>Ga0111539_10005144_pt1 | contig 16959 bp, 11 predicted proteins | sample RhiMethybrSRZTD1_FD_79667 | JGI IMG/M metagenome (GOLD analysis project Ga0111539, IMG submission 79667) | Populus rhizosphere microbial communities from Tennessee, USA - Rhizosphere MetaG P. TD hybrid SRZTD1 (version 2) (version 2) | ecosystem: Host-associated > Plants > Roots > Rhizosphere >... | reverse complement strand
GTAGCAACCAAAGGCACACCGGTTCGCTTGGAAAGATCAACGAGCGACTTTCGAATGCGCTTCTGAGCATCAAGACCATGCTCCTGAATCTCGAGGAAGTAATTCCCTTTACCGAGAATCTCTTCAAACTCGATGGCAGCCTTCGCAGCTTCTTCACACTTATCCTGGGCCAGGTACGCCGAAGGAACACCCGACATGCATGCGGAGAGACCGATCAATCCTTTACTGTGCTCGGCGAGGAGTTCCTTATCGATGCGAGGTTTGTAATAAAAACCTTCGGTGTAAGCCTTCGAGGTCAGTCGCACGAGATTCTGGTAGCCCTCGTAGTTCTGAGCCAGCAGTATTAAATGAAAGTTTGCCTTCTCGCCGGGTGCGCTGGCGGCCTTCTCTTTACGACTGCCGCGCGTGATGTAAGTCTCGCATCCGATAATCGGTTTCACGCCGCGACTCTTCATCGCGTTGTAGAAAGAGATTGCGCCGTACATGTTGCCGTGATCGGTCATGGCACACGCGGGCATCCTCAATTCTTCAACACGCTTGGAGAGAGGCTTGATCTGTATGGCGCCGTCAAGAAGACTGTAATCAGTATGAAGATGAAGGTGTACGAATTGGCGGTCCTGCATTTTATCTGTGTAATCTGCGGTTTGCTCTTATTCCCATTCAATAGTTGATGGTGGTTTTGAGCTGATGTCGTAAACGACTCTATTGATTCCACGAATCTCGGAAACGATTCGCGCCGAAACACGCGCCAGCAGATCGTGTGGAAGTCTCGCCCAGTCGGCGGTCATTCCATCAACGCTCGTGACCGCGCGGATTGCGACCACGCGTTCGTATGTGCGCTCGTCTCCCATTACGCCGACAGTCGAGACAGGCAATAACACCGGAAACGCCTGCCAGACTGAATGGTAAAGTTCGGCGAGTCGCAATTCCTCGTCGAGAATTCGATCCGCTGCCTGTACGAGGCGGATCTTCTCCTCGGTAATGTCTCCCAGAATGCGCACAGCCAAACCAGGACCCGGGAATGGATGGCGCCCAAGGATCTCTTCCGGAACTCCCAATTCTCTTCCGATCAGCCGCACTTCGTCTTTGAACAACTCACGCAGCGGCTCGATCAGCTTGAGATTCATTTTCTCCGGCAATCCACCAACGTTGTGATGACTCTTGATCACGGCGGATGGACCACGCACGGAAGTCGACTCGATGACGTCGGGATAGAGTGTTCCCTGCACGAGGTACCCCACATCACCCAAACGTTTCGCTTCTTCCTCAAACACATCGATAAATACTTTGCCGATGCGTTTCCGCTTCTCTTCCGGATCGGTGACACCCTTGAGCGCTTCGAGGAACAGGTGTCCCGCGCGAACACCGGCAATGTTCAACTTCATACTCTGTCGCAGCAGCGCCAGAGTTGATTCAAACTCACCTTCGCGTAACAGACCGTTGTCGACAAAGATACAAGTCTGCCGATCACCAACGGCTTTGTGTACGAGCGCCGCGGCAACAGTTGAATCGACACCACCCGACAAACCTGAAACGACGCGTCCTTCATCGCCAAGCCGTGCGCGTATCCGTTCGACTTGTTCCTCGATAACGGCTTCGGGCGACCAATCACCTCTACATCCGCAAACCGAGAACAGAAAGTTGCGCAACACCTGCGCGCCGAGCGGGGTGTGGGCCACCTCCGGATGAAACTGCACACCATAAATCCCGCGCGACTCGTCTTCCATCGCATTCAAAGCATCGTCGGTCAGCGCAGTCACTTCAAATCCGGGTGGCACTTCCGTCACGTGATCGCCATGGCTCATCCAGACGTCGAGTTCAGCGGGCAACCCCTGAAACAATCGGCTCGTCACATCGAGGACTTTCAAGCGCGCGTAACCGAACTCGCGATTCGGCGACGCCGCAACAGCTCCACCAAGCTCGCGCGCAAAGACCTGGAAGCCGTAGCAGATGCCGAGCGTGGGACAGTCGACAGACTGCAACAGTTGCGGATGAGGCTTGGGAGCGCCGTTGTCGTACACTGACGAGGGGCCACCGGAGAAGATCAGTCCTTTCGGTGACTTCGCATTGATGGCATCGATGGGCGTGTTGAAAGGAAGAATCTCGCAGTAAACACCTGCTTCTCTAACGCGACGAGCGATGAGCTGGGTGTACTGCGATCCGAAGTCAAGTATTATTACGGTTTCATGATTCTGGGTCATGGGTTGGAAAGAGTAAGTGATTATACTTTCGTCGGGAGCGAACGCAAAACTCTGTGAAATCCGTAGTTAGTTTTTTAATACTTCTCTCACTTTGCACAATCACGACGCGCGGCGTGACAAACGACGCGATCTTGTCTCAACCGCTTACGATTCGTTGGCGATACGAGTCGAACGTCACCAATCTCACACCGGCTTTTGATACCGAACGAATCTTTGTACCTCTTGCCGGCGGTCAGCTCGTCGCATTGAAAGCGAAGGACGGGCAGCTCTTCTGGCGCGCAGAGATTGGCGGCGAACTCTCTGCTTCCCCTATCGCGGATGAGAACGCGATCTACGTAGCTTCAGAAACATTGGTTCAGACCGCGGGACAAAAACCTTCGGGCGCTTTGCGTGCGCTTGGTCGCGAAGGTGGTGTGACGCAGTGGATGACGCCGTTAGTCCTACCACTGCGCGGCGCACTCGCGCTCAGTCACGGAAAAATATTTGCCGGCGGACTCGATGGTCGAGCTTACGCGTTTGATAAGCGAACTGGTGGTGTGTTGTGGTCGATACCCTACTCGCTTGAGTTCAGTGGTCAGCCGGTTGTGAAAGATGGCAAAGTGTATCTCGGCAGTGAAGACGGCACGCTTCTCGCGCTCGACGAAATCTCCGGGTCTCTTCTCTGGCGCTACCGAACCAAAGGTGCGATACATGGACCAGTGGCTGTGACTAAAACGAACGTGTTCTTTGGTTCAGGTGATGGATACGTTTACTCGGTGAGCAGCGACAAAGGGAAACTGCAGTGGCGCAAGCGAACCGGCGCCGGGGTCGAAGCCGTAGTGCTCGCCGGCGACTCAGTCCTCGCCGCTTCTTTGGATAATTTCGCCTATCTCCTCAACCTCAAAGGCGCGATGCTCTGGAAGAAACAACTACCCGGCCGCATTTCCTCTCAACCCCTCGCCGTCGCCGAAACCGCGCTCTTTACACCACTATCAAGTTCCGAAGGCGTCGTGCTCGGTCTCAAGGATGGTAAACAAGTCAACACTCTTCCCGCCGGCGAGGAACTAACAAGCTCCGCATCCCCAATCATCGTCGGCGACGCCGTTATTCTCACAACCGAACACGGCCTCCTCGCTTTCGCCCGCCCCTCTGACTCAAAGGGGAAATAACTTGCTTCTTCTGACATTCATCTCGGACAAAACGCGCCTCCGCCAGTTCCGGTAAGCGCAACTGCGTAAAGATCTCTACGGCCCGTTGTGCGCGCTTAATGGCCTCATCCCGTTTACCTTGCCGTAAAAGTGCCGTAGCAAGACGCCGAGAGTGGGAGGCAATAAGCTGTTCGACCGCAATTTTTTTCGGCTACTACAAGGGCTCCACGGGCAAACACTTCAGCTTCGGGCCATCGTTGGCGATTCAACTCCAATTCAGCAAGATTGCCAGTAGCAACAGAAACGCCCATCTGATCATCAAGATGCTGACTAATTCGAAGAGCCTCACGGTAGTCCGATTCTGCTGAAGCGCCGTTACCAGACAGGCGCTCGGCATCAGCGAGACTATTCAGCGCAGTCGCAACGTCAGCACTTTGAGGGTTTAAGGTACGCAAAAGCTCGACCGCTGCGCGAAGGGCGGCGATTGCGGCGGGGCTATCGTTCGCTAACTTATGACCGCTGCCTCGCAAAGCTATCGCGATCGCCCTCTCGCGCGCACCAGCTTGTGGCGCCTTGATCCAATGCTCATCAGCACGATCCGCAGCAGCCAACACTTTTTTGGGTTGGCGAAGTTGCAGGAAAACCCAGCCGAGTTGGTAAGCGCGCCAACCAGCATTCCAGAAATCTCCGTCTAACAATGCTCGGCTTTCAGCCTTTGTGTTTAGCGCCACTAATTCATCGTACCTACCCATATGGTGACAGGGGAAGAAGAGGGCACGACATACCTCCTGAAGCCGATCATTCGGTCCAGTGAGAAAGCCAGGTAACGCAGCCACAATTGTGGGCCAGGCAGCGCCGAGCACAGGATAGCGGTCGCGCTTGTCGTAACCGTTCTGTACTGCCAAATCATAGACGTAGTCCTGCAAACGCTTTCCTACCTCTGATACAACCTTCGGCCTTTTCTTACGCAGAAAGTTAGCAACAAGTGGATCGAGGACAAAAGTAGTCAATTCCTTACTTGGCACTACAACGGCGCGGTTGGCTAAAGTTCGCAACGCGTAATCTACGTCGGTGAGGGAAAACTCAACCAGTTCAGAGATGTGATTCACCCTAGCCGGCAAGTTGAAGTAGGTGAGCGCGCAGAGAACATGCGTTTCAGCTTCACTGAAGTCCTCTACCAGATAGCCAAAGACGAATTCAAGCGGGTCGTTTCTTTGCGGGCAGGATCGAAGGTGAGTGATTGCATCGCTCAGCGTTAGGCAACTGCCGCGTCCGATCTGTCCAACTGTCCAGCGCAAAAGCAATGGCTTGCCACCGGTTAACTGGTAGAGTTCGCGCCGTTCGGCTTCGCCAGTCTCCGCGAGCACCGGGTTACTTTCGGCAAGTTTCGCCAGCATCTCAAGGGCGGGAGACTCACCCAATTCGTCAAGGGTCAATTCTTCTGCAGCGGAACCTATGCGCGCACGCGACGTCAGGATGGCCTTGCAACCGGGCGGTAGTCTCTTCACGAAAGTCAGAATCACATCACGTTCTTCCCTGCGAAGACTTTCGAGATTATCAAGAATGAGAAGTGTTTTCGTTCCACGCAGGACATACACAAGCATCGCCGGCCGCTCGTTCTCGGGCGTCTTGGCGATGTCGGGATGTCCCAGTTCCCGAGCAAGTTCGTTGAAGAGCTCGGCGAGTCCGCTTATGAGAAATCCGCCCACGTTCCGCACGCCTGCATCGTCGAGTTCACGAGATTTAAGTGAGATGAAAACAATCTTGTTGAAGTTTTTCTTCGGCGCATCGTAGGCAGCACGAATGGCGAGGGACGTCTTTCCGATACCGCCAGGTCCATCAATAAGAGCTCCCCACGTGCGGTTATCGGGATCGAGAGCTTCTGCGATCTTTTGGAGCTCTCCTTCGCGACCGAAAAACGGATGAAGCGGAGGCAGATTGTGTGGTAACGACGTACGCAGCGTTGCGATGAGAGGCCCGCCGAGCCAGCGAACTATATCTGTAAAATCGCGCTCTGCATGAAAGTAAGGGTAGTGTCGAAGCTTGCCGGGAAGATGAGCTGAATCAGCATTATTAAACAAAACAACCCGTATGTTTTTGATTACACCGGACGCGTCGTAGATGCGCGTACGAATATCGACTGCTTCGCACGCAGCACCCAGGCCGGTTCCGGGTTTCTGAGTGCCCTCAAAACATTTGAACCAACCTCGAGTACCGATAATAAGAACAAACTGTGCGTTGAGCGCATTGTCGCTGCTCCATTTAGGCCAGCCTTCGTTTGGCCCGCCAGCAACGAATTGATCGAGAATGACGTTGAGGCCAACATCGCGAAGGCGCTCGGCAAAGTCGCGAACGCGTTGTTTATGCTTCGTACTGGTTTGACGATAGCTGATGAAGACTTCGGACATGGGGCGGCCTCCGGAGGAATGAAGTCGCGTATTTGAACGGACGCAAATATCTCACAAAAGACGAAGAGGAAATCCAAGAACGAACCTTCTTCCGTAACTCACCTGCACTGTTCAAGAATCTTAAGGGCCTCACCAAGAAAAGGGGAATCGAGTTGCGAGAAAATCTCAACCGCGCGTTGCGCATATTCGAGGGCTTCGGCCTTCTTGCCCTGATCGAGCAGGTAAGCCGCCAAGCGTCCTGAGTTTTGACCTATCAAATCCAAGCGACCTACTTCCTCGGCGACATTCAGCGCTGAACGGCAAAGATATTCAGCTTCCCGCGGGTCGTGGCGCGCAAACGCCAACGACGCCAGATTCCCGGTGATATTCGCAACTCCTTCTCGAAAATCGAGCGACTTAGCAATTCCCAGCGCCTCACTATAATCACGCTCGGCCGCTTGCCAATCACCCGTCAGCCGCTCTGTGTCTGCCAGGTCGTTCAGACCAATAGCAATATCCCCGTTCGCGTCATCCAAGGTGCGCCAAATCGCAACAGCCTCACGAAAATGTTCTGCGGCAGTGGCGTAATCTTTTAACAATCGATTTCCCATGCCACGCATTTGGATTGCATAAGCCCGCTCACGATCTCCGGTCTCTATTTTGGCCCAGTAAGACTGAGCACGGTCAGCGCTTGCAATCACTTCTGCCGACTGGCCGCGAAGATAATAGATCCAGCCGGCTCGATAGGCGCGCCAACCAGCATTCATAAAATCATTCGCCGTTTTCGCCCGACCCTCAGCATTAAGCGAAAGGGCGATCAACTCATCCCAACGACCGGTATACTGGAGGAATTCACTAAGGGCAGCACAGACGGTCTGGAGGCGTTCGTTAGGTCCTGCCTGGAATCGTGGCAGCGCCGCTGCAACTGTTGGCCACGCAGCATCGAGATTTGGAAAACGGTCGGACTGATCGTAACCGTTTTCCACCGCCAAAATGTACACATACTCCTCGAGCCGTTCACCAGTCTCTGCCATAACTTCCGGCTTTCTGGTCCTTAGAAGATCGGCGACCCTTGGAGCGATTGCGAACGTTCCCAGCTCCTCGCTCACTACGACCAGTGAACGGTTGTTCAGACTCCGAAGGGCAGGCCCAAGCTCATCCGCACGATATCCTGCCACCTCGGCAATGTGCTCCACTCTCGCCGGCAGCGTGAAATAGGAAAGCGCACACAGGACTCGAGTTTCAATCTCGCTAAAATTCTCAACCACGTCGCCAAAAATAAATTCAAGCGGATCATTTCCCGTGGGGCAGGAGTGTAAATATGCAATCGCATCGTTAAAAGTTGTGCAGCTCCCACGACCGATCTGACCGGCAACCCAGCGAAGCAACAGAGGATTACCACCCGTTTCACGATAGAGCATACGACGTTCTTCTTCACTCGACTTGGCGAGGGCAGTGTTGGTCTCGGCAAGTTTCGCGAGAGTTGCAAGGGCATCCTCTTCGCTAAGTTTAGTTAGAATCAATTCCTCAGCGGCGGAGCCAATGCGAGTGCGCGAAGTAATAATAGCCTTGCTGCCAGGCGGTAACCTCTTGACGAACGTGAAAACCGTATCGCGCTCGGTCTTAACGAGACTCTCCAGATTATCGAGAACAAGTAACGTGCGGGTGGTACGAAGGACATCAAGCAGCAGGCGCGGCCGGTCCTCAACTGGAGCTTTCGCAATATCGGAGTGACCCAACTCTCGAGCGAGTTCGTTAAGTAACTCCGAAAGCCCACTGACTAAGAATCCACTCAAATCACGAATACCGTCGTCGTCAAGCTCACGCGCCTTGAGCGATACAAAGACAATCTTGTCAAAATCATCCGCTGGTACATCGTAGGCTGCGCGGACAGCAAGTGAGGTCTTACCTATACCGCCTGGCCCATCGATTAATGCCCCCCAAATACGGCTCTCCGGATCGAGTGCATCGGCTATTCTCTTAAGCTCATCCGCACGACCAAAGAACGGCGGCAACGAGGGCAAGTTGTGCGGAATCGAGATAACGACACTGTCTCCAAAGCGAGCGCGAACCTCAACTTCCAAGTCGAGGGGGCCACCAGACTGGAAAACTCTTTCGTAAATTTGATTGCGGTAGAGTCTTGTGCCGTCACGCGATGAAAGGCCGGTAAACCAAAGTAATTCGCGCTCTGAAGGCGTCGCCTGGCTGCGATCTGCAACGACCTTTCGGAACACTGAGGCTGCTTCCTTGCGACTCTGAAACGCCATCTTGATATTCTTGAAGTGAATATCGTGATCCGCGCGTGCAATGATCTCTTCAACGATCAGTTCGGTTGCAACCTTCAGGTTTCGTGCTGTGCGCCATTCAGCGTCTTTCGCAACAGCTACATTCCATAACTTTTCCAAAATTAATTGAGTTAAATAAACCGAGCCGTTGGCGTGGCTATAAACCGCCTCCGCGATGTCCGCAGCAGACGCCTGCGACACCTCCGCCAACTGCGTGCATGTTTCTATGGTTTCCTTCAGTGAGAACTCGTCGAGGACAATGCTTTCACCAACGTTGAATGGTGATCGGAGGTGTTCGGAAATCAATTCCTCCGGGCGTGCGGCTCCGGCAAGAACGAATTGAATCCTCGTGAATTCCGGTATTGTTGCCCGCTCATTGAATGTGTTTCGCACAATACTAAAAAACGTATCCTTAAACTCGAGCGGGAGGAGAGCATCTATTTCATCCATGAACGTGATCAATCTGGCATCCGGAAAATACTGGAGTAACCGATCAATCCGGTCGAGAAATCGCTCCGATGGATCGAGCGGCAAATTCACACGCAGTGAGCGGTGCCACTCCGAGAAGAATCGCATTTGAAACTTCCCGATATCAGAGGTATCCCCCGGATCGAATATGGAAAAATCGACGAACGCAGTCCGGTATTGTGGCGGAGCCAGTTTCGCACGGGCGTGAGTGATGAGACTGGACTTCCCGCTTTGTCGTGGAGCCAACACATATGGGAACCGCTGATTCTGCTCAATAGCTCGGAGCAGATCCTTATCTGCCTTCCGCTCAGTGTAAGAGGGCCCTGCAAACGTACCAGCGGCACGATACGGATTTGGTCGGTTACTCATTTGTAACTGGCAGCGTCCCCTATGAAATTCGAAAGCTCCTGATCCGTGAGACCGTCGAACTCAGCGTTGAACAACTTAGAACAGAGTCGCTGCAACCGCTGTGGAGCAAAACGCGATTGCCGCTCCACTTCGGGGAGTTTAGCGATCGCAATTGCGCGTGAACGATGCGGCAACAACTCCAAAAGCTGTCGTGCTTCTGACTGACTGCAAGTGCCAATCAGAATCGGTGTCCAGGGCTCACTGTACTTCGGGTTATCCAGGCCTCGGGCATCGAATACCGTTTGCAGCGGCTTTGCAGATGTCGCGATAACGCGAAGCCCAACATTGCTCTCGCTCAATCTCGAAACGAGCGCCGGAATCAATGCGCCGAGTCCTGCCGATCCAACCTCACCGATATCATCCAGGAACAAGACCGACTTACACTGATTGACATTAACTTCAAGTTCATCCCACCCGGAAATGGGACCGAATCGGGCCGCAAAAAACTTGAAGAAGTTCTTCATGAACTGATGTTCGTCATGTCCACCAAGATCTGCAAGACCACGGCCGAAGAATTGATGATCGGGAAGCAGCCGTCGCGACTGCTGCATCAGGCTCGACTTACCGATACCAAATTCTCCATTGATAGAAATCAGCCGATCACCACGCTCGATAACTTGTTTGAATTCCCGGTCACACGCCCGTTTGATGTAAGTGCAATGGGTATCGGGTAGCGCGCCCGCGGTCTGAAAAGGATTTACCCTTTGCAACTTGGCGATATCGGCGGGTTCGCCTGGAACTGGCGCCCTGCCACCGAGCCAGCGCACCAGGTTCGCGAAATCTCGCTCGGCGTGAAAGCGATGGTAAGGACTGAGCTTGTCCGGAATATCTTTATCGTCGCCATCCTTTAACAGAACGACGCGAATATTTCTAATAACGTTGGCGGCGTTGTAGATGCGAGTGCGAATATCGCCGGCTTCACAGGCAGCGCCGAGGTGGGTTCCCGCCGGCTGCGTGCCCTCGAAACATTCAAACCACGAACTATTGCCGATGATGAGAACGAATTCCGACTTTAACGCACGATCGCTGCTCCACTTGGGCCAACCCTCGTCAGGACCAGCAGGGTTGTCGTCGAGGAAGAACTGATCGAGCACAACATCGATGCCGCCAGTATTGCGCAGACGCTCTGCAAACTCACGGACTCGTTTTCTCTGATCGTCATCAGTTTGACGATAGCTAATGAAGACTTGTGACATGCGGCGGCCTCCGGAGGAATGAAGTCGCGTTTGTGCTTTTTGTGATCTAACTACCCGAGTGTCGACTCACGGGGTTCGGCTCGATCTTTCCCTCCGCTGACTCACCGCGGCGGAAGAAGATGCCGAACATTCGTGAGAATAGGCCGTAGAGAATATAGCCGACCATGATTGCAAGAAGAACGTACTGCGAGTACAGGATGATCAGTAACAGAACCGATAAAGCGAGGATGATTGGACGCATGCTGCGGCTGCTCGTGCCGACTGTCTTGAAGCTCGAGAAGCGCCATGTGCTCACCATCATCAGGCTTAAGAAACCAACCAGGACCATCAATAAGCCTGAGTAAATTCGGCCTCTCTCGGATCCGAAGTAAATCAATGGCACGGGTGAGAAATGAACGAGCGCTGCGATCAGGCCGCCCGCAACGGGAATAGGCATCCCCACAAAACTCTTCTTATCGACCTTGGCCGAGCCTTCGGCAAGAACACGCGGTCGAGACGCCTGCACGTTGAAGCGCGCCAAACGAAACGCACCACAGATCAAATACAGGAACGACAGAAAGAATGCGAAGCGGTGAAGATCCGTACCCTCCGCAAGCGTGGATCCGTATCCCCAAACATACGCGAGCACAGCAGGCGCCACGCCAAACGTAACCACATCGGCAATTGAATCCAACTGCACGCCAATCTCGGTCGTAGTCTTAGTGAGCCGCGCAATACGACCATCAATCGTGTCGAACAACAAAGCGAACCCGATCGCGATTGCAGCTCGATCAAAGTGTTCTGATGCGGCGACGAGATCGGGAGTTCCAAGACCAAGCAACTGAAACCCGCGGAGCGACTCCATCACGGAAAGGAACCCCATTCCAATGTTGCCTGCCGTAAACGCGGAAGGAAGTAGATACAGTCCCTTTTTCACTCCCCTGCGCTGGGGATTCGGACGCTCGACTTCATCTGCTGTCAGACTCATGAGATTCTCCCAATCACCGTCGTCCCGCCCTGCACGCGTTGCCCTTCTTTAACGACTACCTGCACGTTTGCGGGGAGCAGAACATCAGTACGCGAACTAAACTTGATCATCCCAAAGCGCTCGCCCAGGCTCAGATTATCGCCCTTCCCTTTCCAACAAACCACCCGTCGCGCCAGTATGCCGGCGATCTGCTTGCAAACAACCGTAATCCTCTCGCCCTGAATGGTCAACGCATTTTGTTCGTTAACCAGACTCGCCTTCTCATTCGTCGCCATCAAAAATTTCCCCGGCGAATACTTCACCTCAACGATCTTCCCGGGAATCGGTGAGCGGTTGATGTGAACGTCAAACGGCGACAAGAAGATACTGACGACCGTCGGCGCGTCCGCTTCCGCCGCCATCGGCCCCACGCGCGTCACCCGGCCATCAGCAGGTGAAACAACCACATCCGGGTCCGCGGGCGGAACTCTTTTCGGATCGCGAAAGAAGAACGCCATAAAAAGCGTCAACAGAAAGAGAAATCCGGCAACATACCAAAAGCCCAGCACCGCCGCGGCCACGCCCAGCACCACCGGAATCACGATATACGGAATGCTTTCCTTAACTATTCTCAACGGCTAAATGTCACCCACGAAATCTTTTTGCGACTCTTGTGCCTTCTTGTGGCTAAAAAGGGGACGCAAACTCTTCGTTCCACGTCCCCCTTCAATTCTTTTGGCTCGGAGAAACTGCAGCGCAGTTTCAGTGACTCAAGCTCTGAGCTTTCTGATACTGCAACATCATCGAGTACATCTGATCTTTTAACGCTAACTTCTTCTTCTTGAGAGTAATCTCCTCCATCTGTTCTTCGTCGCTCGGATAGGAAAGAGCTGATAATTCACTAAGGCGTTCTTCGTACTTATGATGTTCTCGGGCTAATTCCCGAAATTCTGGGTCTCTGTTTATCAACTCTTCTTTCAGACTATCCGTAGTTGCCATATCCATGTTCGTGCATGTCTCCTTTCAGACGAATGAAAGTGGGCAGGATGGTGATGGGAGGTCAAGGCCTGGGACCTCCAATGTGATTGTGTCGCACGGGAAAAATGGTAGCCCAATAGAGTGGCCAAATCAAGCGGGTAATTCACCCCAAATCGAGGCTCATCACGACGGCGTCTTCCTGCGGTTCCGAGTAGTAGTTTGCGCGTCTCGCAATCGCCCGGAAACCGCATTTTTCGTAAAGCGCCCGGGCAGCGTGATTTGTGCTCCGAACCTCAAGAAATGCCGCAGTTGCTTTGCGTCTACGGGCTTCATCGAGCACCTGGTTGAGTAATGTCGCACCAATACCGCGAAGCCTGAACTCCGATCGGACGGCAAAGTTGTTAATGTGCAACTCCCCGGCAGTTTCCCGAGCCACGATATAACCCGCGATCGGCGACGATTCCAGGGTTGCAGACTTTGTCGGCCGCGCCACCAGCATCAAATCACGATTCGCGCCCTGCATTTCCGCGTAATATGCCGCCCAACCCCAGCGACTCAGCCCGGACTGTTCCTCTATCTGAACGACTTCGAGCAGGTCATGCTCGGACATGCGTTCGATGGAGATTTCCTGCGTCTGGGGAGCGGCTCTCTGTTCGGACATGCTTCCTAAACTACCTCGTGGACGTCGGCTCAGTCTGCTCGACATGGAACTCATCCAGCCACAGAGTACCGAATATTGGACACGGCGACGAGTCACAGGTGTTTCGCAGCAGTCGGATGATAACCGCTTGCGAGGTCGCGGTGGTGGTGAAATTGAGGTTTAGAGTGCGCCACGGTGTCGTCGCGGTAGGCAGGTTTTCGGGCTGTCCCAGCAATTCATTGTTATTGGCGTCGATGACGAGGATCACTGGCAGACCACCAGTCACCAGATCTTTTGTTCTGACGGCGAAGGATAAACGATAAGTCTTGCCTGGTTCGACTACAACTGTTTGAGACAACAATGGAGTGCCGGGAGGCCACGCGCCGTCGAAGTTAATCTGAAGACTTTTCGCGCCGCCGAACTTTTCTGAGATGTCGATTGCTGCGTGGCTCTTCTGATCAGCGGCAATGATCCAACCGAAGCCAGCGTCATTGAAAGCTATCGGTTCTTCGAAGCTGCCGTTGATGGGTAGCTCGGTGTTGTGATTCACCGCGCGCCAAAGATCGAATGCTTCGCGATAGGCTTTGGCAGCGAAGAGTAGACGCGCAAATTCGTTTTGTGTTTCGGTGGAAGGAGATTGGTTTAGTTTGGCAAGCTGATCGGCGACTTCTCTGCCCTTTCCTTTTCGTGCGAGGTAGCGAATCAGAGCAAGGCGTACAGTGTCGTCTTTTATTTCGAGAACTGACTCCGTTGTTCCGATGTTTCCGCCGGAGATGCCCCAGGCGAGATCGATCAGGTTCGGCGTGTAAGCTGGGTTTGCGGTTGTGGCGAGACGGAGTTCGGCAAATGAGCCTGCGGGTCGTCTCATGCGCAGGAGCAGATTCCCGCGCTGCCAGTGTGTATGCGCGTAGTGTGGCGCCCAGCGGACGGCCTGGTCCAAAGCGGCGAGTGCGCCGGCGGTGTCGCCGAGGTCTTCGCGCGTGTTGGCGAGATCGATCCAGAGGGTGTCGTCACGGTAGCGAAGGCTTGTTGCAGTTGCGAGTGATTGAGCGGCTTCGGCAGGTCTTTGGACGCGATTTAGAATGGTCGCTCTTGACCGGTGCACGTCCGGGTCGGAGGGCGTGAGTTTCGCTGCCTGGTCCGCTGCCGGTATGGAATTCTCGATCAGTGCATACCTCGCAAGCATCCGCGAGAAGCCGAAACGCGCCGACGCCTGAATGAGGAGCAGACAAAGCGCGATACAAAGAGTCGTTACCGCGACACGCATTAGATCAAACACAGATAAACGCGGATCTGTGTTTATCGATTTACACAGATCCGCGTTATCCGTGGCTGGAATTGGTCGTTTTACGGGTTCACGCCGCTGGGATTGTCCTGGAAGAAGAGCGGCGTCAAAGCTGCGGCGCCAATGCCGCTAAAGATCGCGACCGTGGCCGCTGTACCCAATCCGAAAAGTCCACCGCCACCACCTGCTGCAGCGCCTCCAGTCGCGCCAGCTCCGGCACCAGCACTCGCCGCAGCGCCCTGTCCAACTGTCGGAGCAGTCGCACCTTGCGGGAAGCAAATATCGAGAATGCCACCAGCAGCCGGATCCGTCTTACCTGCCGATCCCTGCTCGGTTGCAACTTCGCCGGTAGTCTTCTTCTTCGCCGTCAGGATCGCGCAACCATAGACGATCACCGCTTTGATATTTCCATTCTCGTCATACGTTAAGACGAGTTTCGTATTCGGCGCGATGTCGAGTTGGCCTAGTGGTCCAAGGTTGACGGTTGCCGATTGATCGGCGCCAGTCTCAATCGTCGCTCCCGTTAAAATCGAAGCGCCGGTAGTTGCACTCAGACCATTAACGGTGATCGGCTGATTGTTCCTGGTAGTCAATCGAGCGACGAACTGTTGCGGAAGCGCGGTTGGGTTGGTCGTCGTGTTTGGTTCGGCGAAGCCAACTTGAAGACCAATCTGTGCAATTGCGAAAAGTAGTAAGACCGCAATCACTCTCGAACCATTCCGTCGTTTTTGGTTCATCAAAGTATCCCTTCTCAGAAACGGATAGACCACGGCCCGTTTGTTCCGCTAAGTCTATCCACAGATTACGCAGATTACAACAAAAAAATCTGCGTAATCTGTGGATTACTTCTTCATGTACTTCTGAGAAAACTCTTCCGCTAATTTCGGATTCAACTTCTTCAAACGGTTGTACTGATCGAGCGCACCTTTCTTATCGTTCAAAGCCACGTACGCGAGCGCCAGATTGAAATGCGCTTCACTGTAGTCCGGCTTAATCCTGACCGCTTCCTTAAACGAAGCTGCAGCCTCCTGGTAACGTTTGGTTCTGAAGTAAACCGTGCCGAGGTTGTTGTTGCTCTCGGCATTAGAAGGTTTCAGCGCCAGCGATTTTTTATAAGCAGCAATTGCCGGTTCAAACTGCGAATCTCGATAAAGCGCCGTACCGAGACTGTTGTATGCATCAGCATAATCCTGCTTGACGCGCACTGCCTCCTGAAACTCAGTAATCGCCTCTTTGAATTGATTGCGGTTGTAAAACGCGGTGCCGAGATTGTAGTGCGCCTCTGCAAAGTCGGGTTTTGCGCGTGTGGCGCGCGCAAGTATATCTGCCGCCTCCTGATATTGGCCGAGCTTGTTGTACGCCGCGCCGAGATTGTTCAAAGCCTTCACGTAATCCGGCTTCAGGCGAAGCGCTTCTTTATACGCGTCAACTGCCTGGTGCAGATACTGAACCGCGGCAGTCCGATCTGCAGTCTCCGCAATCTTCGCATATGCGTAACCAAGATTGTTGAAGGCAACCGCATTGTTAGGACGAAGCTTGATCGACTGTTGCAGTTCTGAGGTCGCAGTCTGTAAATCGCCGAGTGATATCAACAGACTGCCGAGATTTGTTCGCGCTTCAACGTAATTCGGATTCAGTTCAATCGCTTTGCGATACGCAGTTGCTGCTTCGCGATGTCTCGCGAGCATGTAGTAGGCGTTCCCGAGGTTGTAATGAGCATCCGCCGAGGTGGCGTTTGCATTAACGGCTCTTTGAAAACTTTCGCGCGCCCGCTCGTATTGTTCGAGGGCGTATTGCACCGCGCCGAGGTTGTTCAATGCATCGGCGTCATTTGGGTTGAGCCGCACGGCGTTATTGAAAGCCTCAAGTGCTTCCTGGTAACGGCCGGCTTTGTACAGACTCGCCCCAAGATTGTTGAAGGCAACTTCATCGTCCGACTTCAACCGTACAGCACTTCGCAGTGCCGTGACCGAATCCGAAACTCGTCCGAGCTTGTCGTAAGCGTAGCCGAGATTGCTGTACGCCGCAGCATTGTTTGGCTGCAGTTGAACTGTTTTTTCGTACGCACTCGTGGCTTCGGCTAATCGATTGAGCGTGAGGTAAGTATCACCGACTGCGCCCTGTGCTTCGGCGTCCTGAGGCACTAGCTTGAGTGCGTTCTGATATGCCTCGAGTGCTTTTGCGAAGTCGCCGAGAGCGTAATAGTTGTCACCCTGGATCTTGAAGGCTTCTGCGCGCTCGGCCGGCGTTGCGGTTGCTACGACGGTTGTTGGACGCCGATCGGGTGTCGGGTTATTTCGCGCAACGTCGGAAGAACGGCCGGTTCGCTGCGGTCGCCTGGTTGCCATCATCGCGGCTGCGCCACCGGTGAGATCCTTGACCCGTTTAGGAGCCTTAAAAATAACTGCAGCACCGCCGATGATGTCCTGTCCCTGGAAAGCAAGTGAACCGCCGATGTCTTGAGGAAAGGGTTGGATCACGACAAAGATCATCAACGGGAGCGCCATTGAATTCAGGCGCGTCCTTGGAGTGCGGCGGCCTGGCGCCGCTTTTTTCCGATCTTGCGCTATCGATAACAAAGCGGCGCCAGGCCGCCGCACTCCAAGGTCAAATCGGGTGGTAGCCATCATGATCAGGACAATGAACACAACCGCGTTTGTCATGATGTGCAGACCAAAATCAACCAGACTGTGCGCCGCCACGCCGGTAATTCCCAGCACAGCTCCGAGTCGCACCGCGCGTTTGTATCCCGTATCGATCAAGAGGGTCTGCTGGGTTTTGCGAACCACAACCACTGCGAACCAAACACCGACGGCAAGCCCGATCAAACCACCACTCGAGAGGAGCTCGAGATAATCGTTGTGCGCTTCCTGTGGCGTCATCAACCCCGATGCGTCATGATACGCAGTGATACCAATCCAGTAACCACCCAGTCCAACGCCGAGAATCGGATGCGCGGCAAACATCTTCAACGTCGCACGCCAAATTTCATTTCGACTCGCGCCGGCGCGAGTTGGAGTGGTACTTATCTCCGTGGT
>Ga0111539_10005142_pt1 | contig 16960 bp, 14 predicted proteins | sample RhiMethybrSRZTD1_FD_79667 | JGI IMG/M metagenome (GOLD analysis project Ga0111539, IMG submission 79667) | Populus rhizosphere microbial communities from Tennessee, USA - Rhizosphere MetaG P. TD hybrid SRZTD1 (version 2) (version 2) | ecosystem: Host-associated > Plants > Roots > Rhizosphere >... | reverse complement strand
GTGACGGCGCTGGTGTGGGCGCGAAGCCGCCCGGCTCCCGCGCCTGAGCCGCCCGTGTCGGCGGCGGCGGCGGGGCCGCCCGCCGGCGTGGCGCAACCAGCGGGCGTCGCGCGGCCGCCGGTCGCCGCGCAGCCGGCCCCCTTCCCCCGGGCACCCACGACGCCCCCGCCCGCGAACATGCAGCCGGCGAACGTGACGCCGCCTGGCTCCCCCGAGCTGATGACCGCGGACCGCATCGACGCGCTGGTCCAGACGGGCGACATCGGACGTGCGCGCGATGCCGCTGAAGAATTCCTGCGCCGCTACCCCTTTAGCAGCTACTGCCAACACATAGAGACATTGACCGGCGTCCATCCCCGCCCCGCTCTTCCCGAATAACCCCCCCGCCCCATCGACGGAGGATCCATGAAAGCGCGCTTATCCTTTCCCCTCGCTGTCGCCGCCGCCTGCGTGATCGGCGCGTGCGCGACAGGCGAAGGCGATGACACCGGAGGCGGCGGTGACATCGGAACCGGGACGGCGGGCACGAGCGGCAGCGCGGGCGTGACCGGAACAGCGGGCACCAGCGGCAGCGCGGGCACGACCGGGAGCGCGGGCAGCGCCACCGGCGTCGCCGGCACGACCGGCAGCGCCGGCGCGGCGGGCACGACCGGCGGCGGTGGCACGGGGGGCCGTGGCGGAACGACCGGCACGGCCGGCACCACCGGCGCGGGCGGCACCACGGGAGCCGCGGGCAATGTGGGCAGCGGCGGACGCGGCGGCACGGCCGGCACCGCGGGCGCGACCGCGGGCAATGCCGGAACGGCCGGACGCGGCGGTACGGGCGGCGGCACCGCGGGCGCAACCGCCGGCCGCGGCGGGACCGGCGGAAGCACCGGAGGAAGCACGGGCGGCACCGGCAGCCCGAGCAACACCGCGGTCTGCAACTTCGCGAGCGGGCTGAACATCGCCTGGGTCAGCTTCGCGTTCGACGTCCCGAACCCGAACACCAACACCTTCCGCACGATCTTCCAGAACACCTACAACGCGGGCGGCCGCGTGATCCGCTGGTGGTTCCACACCAACGGCCTCTCGACGCCAGGCTACGACTCGAGCGGCATGCCGATGAACCTCGCCCAGTCCCACATCGACGGCGTGAAGGCGATCCTGTCGACGGCAGCGAGCGTCGGCGTCCGCGTGGTCATCAGTCTCTGGTCGTTCGACATGCTGCAACCGAACGCGACCAACTCCACCCACCCGAACAACATCACGTACAACCGCGCGCTGCTGGAGAATGACTCGAACCGACAGGCGTACGTCGACAGGTACCTCACGCCGCTCGTGACCGCCCTGAGAGGGACGCCGGGCCTCTACGCCTACGAGATCTTCAACGAGCCCGAAGGAATGGGACCGCGCGGGTGGACGCCGACCAAGACCACCCAGGCCGCCATCCAGAAGACGGTCAACTGGCTGGCGGGCGCGATCCATACCGCCGATCCGGGCGCGCTGGTGACCAACGCGTCGCAGACGTTCGACTACTGTTCGAACGGCATCAGCGGCAAGAGCAACTGGTACTCCGACAGCGCGCTGCGGGCGGCGGGCGGCAAGCAGAACGGGACGCTCGACTTCTACGAGGTCCATTACTACGACGCCAACGAATCCCAGGCCTCGGGCACGGCGCTGTCGCCGTTCGGTCACCCGGCGACGTACTGGGGCCTCGACAAGAAGCTGGTCATGGGCGAGTTCTTCGCGACCACGACCGACGGCGTTCAGACGAACGACCTCTACACGAACCTTTACAACAGCGGCTACAACGGGGCCTGGGCCTGGCAATACAACGACAACGGAAACACGCCCACCGGAACGCCGATCAAATGGCCGTCGATGCAGACCGCGATCCAGAACGTGTACAACGCGCACATGGCTGAAGTGACCGCCTGCCGCTGACGGGGGTCTCGCCGTGACGAACAGGACCCGACTGACGGCGACCGCGATAGGGGCGCTGGTCCTGGCCGGCGCGATCGCGGTGTGGCACGCGTGGTCGGAGAAAGACGAGCGGGCCGGCGACGGGACGACGGCGGCGATCCCGACGCCGACGACCGCCGCGCAGCTGGCCCCGGCGGTGCCGGCTCCCGCGCCCGCGCCCGAGGCGGCCGGCCAGAACACGCCGCCGCCCGCCCCGCCGCCGTCGGTGAGCGCCGAGGCCGCCGTCGCGCGGATGAACGAGGCGGTGCTGATGGCGCGCCTGCGCGAGGTCGCTCAGAGCGACCCGGCACAGACGGTCCAGCTCGCGCGCGCCGGCAACAAGAAATTCCCCGACAGCCCCGACGCCCCCGAGCGCGCGGCGATCTTGATTCACGCGCTGGTGACGCAGAACCAGCTGTCAGAGGGCCGCGCCGAAGCCGAATACATGGTGAACCACTACCCGGACTCGAAGTGGGTGCGCGAGATCGAGGGCTTCACCGGCGCCCATCGCCACCGCAACATCCGCGTCAACGACGCCGGCCAGCTCGAGTATTACTAGTCGCTCCGCGCCGCACTCCCGCGCTACGCGCGAGAGCGGCTAGCCGACGAGTCCCGCCAGCGGCCCGGTGCTCGTCTGTCGGTTGCCCACCTTGGTGGTCGTCGTCATGCCCATCAGGTGCGCGATGGTGACCAGCAGCTGCGCGTGCTCCTTGCCGTCGAAGTTCAGGAAGCGACCCGTCCGCATCGCGCCGCCCGCCTTGCCCGCCATGATCATCGGCACGCGGGTCATGTTGTGGGACGTGTTGCCAAGCTCGCGCCCCCACACGACCAGCGTGTTGTCGAGCAGCGTACCGGTCCCCTCGTTCACGGTATCCAGCTTTCCGAGCAGATACGCGACCTGCTTCGCGTACCAGTTGTCGATCCCGGTCAACTCGGTGGTCCGCGTCATGCCGTCGTGAGACATCGTGTGGTGCCCGCTCGTGTGCCCGAGCCAGGTGTGCACGATGTCGCTGAATCCGCGGCTGAGCTGCAGCGTCAGCACGCGCGTCACGTCGCACGCCAGGAGGCCCGCCGCGAGGTCCATCATCTGCGTGACCTGCGTCGGGTAGTTCGCGCTGTTGCTGGTGACCGTCGTCGGCGACGGCGGGACCACGCAGCCGACCGTGGGGGTCGGCGTGGTCGTCGGCGGCACGATGCGCCTCTCCATCGCGAGCACGCCTTCCAGGTGCGCGTCGATCTTCTGGTAGTCGGCGGCGCCGATCCGCTTGCGGATACGCGAGAGGTCGCCCTTCAGCAGATCGACGACGGCCTTCTGCTCGTTGCGCGCCCGCGTCACCGCCGGATCCTCCATCGGCGGCGCCGTCCCGCTCCCCGTCACGCCCATGAAGTAGCGATCGAAGGCCGCCTTCGGGCTGACCTCGGGGTTGACCGGCGCGTTGACGGCCGTGTAGCACATCCGGGTCACCGAGTTCGGGTTGCCACATTGCACGCCGAGCGCGATGTTCCGGTAGCGCGTCTCCTGGCTCGCGTCCGTCGGCGAGCGCTGGTACGGCATGGCCGCGCCGTACGCCTGCGCGACGAGGTGATCGATCGTCGGGGCGGCGCCCCAACCGGTCAGGTGGCCATTGCCGCCGTCGAAGCTCACGCCGTTGTTCGGCTCGGGCAGCGTCGTGGCGGACCACAGGCCCGCCATCCCGTACGCGTGCTGCTCGCCCGCGCCCCCGACCGTCAGCGACAGCCCCCAGGGGACGACGATCTTCGCCTTGAACGCGTCGAGCGGCGTGTGGATCGAGGCGAAATTGAAGGCGGTCTCCGTGCCCGTCGGCTTCCAGTCGTACCCGACCGCCGAGCCGTCGGGCGTGAACAGCAGCAAGAGCCGCTTGGGACGCGGCGCCGTCTGGGCGCTGGCGTTGAGCAGCGGAATGAGTGGGCCGGCGGCTGCACCCAGACCCAGGCTCTGCAGCAACCGCCGCCGTGACACGTCGAATCGCAATCTACGCGCCATGATGGTTTAGCTCCCTGGAGTGATGCGGACGTTGCGGAAGGAAGGACTCAGCGCGATCCGCGCCAGCATCTCGCGAATGTTGCCCCCCGACGCCGTGAACGCTTCCCGGACGCCCTGAATCGAGCAGGCGTCGTTGGAGGTCTCCATTCGACCCATCGAGTAGCGGAACCACTGGTTCACCATGCAGTTCGAAACGACCTTCGACTCCGACAACTTCTTCGCCAGCTCGACGGGGCCGTTGAACGCGCCCTCCAGATCGCCGCCGTTGACGACGTTGCCGGTGGCGTCGACGGGGCCGAGACCGTCCATGGTGCGGAAGGCGCCGATGCCGTCGAACGTTTCGAAGCCGAGGCCGATCGGATCCATCATCTGGTGACAGGGCGAGCAATTCGGGTCGGCCTGGTGCTGCGCGAACCGCTCACGGGTCGACGTCGCGGCCGTCGGGGCGGGCGGCGTCGTGTTCACGTTGGCGGGCGGCGGCTGGATGTAGCCGCACATGACGTTGAGACGGATCAGCTTGCCGCGATGAACGGGCGAGGTCTGATTGCCGTGCGCCCAGCGGGTCAGGAACGCCGCCTGCGTCAGGATGCCGGCGCGCTGGGTGGCGTCGAGGGTCACCGGCGTGCCGACGGTGTATCCCGACGGCTGCGTCATGCCGTAGATGCTGAACAGCCCCCCCTGCGGGAAGACGACGTTGGAGGTGAACAGCGTCTTCATCAGGCCGTCGCCCTTGCGCACGACGTAGTCCGTGAACATCGCCAGCTCCTGCATCATCGCGTCGCCGACCTGATCGTTGTAACGCGGATACACCGTCGCGTCCTTGGTCTGGTCGGGAAGGTCGCTGACGTCCAGCCACTGGCGATGGAACAGCGAGATCGTCGCGGCCGCCTTGTCGCTCATCACCATCCGCTGCACCTCGGCGGTCAGCACGGAATCGGTGGTGAGCGTGCCGTCCGTGGCGCGCGCGAACAACGTGTCGTCGGGCATCGAGTTCCAGAGGAAGAACGACAGCCGCGACGCCAGCTCATACGGCGTGATCGCGATCGTCCCCGCCTGCGGCGTGCCGCTGGCGCCCACGTCGTGGTGATAAAGGAAGAAGGGCGACTGCAGCATCGCCTCGACCACCAGGCGGAAGCCGTTCGCCGCGTCCGCCCCGGTCTTGCCCAGCGTGTAGAGCGACAGGTAGGACGTGACCTCGGCGGCGTCCAGCGGGCGGCGGAAGGCGCGCCGGCCGAACTCGGTCACGAAGCGGGTCGCGCAGGTGGTGCTGGTGCCGGTGTCGCTGTTGAGATCGCAGGGCGAGATCGTGCTCATCCGCGCCTTGGCCGCGGTGGCGAGCGTCGCCGCCACTTCCTGGTGCTGCTGGACCAGCGTGGCGTCCACGGGCGCGATCGCGTTGCTGTTGAACGGACCGATCTTCTCGTCCGGCGCCAGCTTGTCCGCGGGCGTGCCGGTCGCCCCCAGCAGATCGCGCACCGTGTTGTTGAACTGATCGCGCGTCAACCGGCGCGCCGGTGTGAGACCCGCGTTGAGGACGCCGTTGCTGGCCAGGCAGTCCATCGCGACCGTATCGATGCCCGAACCCGCAACACCCGTCACCGTGGTCGATCCAGCGGTGCCCGACCCCGTCACCCCCGCCGCCCCGCTCACCGATCCGCCGGCCTGGCCGGAGGAGTTACCGTGGATGCCGATCGATCCCTGGCAGCCGGCTGCGGCGACAAAGATGATCAGCGAAAAAACGAGCCTATGGGGGCTGACGGGAGAGTTCAGCATGTTCTCCTACCTCGGGGCCGGTCGCATACACGGCACCCACGCGTCAAAGGGAAATCATCGTACCAGACGTTCACGCAAACCGTCACGAATTAAGAGGCGCGAACTCACGCAAAACGTCACGGAATAATAAGTCACCGGATCTGCGCGGCCAGGGCCTGCCGCGCCAGCGTCTGGAACGATCCTTGGGGATAGGTCCTTAGGTAGCGGCTGGCAAGGTCCGCCACGTCGCCGTCGTGATGTGCGATCGCGGCCTCGATCGACATCGCGAGCGCCTCTTCGGCCAGATTGCCGTTCGGGTGCTCGCTCAAATAGCGCGCGAGCAGGCCACGCGCGCGCGCCGGGTTACGCTCCACGCGCAGCGCGCGCATCGCCGCCGACACCGCCGACGTGTCCTCGCCGACCGGCGCGGTGGATGTTGCCGCGCGATGCGGACGCGGCGCGATGGCGTCGCGTTGCAGGCGTGGCTCGGGTGCGCGGGCGATCGGCGCGGCGGGCACCGGCGTCTGGATCTCGCTCCCGGCTGCGGGCGGTGGCATGTCGCTCGGCGCCGCTTCGCTGGATGCCGCTTCGCCGGAAGCAGCTTCGTTCAACGCGGCGCCGCGCAACGCGGCTCCGCGGCGCGGCGCGCGCGCGCGGGTCGGCGCGTGCCCGACCGGGGGCTTGCCGACGACGCGCTCGTAGGCGCGGGCCATCCAGCCCGGCCAGTCACCGAGGGCCGCGCTGACGATCGCAGCGCCGCCGCACAACACCAGCGCCATCACCGCCAGCCGCAGCATCAGCGGCGCGTGCCGCCGGGGCGTGTGCCCCAGCCGCAGCTGGACACGCTGCTTCCGCCCCGCCGGCGCCTGGTAGGGTTCGGCGCCGCGGAGCAGCCCGAGCGCCCACGCGGCCGACACGTCGGCGCGAACGGCCGGGTCTTCGACCAGACGCGCGGGCTCGGCGAGGTCGGTGGATGCGCGCCGCGCGCCCGGGGGATCTTCGTCTTGCGCGCTCATCGCCGCGTCCTCTCCATCTCGCTGTCCTTTCGCCGTTTGGCCTGGCTCGCCTGCGCCGCCTGATATTTCGTCGCCAGCGCGAAGAACTCCCGGCGCGCGTGATGCAGCCGCGTCCAGACCGTGTTGACGGGAATGCTCTGGATGCGCGCGATCTCCTCGCCCGACAGACCTTCGATCTCGAACAGCACGAACGCCGTCCGGCGCGCCTCCGCCATCTTCGCCAGCAGCGCGTGCAGCACCCGCTGCTCCTCCTTGCGCTCGAGCGCCGCCGCCGGGCTGCTCCCGGCGTGGGGCAACACGTCCGGCTCCTGCGAGCGGCGCCGCGTGAAGATGTGCTTCACCCAGGCGCGGCGGCGAAAATCCCGGACCTGCCGGGTGGTGATGCGATACAGCCAGCCGGCGATGTTGGCGCCGTCGAACGCCTTGAGCCGCCGCCGGACGACCAGGAAGACCTCCTGCACGATGTCGTCGCGGTCGGCCTCCAGCCCGCCGAGCGCGCGGATCCAGCGCGACACGTCATCGAACCAGGCGTCGTAGATCGCGCGGAACTCGGCGCGGGCGTTCTGGCCCACGGCGCCCGGCTCCGCGGTCGGTCGAAGCGATCTGGACATGGGCTGCGACACGACCTCTGTAGGGTACCGCGGGCACGGAACCTTCATCAAAACGACACGCGCCAGGGAGATGGCGGAAGGGCACAGGAAGCCCTCGCCGGCTGTTTCGAGATCGGGCTATCGTGCGCGTCGTGCGCGATCGGGTGCTGCTGTCAGTTGCCCGCCTCGTCGCCGCGGCCACGTCGGTCGTCGTCGGCCCGGGCCACGCCGGAGCCGCCGAGCCGCCCGAGTTGGAGTCGCTGGTCGGCGGGCCCAGCAGCTGTCCCCGGCCCGATCTCGTGCTGGCGGAGCTGGCGACGCTGCTGCCGCCCGATCGGCTGGGCGCGCGGCTGCGCGCGCTTCCGGGCACCCCCGCCGTGGTCGAGATGGTCGATGTCGGCGTGGGGTTCCAGGTGATCGTCGCGGGGCGCGTCCGCGAGTACCGCGACGAGGCGCGCGACTGCGTGCACCGCGCGCGCGTCGCGGCGGTGTTCGTGGCGCTGACCATCGATCCCGCTTTCGTTGCCGCGGCCGCGCCGCCGCCGCCGCCCGTCACGCCGCTACCGCCGGTGATGACCCTGCCGGGGCCGATCGAGCAGCCGCCGCGCGCGCGCGTCGACGTGGCGGCCGTCGTCGACGCGGGCCTCGGCTCCGCCGATCGCGTCGCGCAGGCGGGCGCGGCCCTGCGCCTGATGATCGGCCGCGGGCCACTCGCCTTCGCGGCCGGCGCGATCGCGCTCTGGCCGGTCGACACCAGCGTGGGCGGCGTGCGGCTACACCAGTGGCGGCTGCCGTTCGACGCGGGTGTGCGCGCGAGCTTCACACGACGCCCCTTCGCGACGTACGCCGACGTCGGCCTCTGCGCGGCCGTCCTGCACGAGACCGCGCTGGACCTCGCGGCGGCCAGCAGCCGGAGCGCGATCGAATTCGGGGCGCGGGCGGCGCTGGGAGCCCGCATCGGCAGGACGGACTTTGCCCCGTTCGCGGCACTGCACGTGGAGCTGATTCCCTACCCCGCGGAGATCTATGCGCTGCCGAAGGGGGTGGCGGGCCGTACGCCCTATCTCTGGATTGGCGCGAGCGCTGGCGCGTCGATCGGGTTTCTGCCATGACGGCGCGCTTCGCGATCCTGCGCGCGGCCGTCGTCGTCCTCGTCATCGGCCTGGCCGGCGGCGGCTGCGGCCCGCGGCTCGACGTCGGCTCGGACGTGTTGTGGACCGGCCTGTTCGAAGCTAACAACTTCGACGAATGGATCGCTGACGGCGCCGGCATGGCGCAGGCGTTCCCCGCGCCGCCCGCCCTCAACGAGATCTCGAGCGAGCGCGTCCACCACGGCAGCTACGCGGCCAGGCTGACGATCGACGCCCCGCCGGGCGGCGCGCGCGCCAGCGCGGTGCTGACGCGCTGGGGCGATCCGCTGCCGGCCGAGGGCTACTACAGCGTCTGGTACTGGCTTCCGCGCAGCATCACCGTCGAGGGGTACTGGGTGATCTTCAAGTTCCGCCAGCAGGATCAGGCGACCATGGACGAGCTGTACGACCTGGATCTGATCAACCTGCCGACCGGCGAGATGAGCGTGCAGCTCTACGATCACCGCCGCGGCGTCATCGACCTGGACGTGCCGGACCCGGTGGTGCCGGTGGGCCAGTGGTTCCAGGTCGAGGCGTTCTATCGCAACACGCAGGACGACACCGGACGGCTCACGTTCTGGCTCGACGGCCGCCAGATCGTCGACATCACCAACCAGCCGATGGCGCCGACGCCGTGGATCGAATGGACCGCGTGCAGCATCGGCCAGGAACTGACACCCAGCATGGCGGTGCTATACGTGGACGACGCCGCGGTCAGCCGCACGCGTGTCGGCCCGAGCGGCGTCATCGCCGACTGACTCATTGAGATTGCGGCGCAGTTCTGGTTGACTGCGCCGCATGAGAAGGCTTGGCTTGGCGCTCGCGGCAATCGTGCCGCTCGCAGCTTGCGCAGCAGATCCCAACTACCTCACCGGCACGGCGGGGACCGGCGGCGGGGGCGGCACCGGGGGCGGGGCCGGCAGCTACACGCCGCCGGCGCTGAAGCTGTCGCACCCGAACCCGATCGTCTCGCGCGCCGCGCAGGGGAGCCAGGTGTTCTCGTCGCCGGCGAACGGCAACCAGGTCGTGAACGGCGTCTACCACAACGGCGGATGGACCGCGCCGGCCCCAACCGCGGCGGCTCCCGCGTGGGTCGCGATCAAGCTGGAGACGCCGCGGACCCGCGTCCTGGTGAGCTGGGACGATGGCGGCACCTACAACTACAAGGATCCGCCGGGCACGACGGTCTATGGTTTCCCCGCCGACTATCACTTCGACGCGTCGTCGAACTCGACCAACGGCATGGACGGCGACTGGACGGCGCTCGGGCCGCCCGTGACCGGCAACGTCGTGCGCACGCGCGCGCACGCGTTCGACCTCGGCGGCAAGACCTGGATCAAGATGGTGATCACCGCCGCCCCGCCCATGGCGAACGGCGGCCGCGTCCAGATCGCCGAGATCGACATCCACGACATCTCCGCGACGGGTTCGGGACTCCCCGAGGACACCTGGTTCTTCATGGGCGACAGCATCACCGCGTTCGCCTACGACCGCGCCGCGCTCCATCAACCGAGCTTCGCCGCCGCGATCAACACCGCGACCGCGAACGCGTACATGCCGGCGATGATCAACGGCGGCATCGGTGGCGAGAAGTCGACCGACGGCCTGGCGCGCCTGCCCGACACGCTGGCGTTGAACCCCGACTACCACTTCTTCGTGCTCGGCTACGGGACCAACGACGCCGCGGGCGGCCAGATCCCGCCCGGCACCTTCAAGACCACCATGCAAGCGATGATCGACATGGTGAAGGCCGCCGGACGCGAGCCGATCATCCCGCACATCCCGTTCGCGGGCGACGGCTCGCACGGCAACGTGCCGGCGTACAACGCGGTCGTCGACGAGCTGACGCGCACGAATCAGCTGCAGGTCGGCCCCGACCTGTACGCGCACTTCATGGCGCACGCGCAGGATGAATTCACGTCCGACAACCTGCACCCGAACGACGCCGGGCTGGCAGCGATGAATCAACTCTGGGCCGACGCCATGCGCGTCGTGTATCCGTAGCGATGGCGATGACGCGCGCCGCACTGGCGATGCTGCTCGTCGCCGCCGGGGCGCTGGCGGGCTGCGCCCAGGATCCGGACTACAGCACCAAGAACGAAGGTACCGAACCGCCTCCCGATCCCGGCCCTCCCGACTGGCCGCGCGGCCTGCATGTCGTCGGCAACCACCTCGAAGACGGCGCCGGCAACGCGGTCGTGCTCCACGGCGTGAACCGCTCCGGGACCGAATACATGTGCGTTCAAGCGGGCAACAGGATCTTCGCGGGACCGGCGACCGATGAATCGGTCCAGGCGATGCGCACGTGGCCCAACATGAACAGCGTCAGGATCCCCCTCAACGAATCGTGCTGGCTCGGGATCAACGGCGCGCGGGACGTCGTCTCCGGCGACTACTACAAGACCGCGATCAAGAACTACGTCCTGCGCCTGCACAAATACGATCTGATCCCGATCCTCGAGCTCCACTGGGTCGGCCCGGGTGCGGCGCTAGCGGACCGGCAGCAGCCGATGCCCGACGCCGATCACGCGGCGGCCTTCTGGGCCGATGTGGCGACGACCTTCATGGACGACGACGGCGTGATCCTGGAGCCGTTCAACGAGCCCTACCCCGACCGCAACCGGGACAGTGACGCCGCCTGGGCGTGCTGGCGAGATGGCTGCATGGCCAACCAGAACCTGCCTTCGGGAGCCCCGGCGACGACCTACCAGGCCGCGGGCATGCAGGCGATGGTCGACGCGATCCGCGGCACCGGATCGACACACGTCATCCTGCTGGGCGGCATCCAGTACTCGAACGCGCTGACGCAATGGCTGGCACACAAGCCGACCGATCCTCTCGGCCAGCTCGGCGCGGCCTGGCACCTCTACAACTTCAACGCGTGCGTATCGCCGACGTGCTGGGACGTCGCGCCGGCCGCGGTGGCGGCGGCGGTGCCGCTGGTGGCGACCGAGATCGGCCAGGACGACTGTATGGGCGGCTTCATCACGCCGCTCATGCAGTGGTTGGACACCGCCGGCGCCGGCTACCTGGCCTGGTCATGGAACGCGGATGGCCCCTGCAGACCCGGGAGGACCGGCGCGACGTGGTCGCTCATCTCGAGCTTCACGACGGGCGCGCCCAACGGCGGGTACGCGCAGGCCTTCTACGATCACGTCGCGGCAAAGTAGCGCGGGTCAATCCACGCCGGCATCGCCACCTTGGCCTCCGCCGGTCGCCACCGCCGTCAGAGTCAGCGACGCCTCCGAGTCCTGCTGCGCCACGACGGTGGCGGTGGCGCTGCCCCGCGCGGTCACGGCGTGGGTGTCCCAGTCGACGCCCTCGATGGTGATGACGACGGGCCCCGCGTAGGCCTCACCGACCGTCAGCGGCAGGCCGAGCGGAAACACAAACGGCCCGGGCCGATCCGCGGCGTCGCCGGCGTAGTTTGACGACCGCTGCGTGCTGGCCCGCGACGCGGGATCGCCGGCGCGTTCCACCACGGTGCGGAGGATCAGGATCGGCGGGACGGTGCTGTCGGCATAGACGGCCACGAACACCGAGGTCGGATCCTTGGCGCAGCACAGGCCGGCCGAGAGCGCGAACGAGAGCGTGACGGCCAGCGGCAGCGTCACGACCGCGACTAGCCTTTGCAGATGAATGCGATGTCGTCGATGAAGAAGTCGTAGTCGGCGCCCGACACTTTCGCCTCGAAGTGGATCGCGTAGATCCGGTCCCTGTCGATGTGCGGCTTGCGCGGCGCGCCCCAATCGGGCTCCTGCCGCAGATCGCGGAACGGCAAAACGAAGCGCGTCCATTGCTCGCCGACGTTGACGGCGTAGCCGTAGTCGTTGAAGCAGGCGCTGCAAACCTGCCCGTCCGGATCGGTGTTGCCGTCGGGCAACTTGATGGTGAGCTTGCCGGCCGTGTTCGCGGCACGCTTGGCCCAGAAGGTGATCCCTTCGTAGGCCGACGCCTTGAAGGGCTCCTTCGGGTCCATGAAATTCAGGCCCATGGCGGCGTAGACGATCGACTTGCCGGCCAGCTTCCCCTTCATCTCGGCGGCGTACTTCGAGTCGTGACCGTTCTCCACCATCGTGAACGTGCCGCCCTGGTCTCCCGGAACCGGCCACACCGTCGATCCGTCCTTGTCCGCGTACGTGTACCAGTAACCGCCGCGCTCGCCGGTGACGTTGATCTGGTTGTTGTTGTCTTCCATGTCGTCGATGACGCCATCGGGACCGCACTCCTTGAGCGGGACGGATCCCGGAGCCGCGGCGTGCGAGCCCGGCGGCACACACGCCGCCGCCGACCCAACGAAGAACAGCGCGCCAACCAAAGCGAGTCGAGTTGGGTTCGTCATCGCGGCGTTGATAGCCGGGTTATCGATCGCGAGTCAAGCCTGCGGCCGGTCGCGAGATGACAACGAAGATGAAAACGAGAAGAAGAGAACAGAAACGAGAACACGCAAAACAAGAAACTATTCACGCCCCGGTCTGCGGGTGTATGTCTGCTCCGCCCCGAGCCGGCCGTACTAATTCCACTCGGCAAGGATGGATTGACGATGAGCCAGACTCTCTTTGCATTGGTCGTCTTCGCGATGGGCCCCGTGCTCCCTCAACCGGCTGGCGCGGCCGGTCAGGGTGGCGCCGCTGGAGCGCCCGCGCCCGCGGCGCCCGCGACCACCGCGCCCGCAGGCGGCACGCCGACCACGCCGACGACGCTGACGCCACCCGCTGCGCCCGCGCCCGCGGCAGCGCCAGCGCCCGCACCGACGCCGCCCGCGACCATCAACTTGACTCCCAGCCCGCCCGCCGCCGAGCAGAGCGCCGGCGGCAGCTCGCCGGGTTCGGGCGCCGGCCTCGCGCCGACCGCGCCCCCGATCGGATCGGGCTTGCTCGTCTCCAGCAAGCAGGCCGAGACGCTGACACCGTCGACCAGCGGCGCCGCCGACGAATGGAAGTTCGACTTCCACGGCTACTTCCGAGCGCCGTTGCGCATCAGCTTCGGCCCACCGACGCCAACGCACCTCCCGACGACCCACCCGGGCCCCACAGCACCGGGAGGCGTGCCCCCCTATCCGCCCGGCGCCGAGCCGCCCGTCGCCGGGACGCAGTGGCACAGCCCGACGCGCGTGCCGGGCTACAACTACCAGGACTGGAACTTCACCAACACCGTCCACGGTCCGTGGACGCAGCTGAATTTCTCGTACGGCAACTCGCGCGCGATGGCGACGGTCATCGTCAACGGCTACGCGGTGCAGGACGGCGGCTACCGCAACCTACAGGCGCAGCAAGGGATCGACCAGGCGTTCCTGACCCTCAACTTCCCCGACGCGCTCGGCGATTACGGGACGCTCACCTGGAACGTCGGAACGTTCCAGAACCGCTACGGCACGATGGGTAAATACGACGGCGGCATGTACGAAACGTACATCTTCGGCCGAACGCATATCTCGGGCGAGACGCTGACCGCGAACCTGACCAATCTCGACAGCGCGGGCAACTGGCAACTGACGCTGGAGCACGGGGTCGGCGCCAAATACGACATCATCCCGTTCACCAACAACCAGACCTACCAGATTTACACGCTCCCGCCGGGCACCGACAGCCAGCCCTTCCTCGCGGACATGAACGCCGACTACATCCCCTACGCGGGCTCGGTGCCCCAGGGCTCGACGTTCGTGCACCACGCGCACGTCATCGCGAAATATCAGAAGATGTGGACGTTCGGCGCCCACTACCTCTACACCTGGACGCCGGACGACAACTGGCACCCGGTCAATTCGACCCTGCCGAACGTGAGCAACTCGGTGCCGCGGGCGCTGGGCCCGATCCAGGGAAGCATCGCGGTCGTCGGCGGCGAGGTGCGGTTCGCCGGCGGTGCGTTCGGCGACGGCTACGCCGCGTATTCGCACGTCGACGCCCGCAACATCAACGCGCTCGCGGACTCGCTGGAGATGGTCCACTCGCGGAGCGGCTACAACTTCAAGCAGAACTTCTTCGGCCGGACCTACGACGCCCACTCGGGCAACTACCAGGGGCCTCAGAACGAAACGGGGACCATCGACAACATCGCCCTTCAATACTCGTTCAGCTTCGGCGCGCTGGCGCGCTACCCGGAGCCCTGGTGGGGAGACGGTCCCGACCTGGTGCTGACCGGGTTCGGCCTGATGTCGATCGTCGACAGCAAGGCGCCGCCGATCGCCATCGAGCAGGACGCGACCCGGGCCATAACCTGGGACATGAGCACGAAGAAGCTGAAGATGGGGTTCGACGCCGTCTACAACCCGCTCTACTGGCTGGGCTTCAATGCCCGCTTCGACTGGGTCCAGCCCGATATGGACTCCGCCTACTCTCGGACCCCCGGCGTCTCGGGCGGCAGCGACAAGAGCTTCGAGGTGATCACCGCGCGCCTGCTGTTCCGCACCCAGTTCGTCACGCACGAGCAGATTCAGCTGCAGTACGCGCACTACTGGCTCGGCAACGCGGCCTATCCGCCCTACCCGTACGAGTGGGTCGCGCGCTCCGACGCCAACATGGTGGGGCTGTTTGCCTCGATGTGGTGGTAACTTTTCGAGACGAAGGAAGGCTTAAGCCCATGAAAAAACAGATCTTTGTGGCGCTGGCGTTGGCGGCGGCCGGGTGCTTCGGCTCCGACCCCAACATGAACTCGCAGTACTTCGGCGACGCCGCGCCGCCGACGACAACGGGCACCGGCGGCAGCGGCGGCGGCGCGAGCGTGACCGGCCCGATCAAAGGATCGCCGTACGCGCTCTTCAACACCGCCAACGAGGGATTTCAGCTGAACGTCTACCACGACACCGGAAACACCAACCTCGGGGATCCGGCATCGGGCGCCAACCCGAGCCTGTCTTTCGATTCGACCGCGGGCAGCCCGGATCCTGGCGCCCTCAAGGTCGTCGCGCCCTACACCGGCCCCAACCAGTACGTCGACATTCAGAAGAGCATGACCACGACGCCGCAGGACTGGCGCGGCAAGACGCTGTACGTCCGCATCAAGGTCGTGTCCGGCACGTATCCGGGCGGCGCGCAGGTCTACGCGATCACGGTCCCCAACCAATACGTCTTCGGCGGGACCTTCACCAACGTGGCATCGAACAACAACTGGCAGGAGTTCAGGGTCAACCTCGACAGCCCGATGACCGCGAACGCGGGCTACGATCCGGCGCAGGTGATCATCGTCGGCGTGCAGCTCAACACCGGCAGCGCGGGCGCCAGCGCCACCACGGTGACGTTCAACATCGACAGCTTCTCGATCGATCCCCCGATCGCCGGCGGCGGCACGGCGGGATCGGGCGGCGGTGGCTCGGGCGGCGCGGGCGGCACGACCGGCGCCGGCGGCAGCGGCGACGCGTCAGTCGGCAATTAGCGGAGCCCCCTCGCCCTGACCCTCTCCCCGCAAGCGGGGCGAGGGGATCGGATTCGTGTTCGGGTGGGGCGGACCGCTAGCCGCCCTCGAAGTCTTCTCTTACTTCTTCTTGCTCTTCCCGGCGGGCTTGGCGGCGAGCTTCTCGTCGAGGTACGCGGTCACCCAGAACAGCGGCGCGTTCCAGTCGATGGTCACCTCGTTGGCCGACCAGGCCTCGCCGTTGTCGAGGAAACACTTCTGCGGCGGGCAGCCGTTGAGCCCGGCGGACGCCATGTAGGGATCTTCGAAGCCCGAGTTCGGCCCGCCCGACAGGATCCCGGGCGGCGGCACCGGATATTTCGGGTTCGCCTGGTGGCACCAGAAGCGGTGGTACGGGTTCTCGAGCGGGCGGTCGCCCCACCCCGTCACGTAGCTCTGGTCCAGCGGGTTGCGCCCCATCAGGTAGTCCATGCCCATCGTGACGCCGTTCAGGTACTTGCTGTCGTTCGAGAAGTCGTAGGCGAGGCCGAGCATCATCGCGTTCGTCGCCACGACACGGTTCGACCCCCACGGGTAGCCCTTCTTGGAGATCCCGGCCGGCAGCCGGTAGCCCGCCTTGGCGATCAAATTCATGTACTTGTCGCCGACGGCGACGACGTTCTTGCGGATCGCGTCGATCGTCTCCTTGCCGAGACCGTTCGGAACGATCGCCAGCGAGATCGAGCCGAGGGTCTGCACGTCGCCCCAGCTCATCGACGTCTGCATGCCGGGGTCGTCGCCCCAGTCGGCGTCGACCCGCTTGAAGAACTCGGACTTGATGACGACGTCTTTGTACTCCGCCTTCTTGGTCGTGAGGTACAGCTCTGCCGCTGCCCAGTAGAAGTTGTCGTCCACCTTGTTGTCGTCGTAGGGCCCGCCGCCGTCGTCCTGCACCGTCGGCGAAAGGGCGGCCGGGTTCGCCTTCGCGGCCAGCCACGCCCGCTCCGCCGCCTTCAGGCACTTGTCGGCGAACGCCTTGTCGATCGTGCGCCAGATGCGCGCCGCCTGGGCGGCGTTGGCCGCCAGGTCCAGCGTCGCGGACGTGCTCACCGGGTACAAGAACCGCGGCACCGGATCCTCGTGCGGTCCCATCGACAGCGCCGTCCACTTCGCGTCGTGGATCTTGTGGTGCGC
>Ga0111539_10005141_pt1 | contig 16962 bp, 14 predicted proteins | sample RhiMethybrSRZTD1_FD_79667 | JGI IMG/M metagenome (GOLD analysis project Ga0111539, IMG submission 79667) | Populus rhizosphere microbial communities from Tennessee, USA - Rhizosphere MetaG P. TD hybrid SRZTD1 (version 2) (version 2) | ecosystem: Host-associated > Plants > Roots > Rhizosphere >... | reverse complement strand
GGGAAAAGTGCTTGTTCATTCGAGTTCGCGGCTTTTTAGCACGCGCTCCTCTGCCGGGCCACAATCCTTGACACTCGGCGAGCGCGATTGCTAGTTTGATCGCCGCACTCGACGCGTTTGCCATTTCCCTTTTGCGACAGGGACTTATGCCTGACAGTCCGCGCGCTGGCGAAAGCGAGCCGAACGACCGGGCGCAGCAGCTGCTGCGAACCCTGGTCGAGTGCTACGTGCGCGGCGGGCAGCCGGTCGGCTCGCGCACGCTGACCCGGGAGTCGGGCCTCAGCCTCTCGGCCGCGACCATCCGGAACGTCATGGCCGATCTCGAGGAACACGGCTTCGTGACCTCGCCGCACACCTCGGCAGGACGCGTCCCGACCGACAAGGGCTATCGCTACTTCGTGGACGCGCTGCTGCGATACCAGCCACCGGAACAGGCAGAGATCGCCGAGCTCAAGCGGCACTTCGAGACGCGCGCGGGCGATGCGAAGGCGCTCGTTGCGGCAGCCTCCCAGGTGGTGTCGAGCCTCACTCACCTCGCCGGCGTCGTCACGGTGCCGCGCGAGGCCCATGCCGCGCTGTCGCACATCGAGTTCGTGGGGCTCTCCGGCAATCGCGTCCTGACCATCCTCGTCGTGAACGGACGCGAGGTGCAGAACCGCGTCGTGCAGCTCGACCGGCGCTTCGCGCCAGACGAGCTGCGCCGCGCGGCTGCCTATCTCAACGAGCTGTTCGCCGGCCAGGAGCTCGCGGGTGTCAGGGCGCGTCTCGTCGCGCAGCTCCAGGAAACACGCGAGCAGATGAACCGCCTGATGGTGGACGCGATTACGCTCGCGCAGCGCGCGTTCGCGGAGGAGCCCGATGCACGCGACGCCGACATGGTGGTTGCCGGCGAGACGAACCTCATGGGGTTCGCCGAACTCTCGAACGTCGAGCGGCTGCGTCGACTGTTCGAGGCCTTCAACGAGAAGCGCGACATCCTGCACCTGCTCGACCAGAGCCTGCACGCGGAGGGCGTGCAGATCTTCATCGGCCATGAGTCCGGCTATCACATCCTCGACGACTGCAGCGTCATCGTCGCTCCCTACAGCCAGGACGACCGTGTCGTTGGCGTGCTGGGGGTCATCGGCCCGACGCGCATGGCCTACGAGCGTGTCATCCCGGTGGTCGACATCGCGGCGCGCATGCTGGGCTCCGCCTTGAATTCGCGGGACTGAGCCCCACACCGAGCGCGCATGAACGGAACCGAGACCGAGCGGGGTGACGAGGGCCCGGAGAACGGCGAGTCCCCGGCAGGGCCGGACGCCGAGGCCCTCCTGGCGGAAGCCGAGGGCCGCGCGGCGCAGCACCGCAGCGATTTCCTGCGCGCGATCGCCGAGCTCGAGAACGTGCGCAAGCGCTCTGCGCGCGAAGTCGAGTCTGCCCGCCAGTTCGGCGTCGAGCGCTTCGCGGCTGACCTCCTGCCGGTCGCCGACACGCTTGCGCTCGCGCTCGAATCCGCCGCATCCGCGGATGCCGGGACGCTCGCCCAGGGCCAGGAGGCGACGCAGCGGCTCCTGCTGAAGGCCTTTGAGCGGGCCGGGCTCACTGTCGTCGACCCTGCGGGCCAGCCTTTCGATCCGACCCAGCACGAGGCGATGGCGATGCAGCCTTCCACCGGCCACCCGCCGCACACGGTGCTGCAGGTCGTCCAGAAAGGGTGGCTCCTGAACGGCCGCCTGCTGAGGCCCGCGCGCGTGATCGTTTCCGAGGCGGCCCCGGCCGCCGGAACCCCCGATTCCAGCCCGCCCGGCGGTTGAAACCGCTCCCCGGCGGCCCCACTACCGGACCAGTCCCACACATTCGGAACCCATCGACATGGCCAAGATCATCGGCATCGACCTCGGCACAACGAACTCCTGCGTCTCCGTGATGGAAGGGGCGACGCCCAAGGTGCTCGAGAACAGCGAGGGCGACCGCACAACGCCGTCGGTCGTCGCCTTCACGAAGGATGGCGAGGTACTCGTCGGCCAGCCGGCGAAGCGCCAGGCCGTCACGAACCCGAAGAACACCTTCCACGCGGTCAAGCGCCTGATCGGCCGCCGCTACGACGACGCCGTCGTGCAGAAGGACATCCCCCTCGAGACCTACCCGATCGTGCGCGCCGAGAACGGCGACGCCTGGCTCGAGGCCCAGGGCAAGAAGACGGCGCCGCAGGAGATCTCTGCGCGCGTCCTCATGAAAATGAAGAAGACGGCCGAGGACTATCTCGGCGAGTCTGTCACGGACGCCGTGATCACCGTGCCCGCCTATTTCAACGACGCGCAGCGCCAGGCGACCAAGGACGCTGGGCGCATCGCGGGCCTCAATGTCCGCCGCATCATCAACGAGCCGACAGCGGCGGCGCTCGCCTACGGCATGGACAAGAAGGGCAAGGACCGCAAGATCGCGGTTTATGACCTCGGCGGCGGCACCTTCGACATCTCGATCATCGAGATCGCCGACGTTGACGGCGAGCGCCAGTTCGAGGTCATGTCCACGAATGGCGACACCTTCCTCGGCGGCGAGGACTTCGACCGCCGCGTGATCGATTACATCGCGGCCGAGTTCCAGAAGGAGAGCGGCGTCGATGTGCGCAAGGACCCGCTCGCGGTGCAGCGCCTCAAGGAAGCGGCCGAGAAGGCGAAGATCGAGCTGTCCTCGGGGCAGCAGACGGAGATCAACCTGCCATACATCACGGCCGACGCCTCGGGCCCGAAGCACCTGACGCTGAAGCTGACGCGCGCGAAGCTCGAGTCGCTGGTCGAGGACCTCGTCCAGCGCACGGTCGAACCCTGCCGCGTCGCGCTGAAGGATGCCGGCCTCTCGATCAGCGACATCGACGAGGTGATCCTGGTCGGCGGCCAGACCCGCATGCCGATGGTGCAGAAGGCGGTCAAGGACCTGTTCGGCAAGGAGCCGCGCAAGGACGTCAACCCGGACGAGGCGGTCGCGGTCGGCGCGGCCATCCAGGGCGGCGTGCTGGCCGGCGACGTCAAGGACGTGCTGCTGCTCGACGTCACGCCGCTCTCGCTCGGCATCGAGACGCTCGGCGGCGTCATGACGCGCCTGATCGAAAAGAACACGACGATCCCGACCAAGACCTCGCAGGTGTTCTCGACCGCCGAGGACAATCAGAGCGGCGTGACGATCCACGTGCTGCAGGGCGAGCGCGACCGGGCGAGCGACAACAAGTCGCTCGGCAAGTTCGACCTCTCGGACATCCCGCCGGCGCCGCGCGGCCTGCCGCAGATCGAGGTGACCTTCGACATCGACGCCAACGGCATCCTGAACGTGTCGGCCAAGGACAAGGCGACCGGGAAGGAGCAGAAAATCGTCATCAAGGCATCGAGCGGCCTCTCCGAGGAGGAGATCAAGCAGATGATCCGCGACGCGGAGGCGCACGCGGCCGAAGACAAGAAGTTCCGCGAGCTCGCCGAGACGCGCAACCGCGCCGATGCGCTCCTGCACTCGACCGAGAAGTCGGTGAAGGACCTCGGGGACAAGGTGACAGGCGAGGAGCGCGCCGCGATCGAGGCGGCGATCTCGGACCTGCGCGGCGTGCTGAAGGGCGATGACAAGGCGGCCATCGAGCACAAGGCCGAGGCGCTCGCTAAGGCGAGCGCGCCGGTGGTGCAGCGCGCCTACCAGGCGGAGGGCGCGGGCACTACGCCGGAGGAAGGCGCTTCGGCAAAGCCGGGCGCGGACGCCGGCAAGGACGACGTCCTGGACGCCGAGTTCGAGGAGATCAAGGACAAGGGCAGCAAGTCGCACTGACGGCGGCGCGGCCCGGTCCATAAGCGATGAAATCCGCCGGGTGGCCTCGGGCCACCCGGCGTTTGCGCATGTGGAGTGCCATGTCGAAACGTGACTTCTACCAGGTTCTGGGCGTGGCCCGAAACGCCACCGAGGATGCCATCAAGAAGGCATACCGGCGCCTGGCCATGAAGTACCACCCGGATCGCAATCCAGACGACAAGGAAGCCGAGGAGCGCTTCAAGGAAGCGAAGGAAGCCTACGAGGTCCTCACGGACGCGCAGAAGCGCGCTGCCTACGACCAATACGGACGCGCCGGCCTCGATGCCGCGCGCGGCGCCGGACAGGGCTTCAGCCCGTCAGACGCCTTTGGCGACATCTTCGGCGACATGTTCGGCGATATCTTCGGCGGCGGGCGCCGCGGCGGCCGCAGTGCCGTGTACCGCGGCGCCGACCTGCGCTACGAGCTCTCGCTCGACCTCGAGCAGGCCGTCTTCGGCACGACCCAGGAGATCGATTACCAGACCGTGCGAGAGTGCTCGGAGTGCGGCGGCAGCGGCGCCGCGCGCGGGCACGCACCTGTCACCTGCGAGACCTGCCAGGGCAGCGGCCAGGTGCGCATCACCCAGGGCATCTTTGCCGTGCAGCAGACCTGCCCGCGCTGCAAGGGTCGCGGCACGATCATCACGGACCCCTGCCCGAAGTGCGCGGGGCAGGGCCGCACGCGAACGACGAAGCGGCTCTCCGTGAAGGTGCCGCCGGGCGTCGACACGGGCGACCGAATCCGCCTCGCGGGCGAGGGCGAATCGGGGCGGAACGGCGGGCCGCCCGGCGATCTCTACGTCGAGATTGCGGTGCGCGAACACCCGATTTTCGAGCGCGACGGCGCGCACCTCTCCTGCGAAGTGCCAGTCAGCTTCGTCATCGCGGCGCTTGGCGGCAGCGTCGAGGTGCCGACGCTCGAGGGGCAGGCCGCGATCAAGGTCCCGGCCGGCACGCAATCCGGCCGCGTGTTCCGCCTGCGCGACAAGGGCATCCGCCCGGTGCGCGGCGGCGCGACGGGCGACCTCTTCTGCCGCGTGATGGTCGAGACGCCGGTCGAGTTGAACGCGGAGCAGAAGGACCTGCTCCGCAAGTTCGAGGGCGCGCTCGCCTCGGACGGCAAGCGGCATAATCCGCGCCAGCGCTCCTGGCTCGAGGGCGTGCGCCAGTTCTTCGGCAGGATGGGCAGCTGAGATGACGAACGTCGCAGTGCTCGGGATCAGCGGGCGGGTGGGGCGCTGCCTCGTCCGCGCGATCCGTGAATCGCCCGACTTCGTGCTGACCGGCGCGCTCGCGTCGCCCTCGAGTTCAGCGCTCGGGCGTGACGCGGGCGAGGTCGCGCAGGCCGGTCCCGTCGCCGTGGCGGTGACTGCCGACCGGCAAAATGCGCTCGCCAAGGCCGACGTCGCCATCGACTTCACGTTGCCTGAGGCACTCGGCGACAACCTCGCCGCGGTTGCGCGCGCCGGCATTCCGCTCGTCGTCGGCATCACGGGCCTCGACGCCGCCCGGCAGGCGGAGCTGCGGCGCTTCAGCGAGCGCTTTCCGGTCCTCGTCGCGCCCAACATGTCGCTCGCGGTCAACCTGCTCTTCGGCCTCGCCGGGCGGGCGGCGGCGGCCTTGCCTCCGGATTACGATGTGGAGATCGTCGAGGCGCATCACCGCGGCAAGGCGGACGCGCCGTCGGGAACCGCGCTGCGGCTCGGCGAGATTGTTGCGGGCGCACGCGGCGGGACGCTGGCCGAGCATGCCGTATATGGCCGCCTCGGCAAGTCCGCCGGGCGCGCCCCGGGCGCGATCGGCTTCGCGAGCCTGCGCGGGGGCGACATCGTCGGCCAGCACCAGGTGCTCTTCGCGGGCAGCGGCGAGACGCTCGAACTCGTGCACCGGACGACCGACCGCATGACGTTCGCGCACGGCGCGCTCGCTGCGGCGCGCTGGATCGTCGGGCGCCCGCCCGGCTTTTATGGAATGTCCGATGTCCTCGGAATCTGATGGGGGACTGCCCCCTTTCCGTGTAGTAAACTTCAGTCTCAGGTCGCGGCCCCCTTCTAAAGAGACAGCTGATGACCGGTGGAGTCCAAGACGGGCCCACCCACTGATGTCCTGCGCCTCTTGCCGGCGGCGGCGCGGCGGGACCCGGAGGTAGCCTGGTGACACCAACACCTGCAGTGCTCGCGCTCGAGGACGGCACGGTGTTTCGGGGCATTTCGATCGGAGCATCCGGCGTCACGACCGGCGAGGTCGTGTTCAACACCGCGATGACGGGCTACCAGGAGATCCTCACCGATCCGTCCTACGCGCGCCAGATCGTCACCCTGACCTATCCCCACGTCGGCAACACGGGCGTCACGCCCGAGGACCTCGAATCCGACTCGGTCCACGCTGCGGGCCTCGTGATCCGTGACCTTCCAAGACGCTACTCGAGCTGGCGTGCAAGTCATTCGCTGTCGCAATTCCTGGTCGAGGGCGAGACGGTCGCGATCGCGGGCATCGACACGCGCAAGCTCACGCGGATCCTGCGCGAGCACGGCGCCCAGGGAGGCTGCATCGCGACTGCGGACAAGGCCGACGCCGACGTGGCGCTCCGTGCGGCGCGCGCCTTCCCCGGACTCAAGGGCATGGACCTCGCAAAAGTCGTGTCTGTGCGAACGGCCTACCAGTGGAACGAGGGCAGCATCGGACGCGAGCCCTCGCGCGTGCTGCGCCCCGGCTCGCGCCTGCACGTCGTCGCCTATGACTTCGGCATCAAGCGCAATATCCTGCGGCTTCTCGCGGACTACGGCTGCCGCATGACGGTCGTTCCGGCACAGACGAGCGCTGCTGACGCGCTTGCGCTCAATCCGGACGGCATCTTCCTCTCGAACGGGCCGGGCGACCCGGAACCCTGTGACTACGCGATCGCGGCCATCCAGGAATTCCTCGAGACCGACGTACCGGTCTTCGGCATCTGTCTCGGCCACCAGCTGCTCGGCCTCGCGAGCGGCGCGCAAACCGTCAAGATGAAGTTCGGCCACCATGGCGCGAACCATCCGGTGCAGGAGCTCGCCGGCGGCCACGTGCTCATCACGAGCCAGAACCACGGATTCGCAGTCGACGAGGACACGCTGCCGTCGACCGTCCGGGCGACGCACCGCTCCCTGTTCGATGGGTCGCTGCAGGGAATCGCGCGCACGGACCGTCCCGCATTCGGATTCCAGGGCCACCCCGAGGCGAGCCCGGGGCCCCACGACCTCAGGCAGCTCTTCGAGCACTTCGTGTTCCTGATGGTGCGTCGCCTGCAGCAGATGCTGCGCGCGCAGGTCGCGGTGGCAGAGGGGGCGGCGGCGCGCTGATGGGCAAGCGCACCGATATCGAGAGCATCCTGATCATCGGCGCCGGCCCGATCATCATCGGCCAGGCCTGCGAATTCGACTACTCGGGCGCGCAGGCTTGCCGCGCGCTTCGCGAGGAAGGCTACCGCGTCATCCTCGTCAACTCGAACCCGGCGACGATCATGACGGACCCGGAGATGGCCGACTCGATCTACATCGAGCCGGTCGACTGGCGCACCGTCGCGCGCATCATCGAGAAGGAGCGTCCCGATGCTCTCCTGCCGACGATGGGCGGACAGACCGGGCTCAACACCGCGCTGGACCTGGTGCGCGAGGGTGTCCTCGAGCGCTTCGGCGTCGAGATGATCGCCGCCTCGCGCGAGGCGATCGACATGGCGGAGGACCGGGAGCTCTTCCGGAACGCGATGCGCGGCATCGGGCTCGATTGCCCGAAGTCCTACATCGCCCACGACCTCGACGAGGCGCTCGCGGTGCAGGCCGAGGTCGGCTACCCGACGGTGATCCGCCCGTCATTCACGCTCGGCGGCACTGGCGGCGGCATCGCTTTCAATCGAGATGAATTCGAGGAAATCGTGATGCGGGGCCTCGACGCCTCGCCGACGGCCGAGGTGCTGATCGAGGAGTCGGTGCTTGGCTGGAAGGAATACGAGATGGAGGTGGTGCGGGACCGCAAGGACAACTGCATCATCGTCTGCTCGATCGAGAACCTCGATCCAATGGGCGTGCACACCGGCGACTCGATCACGGTCGCGCCCGCGCAGACGCTGACCGACAAGGAATACCAGCGCATGCGCGACGCCTCGATCGCCGTGCTGCGCCAGGTCGGCGTCGAATGCGGCGGCTCGAACGTGCAGTTCGCCATCAACCCCGACGACGGGCGGATGCTCGTGATCGAGATGAACCCGCGCGTGTCGCGCTCGTCGGCGCTGGCCTCCAAGGCAACGGGATTCCCGATCGCAAAGATCGCAGCCAAGCTCGCTGTCGGCTACACGCTCGACGAGCTCAGGAACGAGATCACGGGCGGCGCGACTCCGGCATCCTTCGAGCCGACGATCGACTACGTCGTGACCAAGGTCCCGCGCTTCACCTTCGAGAAGTTCCCCGGTTCGAACACGCGCCTGACGACGCAGATGAAGTCGGTCGGCGAGGCGATGGCGATCGGCCGCACCTTCCAGGAGTCGCTGCAGAAGGCGCTGCGCAGCCTCGAGACCGGCTGCGACGGGCTAACCCCGATCGTCTCGCTGCCGCTCGACGCGGACGGCGAGCTGCGGCTCGCCGAGGAGCTGCGGCACCCGGGCGGCGAGCGCATCCGCTACGTCGCCGACGCATTCCGCGCGGGCTGGCCGCTCAAGCGGGTCGCAGCCGAGACGATGATCGACCCCTGGTTCCTCGACCAGGTCGAAGACCTCGTCCGGGAGGAGGAGGCCGTGCGCTCCGAGGGGATCGCGGGCCTGACGTTCGAGCGGCTGCTCGCGCTGAAGCGCAAGGGCTTCTCGGATGCCGCGCTCGCGCGTGCCATGGGCGCCCCCGAGTCACGCGTGCGCGCGCGGCGCCTCGCCTGCGGCGTTCACCCGGTTTACAAGCGCGTCGACACCTGCGCCGCCGAGTTTGCAACCTCGACCGCCTACCTTTATTCCAGCTACGACCAGGAGTGCGAGTCAGACCCGACGCCGCGCCCCAAGATCATGATCCTTGGGGGCGGACCCAACCGCATCGGCCAGGGTATCGAGTTCGACTACTGCTGCGTGCACGCCGCGCTCGCGCTGCGCGAAGACGGTTACGAGACCATCATGGTCAACTGCAACCCGGAGACGGTCTCAACGGACTACGACGTGTCAGACCGGCTCTACTTCGAGCCGCTGACCTTCGAGGACGTGATGGAGGTCATCGGCCGCGAGAAGCCGCAAGGCGTGATCGTGCAGTTCGGCGGCCAGACGCCGCTCAAGCTCGCGCGCCAGCTCGCTGCCGCGGGCGCGCCCATCATCGGCACGAGTCCCGATTCGATCGACGTCGCCGAGGACCGCGAGCGTTTCCAGCAGCTCCTCATGAAGCTCGGGCTGCGCCAGCCTGCGAACGCGACCGCGCGCGACGAGGAGCGGGCGATCGACCTCGCGCGCGAAGTCGGCTTCCCGCTGATCGTGCGTCCCTCCTACGTGCTAGGCGGCCGCGCGATGGAAATCGTGTACGAGGAAGAGGATTTGCGCGCCTACATGCGCGAGGCAGTCAAGGTATCGAACGAGAGCCCGGTGCTGCTCGACCGCTTCCTCGACCTCGCGATCGAGGTCGACGTCGACGCAGTCTGCGACGGCCAGGATGTCCTGATCGGCGGGATCATGGAGCACGTCGAGCAGGCCGGCGTGCATTCCGGCGACTCGAGCTGCTCATTGCCACCTGCGAGCCTGCCACCGGAAATCCAGGACGAGCTGCGCAGCCAGACGCGCAAGATGGCGCAGGCACTGAACGTCGTCGGTCTCATGAACGTCCAGTTCGCGATCCAGAACGGCGTCGTCCACGTGCTCGAGGTCAACCCGCGCGCCTCGCGCACCGTCCCCTTCGTGTCCAAGGCGACAGGCCGGGCTCTCGCCAAGATCGCGGCGCGCGTGATGGCGGGGCGCAAGCTCGCCGACCTCGACGCGACCGAGGAGCGCGTGCCGCCTTACTTCTCGGTCAAGGAAGCCGTCTTCCCGTTCGCCAAGTTCCCGGACTCCGATCCGATCCTCGGGCCCGAGATGAAGTCGACGGGCGAGGTGATGGGCACGGGCCGCACCTTCGGCGAGGCTTACGCGAAATCGCAGGCCGCGAGCGGCATCCGGCTGCCGACGCGCGGCGTCTGCCTCATCTCGGTGCGCGACCGCGACAAGGAGGCGGCGACGGCAGTCGCGCGCAAGCTCCTCGAGCGCGGCTTCGAGGTCATCGCGACGCAGGGCACGCAGGCGGCGCTCGAGGCGGCCGGGGTGCCATGCCGGCGCGCACTCAAGGTGCGCGAGGGCCGGCCGCACATCGTCGACATGATCAAGAACGACGAGATCGACCTCATCATCAACACGACCGAGGGCAAGCGCGCGATCCGGGAGTCGCACTCGATCCGCCGCGAAGCTGAGCTGCGCCGGGTCACCTACTACACGACGGTCAACGCGGCCCACGCGACCATCGCTGCGCTCGACCACCTCGAAGACCACGAGGTGAATCGCCTGCAGGACCTGCACCGCGAGCTGGGCGCTGCATGAGGGCCCCGATCACGATGCGCGGCGCCGAGAAGCTGCGCGAGGAGTTGCGCAAGCTGAAGGCCGAGGACCGGCCCGCGATCATCCGCGCGATCGCGGATGCCCGCTCGCATGGCGACCTTTCGGAGAACGCGGAATACCACGCGGCGCGCGAGCAGCAGGGCTTCATCGAGGGTCGCATCAAGGAGATCGAGCAGAGGCTCGCAAATTCGCAGGTCATCGACCCTGCATCGCTTCCCGACACGGGCAAGGTCGTGTTCGGCGCGACGGTCGAGCTTGCGCCGGTCGACGGCGGACCCGAGGTGAGCTACCAGATCGTCGGCGACGACGAGGCGGACATTCGGCGCGGGCTCGTGTCCATCAACTCCCCGATCGCGCGCGCGCTGATCGGGCGCACGGTGGGCGACGAGGTCGAGGTCGCTGCGCCCGGGGGCGCGCGCAGTTTCGAAGTGCTGGCGGTGCGGCTGGCCTGACTCAAGAATCGGGCAGAAGTATCTTGGGCAGCTTGCTGTTTTTCTTGTAGAAAAGCCCGACGTTCCCGATGCGATAGATGAACTCCGATCCGGTCAGACGGGCAAGCTCGTCGAGTACCGAGTCGCGCTCCTCGCGATCTCCGACCCGGGCGCGCAGCTTCACGAGCTCATGATGCTCGAGCGCGAGGCGCAGCTCCTCGGCGACGCCGGACGTCAGGCCCTTCTGGCCGACGAGCACGATCGGATGCAGCTCGTGACCGAGCCTCCGCAAGTGTTTTTTTTGCCGCTCGGTGAGCGCCATCATCGCATTATAGGGGCGGGTTGGCGGAGGCATGGATGGCGCGGCGCAGCAAGTCCAGCGGCCGATGGCTCGAAGAACACTTCTCGGATCCCTACGTGCGGCGCGCGCAGGAGTCGGGGCTGCGCTCGCGGGCCGCATTCAAGCTCGAGGAGCTGGACGCGGTCGAGAAGCTCCTCTTCCAGGGGGCCGTGATCGTCGACCTCGGCGCCGCGCCTGGAGGCTGGAGCCAATACGCGGCACGCCGGCTCGGCGGCAAGGGGCGTGTGCTCGCGCTCGATCTCCTGCCGATGGACGCGATCGCGGGCGTCGAATTCATCCAGGGCGATTTTCGCGAGCAGGCGGTGCTCGATGCGCTCCTGGCGCAACTCGGCGGCCGCCGCGTTGACCTTGTGTTGTCGGACATGGCCCCCAACATCACCGGGGTGGACGTGGTGGACCACGCGCGCGCCGCGGACCTCGAGGGCCTCGCGCTCGACTTTGCGCGCCAGGTGCTCGGTCCTGACGGCGTACTGGCCATGAAGGTGTTCCAGGGAGCCGGGTTCCAGGAGTTGCTCGGCGAGGCGAGGCGCGCTTTTCGGGGGGTGCGGATGCGCAAACCCGGAGCGTCCAGGCGCCGGAGTTCCGAGACGTATTTGGTGGCGAGGGGTCCCCGTCCGGTGTAAGGTGAAACTCGCACCGCGCCGGAGTGGTCCAAGTCCTTGACCCGCCGGCAATTGATTCGAGTCCAGGAGCCCGAGCTTGAACGATCTGACCAGAAACATCGTCCTGTGGGTCGTCATCGCGATCGTGCTGCTCGCGGTCTTCTCGAATTTCGGCCAGCGCGCGGCTGCTCCCGAGGATCTCGGCTACTCGCAGTTCCTGACGGAAGTGAGGAGCGGCGGCATCCGCACGGCCACCTTCAAGGGCGACACGATCGTGGGCGAGCGGGCGAGCGGCGGCAACTACATCACGCACAACCCCGAAACCGACAACACGCAGCTGATCGGGCTCCTCGACAAGCAGCACGTCGTCTTCGATGCAGCGCCTCCGGAGCGCCAGGGATTCCTGCTGCAGCTCTTCATATCCTCCTTCCCGATCCTCCTTCTTATCGGCGTATGGATTTACTTCATGCGCCAGATGCAGGGTGGCGCGGGCGGCCGCGGCGCGATGTCCTTCGGCAAGAGCCGTGCGCGCCTGCTGTCCGAGGACCAGGTCAGCGTGACGTTCGCGGACGTCGCGGGCGTCGATGAGGCCAAGGAAGAGGTTGCGGAGATCGTCGACTTCCTGAAGGATCCATCCAAGTTCCAGAAGCTCGGCGGCAAGATCCCGAAGGGCGTGCTGATGGTCGGCAGCCCCGGCACCGGCAAGACGCTGCTCGCGCGTGCGATCGCGGGCGAGGCCAAGGTGCCGTTCTTCACGATTTCCGGCTCCGACTTCGTCGAAATGTTCGTCGGCGTCGGCGCGAGCCGCGTGCGCGACATGTTTGAGCAGGCGAAGAAGCACGCGCCCTGCATCGTGTTCATCGACGAGATCGACGCCGTCGGCCGCCACCGCGGCGCGGGCCTCGGCGGCGGCCACGACGAGCGCGAGCAGACGCTGAACCAGCTGCTGGTCGAGATGGACGGCTTCGAGGGCAACGAGGGCGTCATCGTCATTGCCGCGACCAACCGGCCGGACGTGCTGGACCCGGCGTTGCTGCGTCCCGGCCGCTTCGACCGCCAGGTCGTCGTGCCGCTGCCCGACGTGCGCGGTCGCGAGCAGATCCTCAAGGTACACATGCGCAAGGTCCCGATCGCCGAGGACGTGCGCCCCTCGCTGATCGCGCGCGGCACGCCGGGATTCTCGGGCGCGGACCTCATGAACCTCGTCAATGAAGCGGCGCTGTTCGCCGCGCGCGCCAACAAGCGCCTGGTGACGATGGATGAGTTCGAGCGCGCGAAGGACAAGATCATGATGGGTGCCGAGCGGCGCTCGATGGTCATGAGCGAGCAGGAGAAGCTCAACACCGCCTACCACGAGGCGGGCCATGCCATCGTCGGCATGAGCCTTCCGGAGCACGATCCCGTCTACAAGGTGACGATCATCCCGCGCGGGCGCGCGCTCGGCGTCACGATGTTCCTCCCGGAAGAGGACCGCTACAGCTACAGCAAGCGCCGGATCGAAGGCCAGATCACGAGCCTCTTCGGCGGCCGCATCGCCGAGGAGCTGAAGTTCGGTGCCGAGGCGGTGACGACGGGCGCCTCGAACGACATCGAGCGTGCGACCAACCTCGCGCGCAGCATGGTCACGAAGTGGGGGTTATCCGAGCGCCTCGGGCCGCTTTCCTACATGGAAGACGAGGGTGAGGTTTTCCTCGGCCGTTCCGTGACGCAGCACAAGCAAGTCTCGGACGTCACCGCACACGTCATCGACGAGGAGATTCGCCGCGTGATCGATAACGCGTACGCGCAGGCGCGCGCGATCCTGACCGCGAACCGCGAGAAGCTTGACGTCATGGCGAGCGCGCTCATCAAGTACGAGACCATCGACGAAGAGCAGCTCAAGGACATCATGGCCGGGCGCGCGCCCAGGGCGCCGCGCGACTGGGACGAGACGGGCGCGCCGACCGGCGGCCAGGGCAGCGCAAAGCCCGAGCCGGTGATCGGGCCCACGGCCAGCCAGACCTGATCCGCGCGCGGCCTCGCGCCGCGAACCATCCCGCGAACGCCGCGACCGCACTCATGCGCCTCATCTGCGGCCGCCACCGCATCGACCTCAGCCGCCCCGTCGTCATGGGCGTACTCAACGTAACGCCCGATTCCTTCTCGGACGGTGGCCACTATGGAGCGCTCGCGGCAGCCCTCGCGCACGGCAGTCGCCTCGCCGAAGAGGGTGCCGCGATCGTCGACGTCGGCGGAGAGTCGACGCGTCCTGGCGCCGCGCCCGTGGATGAGGACGAGGAACTTCGCCGCGTGATCCCCGTGATCGAGGGGCTCGCAGCCACGCTAGCGGTGCCCGTCTCCGTCGACACGCGCAAGCCCGGCGTGATGCGCCGGGCGCTCGCGGCGGGCGCCTCGATGGTGAACGATGTCGCCGCGCTCGCCGCGCGGGGCGCGATCGACGCGGTTGCGGCGGGCGACGCGGCCGCCTGCCTCATGCACATGCAGGGCGAACCGGATACGATGCAGGCCGACCCGCGCTATGGCGACGTGGTCGGCGAAGTGCGCAGCTTCCTCCGCGCTCGAGTCGCTGCCTGCGAAGCTGCCGGGATCGCGCGCGAGCGGCTCGTCGTGGATCCGGGCTTTGGGTTCGGCAAGACACTGGAGCACAACCTTGCGCTCCTTTCAGGCCTGCAGGCGATCGCGGCAGACGGCGTGCCGGTGCTCGCCGGGCTCTCGCGCAAACGCATGATCGGAGCGCTCACCGGCCGCGCCGAAGGAGACCGGTTGGGCGGCAGCGTCGCTGCCGCGGTGCTCGCGGCGCTTCGGGGCGCGCGCATCCTCCGGGTGCACGACGTGCGCGCCACGGTCGATGCGCTTGCAGTCGTGGCGGGTTCGGGCGCATTGCGGGACAATCCGGCGTGACCATGCGCTATTTTGGTACCGACGGGGTACGCGGCCGGGTGGGCACGCACCCGATGACCGTTGAGTTCGCCTTGAGGCTCGCGGGCGCGGCCGCGCGCGTGCTGGCGTCAAAAGGCGGTCGCGTGCTCGTCGGCAAGGACACGCGTCTTTCCGGGTACATGTTCGAAGCGGCGCTCGAGGCGGGTTTCGTCGCGGCGGGCGTCGACGTGCTCCTGGTGGGACCGCTGCCGACGCCCGGCATCGCCTACCTGGTGCAGCGCCTCGGCTGCGACTTCGGCGCGGTGATCAGCGCATCGCACAACCGCTACGACGACAACGGCATCAAGTTCTTCGACCGTGACGGCGGCAAGCTCGCCGACGAGCTCGAGGAAGCGATCGAATCGCACCTCGACGAACCGGCGCCGACGCGCGAGTCCTCCGCACTCGGGCGCGCGACGCGGGTCGACAACGAGCGACAGCTGTACCAGTCGTTCTGCGCGTCGACGCTCCCAACCGGCATGCGCCTCGACGGCCTCAAGCTCGTCGTCGACTGCGCGAACGGCGCCGCCTACAAGGTTGCGCCGCGCGTACTTGCCGACCTCGGCGCCGAAATCGTGCCGATCGGCTGCTCGCCGAACGGGCGCAACATCAACGACGGCTGCGGTTCGACGGACCCGGGCCTGCTCAAGCTCACCGTATCGGGCGTCCGGGCCGATGCAGGCGTCGCGCTCGACGGCGACGGCGACCGCCTGGTGATGGCCGATCATCTGGGCCGTAGCGTCGACGGTGACCAGCTTCTCTACGTGCTGGCGAAGGCGCGGCTCGCCGCCGGCACTCTCAAGGGACCTGTTGTGGGCACGGTCATGAGCAACCTCGGGCTCGAGCTCGCGCTGCGCGACCTCGGCGTGCCGTTCCAGCGCGCCGCGGTCGGCGACCGGAACGTGCTGCAGCTCCTGCGTGCGAACGGCGGCATGCTGGGTGGCGAAGCCTCGGGCCACCTCCTGGTGCTCGACAAGACGACAACCGGCGACGGCCTCATTGTCGCGCTCCAGGTCCTCGCGGTGATGAAGGCGACCGGCAAGTCGCTGGCCGAGCTCGCGGCCGGCATGCAGCGCTTTCCCCAGCAGCTCCTCAACGTCCGCGTTGCGAAGCGCTTCGACGCCGCACGCGAGCCGTCGGTTGCGGCGGCGATCGCGCGCGTCGAGCAATCGCTCGGCACGCGCGGGCGCGTGGTGCTTCGCGCCTCCGGCACCGAACCGCTGATCCGCGTCATGGTCGAGGGCGAGGACGCGCAGTCGGTTGGCCGCCATGCCGAGGAGCTGGCCGCGGCGGTCCGCGCGGCCGCACCGCCGGCATGAACCTGGGCGCCCGCAAACCGCTCGTCGCCGGCAACTGGAAGATGCACGGGAGCCATGCCGAGGCCGCGCGCCTCGTCGGCGAGCTGATCACGCGCGGGACTGGCGCGGGGAGCGCAGAAGCCGTCGTTTGCCCGCCCTTCGTTTTCCTCGCGGAGCTGCGCCGCCAGCTGGACGGCAGCCGCATCGGCCTCGGCGCGCAGGATGTCTGCGCGGAGGAACTCGGCGCTTTCACGGGTGAGGTTTCGGCCGGCATGCTGGCCGACGTCGGCTGCCGCTACGTGATCGTCGGCCATTCCGAGCGCCGCGCGCTGTACGGCGAGGACGACGGACTCGTTGCGCGCAAGTTCGCGGCGGCGCAGCGACATGCGCTCGTCCCGATCCTGTGCGTGGGCGAGACACTCGAGGAGCGCGAGCGCGATGCAACGCGCGAGGTCGTGCTACGGCAGCTCGACGCCGTCGTCTCGGCGGCCGGCGTCGGCGCCTTCGCGCGAGCCGTCGTCGCCTACGAGCCGGTCTGGGCGATCGGGACCGGCAGGACCGCGACACCGGCGCAGGCGCAGGACGTGCACGCGTTGATCCGGGGCCGGCTGGCAGAAAAAGATGCTACAATCGCCGCTTCCCTTCGGGTCCTGTACGGGGGCAGCGTCAAGGCGGCGAACGCCGCGGAGCTGTTCTCGAAGCCCGATGTGGACGGCGGTCTGATCGGCGGCGCCTCGCTCAAGTCGGAGGACTTTGCGGGCATCTGCGCCGCGGCCGACCGCTGACGGGCCTGCAAGGACGAGTCGAGGACATGCTGCAACACCTGATCACCTTCGTGCACGGGCTCCTGTGCTTCGCGATCGTCGCGCTCGTGCTGCTGCAGCGCGGAAAGGGGGCGGACGCCGGCGCAGGCTTTGGCGCGGGCGCCTCGGGCACCGTGTTCGGGGCGCGCGGCTCC
>Ga0111539_10005140_pt1 | contig 16966 bp, 13 predicted proteins | sample RhiMethybrSRZTD1_FD_79667 | JGI IMG/M metagenome (GOLD analysis project Ga0111539, IMG submission 79667) | Populus rhizosphere microbial communities from Tennessee, USA - Rhizosphere MetaG P. TD hybrid SRZTD1 (version 2) (version 2) | ecosystem: Host-associated > Plants > Roots > Rhizosphere >... | reverse complement strand
AGACGGCGAGCGCGGCGCACTCGCCGAGCGACACCGCGGGGTCGTAGCGGATGCCGCCCTTCGTCGGGCCGAGGACGCTCGAGTGCTGCACGCGGTAGCCGGGGAACACGACACGGCGTCCGTCGTCCATCTTCACCGGGCAGGCGACGATGATCGACCGCTCGGGGTGGCGAAGCCGCTCGGCGACGCCGTCGTCGACGTCCGCGTGCGGGACGGCCTGATCGAACTGCGCGATCGCCGTCCGGTAGAGCGGCGTGTCGAACTCGAGGTGGGCGAACGACGGGACGTGCTCGGTGCTCGCCATCGCCGCGTGAGTTTAGCCGTGCCCCAACGCGGGTGAAGCCGGGTGACCGTGCACCGAGGTCGGCGGCCGGGAGGCCAGGTCGCGGTGACCCGTGCACGGCATAGAGGAAGGGGCCCGTGGGGGAAACATGGTTTCCCCCACGCTGTGTGCCGGGGGAGGGAGTCGAACCCCCATGTCCCGAGGGACAGCCGGTTTTAAGCCGGCCGCGTCTGACCAGTTCCGCCACCCCGGCCGGGGCGACTCAGCGTATCGGGCTATGTGCGCCCGGGAAGGAGGGAATCGGCCGGGAACCGCTCGGGCCCCTGGAACTGGTACGCGTCGAGAAATGCCTGGAACGCCGTGGCGTCGAACGCCGGGCACTTCGCGAGGTACGCCGTCCCTTTCTCGGGCTGGTCCGCGCTCTCGGTCACCCAGGCGCCGAGGGCGATCTGGTCGCCGAGCTTCGGGTACGGGGCGAGGACCGTCCCGCGCGGGTTCTCCTGGACGAAGCTCTCGAGCTGAGCGATGGTCGCCTGCGGCACCTCGTCGCCGTACTGGATCGCGACACCGCCGTGCTCGAGGTTGTGGACGAGCTGCGCCTGGTTGACGGGCTCGGTGTACGTGCCCCAGATCACGGGGATCTCGTAGTGAGGGCCGCTCGTGGGCGGGTCGGTGTTCCACTTGTCCGAGGTGCCGTCGGGCGTCGCGATTGAGTGCACTCCGCGCAGCGCCTCGACCGTCGTCACGGTGCAGCCGGCCGCCTCGAGCGCCGGCCGCGCGTCGCCCTTCGGCCCGTCGTCGCCGCCGAGGCCGACGGCGAGCGCTATCGCCACGACGACCACGACCGCCACGCCCACCGCTGCGAGGATCGCGAGCAGGCGACGGTCCATCCCGTGCGACGGACCGGGCGGCTTCGGCCTGGACTTTCCGTGTGGACGCGGCTTCGGAGGCACGGAGCGGAAAGATACCGGCGGCCCCGCCGGTTCCGTCCGACCTCGGCGCTACGTTGCCTGGTCCTCATGACGGTCATCGCCTCCATCCTCGCGGGCCTCGTCGGCGCCGCCGCGTGCTGGCTCGTGCTCCGGCCGGCTCTCGCCGAGCGCCGGGAGCTGCGGGCGGAGCTCGATCGTCGCGAGCTCGCGTTCCGGGACGAGGTCGCGCGGCGAGATGCCGAGCTCGACGTCGCGCGTGGCCAGCTCCTCGATGCCCACGCCGGCGCCGCCGCCGCCGCCGCCCGGCTCGCGACGCTCGAGGAGAAGCTGCCCGAGACGGTGCGCAGCATCTCGCAGGAGACGCTGGACGCGTCGCGTGAAGCATTTCTCTCGCAGGCCGGTGAGCGCGTCGAGAAGACGCTCCTGCCGGTGCAGCAGCGTCTCGGCGACCTTCGGAAGCTGGTCGACGAGACCGAGGCACGTCGACTCGAGGACGGCGGGCGCCTCACGGCACAGCTCGAGCTCCTGTCGTCCGGAACGCGGTCGCTCGCGGTTGCCCTGGGCAGCACGCAGTCGCGCGGGCGCTGGGGCGAGATCCAGCTGGAGCGGATCCTCGAGTTCGTCGGGATGGAGCAGGGCGTCGACTACTCCTGCCAGACGGGAAAGCAGGGCGGCCGTCCGGACGTCGTCGTGCACCTCCCGGGCGGAAAGAACGTCGTCATCGACTCGAAGGCGCCCTTCGACGAGTTCGAGCGTGCCGCGCAGGCGGGGAGCGAGGAGGAGCGTGCAGCAGCGCTCGCCGCGTTCGCGCGCAAGGTCCGCCTGCATGTCCAGGAGCTGGGCCGAAAGGGGTACTGGGCGCACGTGACACCGTCCCCGGACTTCACGTTCATGTTCCTGCCGGGTGACGCGTACCTCGCCGCCGCGGAAGAGCAGGACGCCGAACTGTTCACCTTCGCGTACGAGCGCGGAGTGCTCCTCGCGACGCCGCGCACGATCGTGGTCATGCTGCGCACGATCCGGGTCGCGTGGCAGAACGAGAACGCGTCGGACCATGCCGATGCCGTCCTGAAGGTCGCGACCGAGCTGCACGAGCGGCTGACCACGATGGCCGAGCATCTGGCGAAGGTCGGGCGCGGTCTCGACTCCGCCGTGAGCGCGTACAACAAGGCAGTCGGCTCCTACGGATCCCGGGTGCTCGTCTCGGCGCGCAGGCTCGAGGGGCTTGCGACGACGCGCTCGACGCTCGATGACCTCGCACCGCTGACCGAGCACGCCTCGACGGAGCTGCAGCCGCTTCAGCTCGAGGTCGTTCCCAAGAGCGCCGACGCAGCGTGAGCCGGGAACACCAGCGGAGCCGACAGCGTTGGAACAATAGGAGGCGGCGGAAGGACCGCAAGCCCCTTTCCCAGGTATCGAGGAGCACACTGAGTCGATGAGCGACGTTCGGAACGTAATCGTCATCGGCGGCGGCCCCGCCGGGTACACCGCTGCGCTGTATGCGGCACGGGCGAACCTCGAGCCGCTCGTGATCGAGGGTTTCAACTGGGGCGGCCAGCTGATGATCACCTCGGACGTCGAGAACTACCCCGGGTACGCGGACGGTGTCCTCGGGCCGGCGATGATGCAGGACTTCCGCCGTCAGGCGGAGCGCTTCGGCTCCGAGTTCGTCACGGACGACGTCACGCGCGTCGACTTCTCGCAGCGCCCGTTCCGCGTGTGGGTCGGCGACGACGAGTACCGGGCGGAGTCGGTGATCGTGGCAACGGGCGCCTCGGCACGCCAGATCGGGCTCGAGTCGGAGCGGCGCCTGCAGGGGCGCGGCGTGTCGTACTGCGCGACCTGCGACGCGGCGTTCTTCCGGGACAAGGTCGTCCTGGTGGTCGGCGGCGGCGACTCCGCGATGGAGGAGGCGCTGTTCATCTCCCGCTTCGCGAGCAAGGTGTATCTCGTCCACCGCCGCGAGGAGTTCCGCGCTTCGCCGATCATGGTCGACCGCGCGCGGGCCAACGAGAAGATCGAGTTCGTGCTGAACAAGGTCGTCGCCGAGGTGCTCGGCGAGCCGTCGGTGGTCGCCGTGCGGCTCGAGGACACGATCACCGGTGAGCAGAGCGTGCTCGAGACGGACGGCCTGTTCGTCGCCATCGGCCACGACCCGAACACCGCGCTCTTCCTCGATCAGCTCGACCACGAGCCGGAGACGGGGTACCTCGTGACACGCGGCAAGTCGACGGCGACGAACATCGATGGCGTCTTCGCCGCCGGTGACGTCCAGGACCACGTGTACCGCCAGGCCGTGACGGCCGCCGGCTCCGGCTGCGCGGCCGCGCTCGACGCGGAGCGCTGGCTGAGCGAGCAGCGCCACGCGGCGTTATCCGGCGCAGTCGCCGGCGCGAGGTAGCCGGAGGCGGGCGTTACGCTCGCTCGAGAGTCCATGCGCAGGCTCGACCTGATCGATCCTTCACCGCACGAGCTCCTCTCGAGCGTGCCGGCCCGCCTCGATCCGGAAGCGTTGGAGTTGCTCTCCGCGCCCGGCGGAGACGGCCGTGAAGCGCGGCCGACGCTCGAGTCCCATGGGACCTACGTGCTCGCCGTCCTGCTCCTCCCCGGCCAGCTCGGCCCCGACGGCCGTGTCGTCTATCGCGAGCTCGACGTGATCGCGTCGCCGGAGGCCCTTATCACGGTGCGGAAGAGAGCGTCCGACGGCGACGTCGCCGACCTTTCGGTCCTCGAGGGCAAGGGCGATTCTCACGAGTGCGGGCTCCTCGTGAACCAGCTGGTCGAAGCCGCCGCCGAGTCCTACCTCGACCTCGTCGACAGGCTCTACCTCGAGATCGACACCCTCGAGGACCACGTCGACGACCTTCCATCGGCCACCATCGGGCAGCGGCTGTCGTCGCTGCGCCACGAGATGCTCCACGCGCGGCGAAACGCGAGCGCGACCCGCGCCGCCATCCGGCGGGTCGTCGACGGCCGGCTCGACCTCGGAAGCGACGACGCGCTCTTCCCGCGTGACGCGGAGCGCGCGTTCGCCGACACGTACGACACGCTCGTCCGCGTGATCGAGGAGCTCGACGTCGCGCGTGACCTCCTCTCGAGCGTCCGCGACTACCTCCAGGCAAAGATCGCCGAGAACCAGAGCGAGATCGTCAAGAAGCTGACGGTCGTCGCGTCGCTCGTGCTCGTGCCGACATTGATCACCGGCTTCTACGGCCAGAACTTCACGGGCGTGTTCGAGAAGGGCTACTGGACGCTCACCGTCTCGATCGGGCTGATCATCGGGACGACGCTCGCGCAGCTCGCGTTCTTCCGCTGGAAGCGCTGGCTCTGAGCGTTTTGACTTGACCCGACGGGGTCCCGGGGTGTTTGCGCGTCCAACAACTCTCGGTCAGGCCAGCGCCACGGAGCTGAATCCCGGACAACCCAACGCACGCCGTCGCTTAACGCGGCCGACAACAGACGGGCGGCACGCTGACCAGGCGGGCGGGGCACCCGCGGCACCTCTCCCCCGTCCGCGGTGCTTCGCCTGCCTTTCGAGGCTCCCACCGCCCGCACGCCCGCGCCCGCCACGTCCGTTGGGCAACTAGACGCAGGCCTCCCACCGGCGCGTGCCGTATCGGGCTGGGAGCCGTCCGTCTTTGACGGCGTTGAGACGAGCCCTTCGGGATTCCCGTCGGTCGGCGGCATCGCGGACAGAGAGCCCGCTCTGGTCGAGCCGAGCCGGCGAGAAGCAACGTCACCCCAACGAGGGCTATCGGGGAAGGTCCTTGCGCCGATGCATTGGTCGTGTCCGCGGCCGGACATGACTACAGCCTTCCAGCGCTCGCGCGACCTCGAGTGGCTGACGTCGCGCTTGCGTTCCTCGGGACTGCACTCTCGGTGGCCGCCATCTGGTTCGTGTTGCTGCCGGCCATTCGTGAGAAGCCGCCGTCGCTTCAAACGTGCGAGGTGGTCTTGCTCGCCAACGGCACCACTCGATGCGCCAACGGCGAAGCGCTCGCGAATGTCGTGAACAAGCAGCCCTAGTCCGACGCAGCCGACCGGCCACTGCTTGGTACGCCGTTTGGTACCCGCCTGCGATGAACTGACGTGATGTCAGAGCGAACCCCGTTCGACACGGGGCTCGGTGGGACGTCTGACGTCGGCTTTCGGGAGCACTGGCCCTCGGCCCCAGGCTTGCCTCCAGGCTGCGGGGCGTTCGTATCCGGATCTTGTACCCGGGCGGCTCAGCGCGCGTCGCCGTCCACGGGACCTCGTCCCGATTGACGCAAGCCCTGTAGCGTCGTCGGCGTGTCGCTCCTCACGCGATTGCTGTGGCTCGCCTGCGTCGTGCTCGCCACCGTGCTCGTCGTCGTGGAGCTCGCCTGGTGATCGCGTGCACCCATTTACAAACCGCTCGGCCCAGCACACGATGGGAACGGACAAGGGGTCCGGTGTCCGCTGGGCGGGAACGTTTGGCGGACGCCGGCTCCTTTTCCGTTTCCTCGCCGAATGGCGGGCGACGGCTGCGTCGGCAACGTCACTCTTGTAACGGCGAATAAGCCCACTCCTCGACGCGGCCCCCTCGGACCGCGTTCGGAAACCCGGGTGAGCCCGCCGGACTCGCTCACTTCAGGCTGTGCCGAGAGTGGGAGAGTCGCGGCCCTGTGACGGGAAGTTGCCGCGCATCACGCAACCGCTGCTAGCTCTCGCCTCGTTCGCGGTTGCTGCCCCTTGAAGGCCGCCCTCGGCGAGCCGCCGTCGCCGATATCGTCGCCCCATGCGCAACGACGTCTGGGGAGATCTCCACGAGACCGAGGCGTTCCTCTACGCGCAGCGAGTCGTCGCCGCGAGCTTCGCGGCGGAAACGAACCCGCAGGCGTTGCTGGACGAGATCGAGACACTGGCCCTCTGGATCAACGAGGACAGTGATGATCGAGGAAAGGTTGGACGGCGAATCTCCCATTCCGCCGCCGCTCTGTCCCTGCTCGCCTCGAGCATCTTCGAGTCGTTCGCCTACGAGATCGAGAAGTCGAAGCTGACCGTCGCCGGCGCGTCCGACGACGTTCAGCCGGACACGCAGGCCGTGCGCGACACGATGCTCTGGCTACTCGATCAGCACGCGTCGCGACTTCGAGCTGAGCTCGACTGACCGCGCGCCTCGTACCCCTGGTACGCAACCCTGAGCCAACCTGACGTGACGTCGGAGCATCGAACCCGCTCGATACGGGGGTCGGGCGGCCTGTTCCGACACGGTTCGGAGGCTCTGGCTCCAGGCTCCCCAGCCGCACCCGCTACGACCGACCCGACACGCGCCTCAAGGAGACGGGAGATCGGTCCACTCGCGGATCGCCCAGGCGATCCCGGCCAACGCGATCAGGGCCACCAGAGTCCAGATGACGATGCGGGACATCGGGCGGACACTAGACGACGGCGCCGACGCTGCCCATGACCTCGAGCACGCGGCGAACGTGCGAGCCGTCCGGGGCGGCGACATGGAACACGACTCCGCAGGGTCTCGAGGCGCGCGCTGCCCGGACGAGGGCGGATACCGCCGAGTCGGCGAACTCCACCGAGATCGAGAACGGGGCAGGCGCCGTGACTCGGGGCTGACGCTCGAACCGCCGCCAAGCGCTCCTCGACCGCGTTTGCTGCGCGGGCAAACGGGTACCAATGCCTCCACGTCATCACTGCCACCAGGGGGAAACGGCATGCGTATCTGTCTGAGCCGCCACATGGTCATCCGCGAGCACGACGTCGCCCGTGAGCCATAGCCCGCTGACAGCGCAGATGACCCCGAATCAGGTCCAGCATCTTCTCGACTCGGGCATCGAGGCCGGAGACGTCGCTCGGCTCCTCGTCGCCACGGGGGCGTGGACCGAGACCGGCGCGGCGGAGATCGTCGCCACGCTCACGGGGTCGGAGCCGGCCCGCAGCAGCCTGGCCGAGAACCTGGGCTGGCCGGGGCCGATCGACGATCCACCGCCTCTCTTCGCACGCTGAGCGAGGCCCCGTGAGTCGATCGGCGCGTGCCTTCCGGGCGCACGCCGTCTTCCCGCAGCGTCAGCCGAGGCCGCCGCTAGCGTGGGGAGCGGTGAGTGTCCGGGCACACGCCGCCGACCCGACAGGTCGTTCGGACGATCTCGTGAGACGACTTCTGCTCATCGACCGAGCGTTGCCGTATCTCGGCCCGGCGCTCGCGCTCGTCCTCGGCCTCGTCGGCCTCGGCCGGCGCTCGCTCGACGTGGACGAGGCGGCCGCCGTCGCGGCGGCCCACGGCTCGTTCACCGACGTCGTCGAACGCGCTTTCTCCGACGACCCTGCCCACGCGGGCTACATCGCCGTGCTCCAGCCCGTGGTCCGCTGGAACGACGCCGAGGAGTGGATCCGGTTTCCCTCGGTCGTTGCCGCGGTGATCGCGGCCATCGCGATCTACCGGCTCGGCCGCCGGCTGGCGGGTCGTCACGCGGGCGCGGCGGCATCGCTCGTGCTCGCCTCGTCGATGAGCGTCGTCGGCCTCTCGCGGACCGTCGGGCCGCTTGCGCTCGCGCTCGCGGCGATGCTCCTGTCGAGCGCGCTCCTCGCCCGCGCCGTCGAGCGTGGGAACGGGCTGTGGTGGGCCGTCTACGCGGTGAGCGCGGCGCTTCTCCCGCTCACCCACCCCGTTGCCGCGAGCGCGCTCGTCGCGCAGCTCGCCGCGATCGCCGTCGCCCGGAAGGAGATCGATCTTCGGCTCGCCCTCGCCGCGGTCGCGGTCGCAGTTGTGGAGTCGGGCCTCTTCCTGACGGCGGCGACCCTCGACCGGGCCGATGCCGAGGACGGCGCGGGGCCGCTCGAGCTCGGCGATCTCGGCGTGGGGCTCGGCAACGGCCTCGGGTGGAACGTCGTCGTCGCGGCGCTCGCGGTCTGGGGCGTCGTCCTCCTCTGCCGCCGCGTGTCCGACGGCCAGGGCGTGTGGAGGCCGGTGCTCGTCGCCGGCCTCGCGATCGCCCCGCTCGCGGCCGTGCTCGTGGCCGGTATCGCCCTGCCGGTGTTCCCGCGCGCCGCGCTCGCGGTGTGCGCCGGCGGTCTCGCGCTCGGCGCCGGGATCGGGCTCGTCGGCATCGCCGACCGGAGGGTGCGAACCGCGGCCGGCGGCGCTCTCGCGGTCATCGCGCTCGCGGCGCTCGTGGTGGACGTCGCTCGCGAGGCGCCCGAGAACTGGCGCGCCGCGGCGGAGCTCGTGCGAAGGCAGTCGACGCCACGCAGCACCGTCGTCGTGCTGCCCGAACGGGCGCGACCGGCGTTCGCGTACTACGCCCCCGAGGTCCGCCTCGCCCGGGTCGGCCGGGGCAACGCGGTGAGCGTCGTGATCGCGGGCGACCCCGACACGGCGACGGCCACCGCTCGCGCGGTCGTCTCGCCGCCCCGCTACGCTCTGCTCTCCCAGGACGGCGAGGGCACGAGCCTCGTCGTCCAGCGCTGGGTGCGGCCGGATCTCGGCTGACGCTCAGAGGAGCGCTTCGGGCGGCCGCGCCGCCGGGCAGAGATCGAACAGCACGCAGTCGTCGCAGCGGGGGCGCCGCGCGTCACAGATCCGGCGACCGTGCCAGATGAGGAGGTGGGGAAAGCGCGCCCAGTCCGCCCGCGGAACGACGCGCTGGAGGTCGCGTTCGATCCTCACCGGATCGTCGTTCCGCGTGAGGCCGAGCCGTTGCGAGAGGCGGCGGACGTGCGTGTCGACGACGATCCCCTGCGCGTGCCCCAGCTCGGCAGCAACGACGTTCGCCGTCTTCCGCGCGACGCCGGGGAGCCGCAACAGGTCGTCGAGGCGTCGTGGGACCTCGCCGTCGAACTCCTCGAGCAGAACACGCATGGCGCCCCGGATCGACTTCGTCTTCTGGCGATAGAAGCCCGTCGCGAAGATGTCCTGTTCCAGCTCCTCGGGCGGGACGGCGAGGTAGTCCTCGGGGCGGCGGTACTTCTCGAAGAGCCGCTCGGTGACCCGGTTGACGTTGACGTCGGTCGTCTGCGCCGAGAGCATCACGGAGATGAGCAGCTCCACGTCGCTTCGGAAGCGAAGCGCGATCGTCGCATCGGCATGCTCCCGCGCAAGCCGCTCGACGATGGGGCCGATCCGGTCGCGCCGCCGACCGAGCCCGCGGCGCCGTGCCTCGGCGACGTAGCTACGCGCCACGCCGACGGCTCTCGAAGTGGGCGGTCGCCTCCTCGGCCGTCACCTCGCCGCGCAGCGGGCGCGAGAACCACTCGAGAGCCGGGCACCCCTTCGACGCGAGAAGCTCCAGCGCCGCCGCGGCGTCGTAGGGCGTCGAGACGAGCTCGACGCCCTCGTCGCCGATCAGCGCCCAGCGGGCGTCGGGCGAGCGCTCGTACGGCATCCCCACGCTTCCCGCGTTGACGACGCGCACGTTTCCGACGCTGCGGTCGTACTGGACGTGCGTGTGGCCACACACGACCACGTCGGCCTCGACGCCCGCGAGCTCCGCCGCGACGTCCTCCTCCGGCGTGGCGGACGTGATGATCGCCGTGTCCGATGTCGGCGTGCCGTGGCAGAAGAGGACGATCCCGAGCCTGTCGACTCCGAGCTCGATCGTCGCCGGCCACTCCGCGGCCCGTTCGAGGCGGTCGGCACCGAACCGGGCCGCGCTCCAGCGCATGCTCTCCGCGAACCCGGGGTCGTCCGTCGTCGTCCAGACCGCCTCGCGGTCGCAGTTGCCCGTCAGATGGCGGACACGGTCTCCCTCGACGGCGAGCCGGTCGACGCATTCGGCGGGCATCGGGCCGGCGACCAGATCGCCACCGCTGACGATCAGGTCGGCGGCCCTGCAGCGACCGTCGGCGAGGACGGCCTCGAGCGCTGGGAGGTTCCCGTGCACGTCATAGAGCGCGGCGATCCGCACGCCGCGGACGCTATCCGGCGGAGGTCAACTCGGGCAGCGGCTGCTCCTCACGCTCGTTCCCCAGCGCCGGCCCCGCGCACACGCGATCGAGGGCCGGACAGCCGGAGCACGCGAACGGGCTCGGCGTCGGCCGGAAATCGCCCTCGCGAATGCGGGCGATCGCCTCGCCCAGCTCCGTCTCGAGCGCGTCGAGGTCAGCGACCGAGAACGCCGCCGAGACGATCGCGTCCGGCTCCTCGAGGAACTGGTAGACGACCTCGACCTGCTCGGCACCGGCGCGCAGGCACGCGAGGGCGTAGACGATCCGCTGGCTCCGGTACTCGGCCTCGACGATTTCGTCCGGGTCGCGGCCGCCGAGGACGTTCGTCTTGTAGTCCACGACGAGCGCCTGCGTGCCCGAGCGCCACAGCACGTCGAGGCGGCCGTTGAGCAGCACGCCGTCGAGCTCGAATGCGAACGGCCGCTCGACCCGGACACCGTCGAGGCCGGCGACCCGGCGCGCGAGGCTCGAGCCGCAGTAGGCGTCCACGAGCCGGGAGACGTATGCCTGCTCGGCGTCGGAGATCACGGGGTACCAGGCGCGGACGAGCTCGGGGAGGTCCGCCGGCGGCGTCGGCTCCGCGAGATCGACGAGCTCGAGCGCGCGGTGAACGGCGTCGCCGATCTCGGTCGCGTGGAGCGTGCCCGCGATACCGTCGCCGTTCCCGTCGCCCGCGGCCCACGCGGCCGGTCGCATGCCGACGACCCGCTCCGCGTAGTAGCGGTACGAGCAGCGCTCGAAGAGCGACAGCGCGCTGAACGAGAGGCGGGCGACGCGGTGCAGCGGCGGGTCGGGCACAACCGTGAGCTCGTGGAGCAGCGGCGCGGGCGGCGGAAGCGTCTCGCCGCTCCCCTCGAAGAGCGCCAGCTGACCGGTCTTCGTCTCCGGGACGACGGGCTCGGCCGAACGCGCGGTCACGGGCTCGGGCGCGAGCTGCCCGTGATCGACGCGGAGGACGACCGTCGCGTCCCCGCGATCGATCTCGTACGGGCCGTCCGCGTCCTCGCGCCGCGCTTCCTCCTCGAGCCCCAGCCGCTCGAGCACCCAGGCGATCGGCGTCTCCTCCCCTGCCTCTCCCGGCGCGCCGATCGAGCCGGAGACGATGAGACGCTCGCGGGCGCGGGTCATCGCGACGTAGTAGAGCCGGAGCCGCTCGGCCCGCTCGGCCTGCTCGCGCTGCTCCTTGACGTCTCGGTACGACTCGGTCCCCACGCGCGTGCCGGTCGCGGGATGCGCCACCTTGAACCCGAAACGCCCATCGCTGAGGGCGAGGATGTCGGAGACAGGCGGCCGATTCCTGCCTGCGTCTGCGACGACCACGACGTCGAACTCGAGGCCCTTGGCGGCATGGATCGTGAGGAGCCGGACGGCGTCGGCGCCCTCCTCCTCGGAGACCGCGTCGGATTCCTTGGCCCCGACGTCCTCCTGGCCCTGGATGAAGCGCACGAACCCCTCGAGGTCGGCGCCACGAAGCTCCTCGTACGAGCGGGCGAGACGGGCGAGCTTGCGAAGGTTCGCGTAGCGGCGCTTGCCGTCTGTCCGCGCGAGCACGGCGAGGTCGTAGTCGTGCTCGCTCAGGATCCGCTCGCAGAGCAGCTCGAGCGGCACATGGGCGGAGAGCTCGAGCAGCCGCTCGTACCGCTGGCGGAAGGCGAGGATCATTCTGCGGTCGTCCTCCGACAGGTCTCCCGGGATGCCGCGCTCGATCCCGCGGAAGATCGGCTGCCGCTGCGCCTCGGCCCGGATGAGCACGAGCGCGTCGTTCGACACACCGACGAACGGCGACGTGAGGACGGTGAGGAGCGCCTCGTCGTCGTAGCGGTTGTGCAGGAGCCGGAGGTACGCGAGCAGGTCGACGACCTGCTGCTGGCCGAAGTAGCTGCGGCCCGCGGCGCGGTACGTCGGCAGCCCGACCGCCTGCAGCTCTTCCTCGAACCACTCCGCGTCCGTCCCGGCGGCGAAGAGGAGGACGATCTGCCCCGGCGTCGCGCCTCCGGCGTCGACGAGCTCGCGGACGCGCCGCGCGACGTGGCGCGCCTCCGACCGCCGCCAGTGGACGCCCGCCTCGGACGTCGCCCCCTTGTCCGTGACGAGGAGCTCGACGGCGTTCCGCAGCGCGGGCAGGGCGCCCGGCGACGCCGGGTCGAGCCGCTGGAACTCGTCTCCGAACTCGGCGGCGAAGAGCTCGTTGACCGCCGCGAGCACCTCCGGCCGCGATCGATGGTTCTTCGTCAGGGGAAGGACGGTCGGCGCGGCCGCGCGGCGCTCACGAAACACGGCGACGTCCGCGTGGCGGAAGCCGTAGATCGACTGGAACTCGTCGCCGACGACGAAGAGATCGCCGCCCTCGACGGGAGCGAGCAGGTCGAGCAGCTCGGTCTGCAGGCGGTTCGTGTCCTGGAACTCGTCGACCATGATCGACCGGAACCGCTGTCGCTCCCGCTCGCGGATCCCGTCGTCGTCCCTGAGCAGGTCGCGCGCGCGGAGCTGGAGGTCCTCGAAGTCCAGCGCGGACTCGCGGTCCTTCGCGTCCGCGTAGGCGGCAGCGAACGTCGCCAGCAGCTCCTGCAGCAGCTCGCGATCGCGCGCCGCGAGCTCTTCGAGCGCGGCGGCGACGACGGCGTCCCGCGCCTCGGCGAAGCTGGCGGCGCGGGGGCCGCGGACCTTCAGGTCACCGAGCGGGAGGAGCCGCTCGGGAAGCGTCGAGGCGCCGAGGAGATCGAGCGCCGCCTGGGCGGCGTCACGCTGGAGCGCGGTCGCCTTCACGTCGCCGACGAGACACGACGCCGCCTCGTGCATGCCGTCGACTCGTTCGCCGAGCGCCGCACGCGGGCCCGGCTCCAGGACGAGGTCCCGCCCGGCCGAGCGGAGCGTCGCGTACACCTCGACGAGCATCCGCCTGAGCCCGTCGGCGCCGTACGTCGCCAGGAGCTGCCAGCGGTCGGGCTCGTCGGCCGCGCAGAACGCCTCGAGCGCCGACGTGAAGGCCTCCGCCTGGAGCACGAGCGCCTGGGGCTCGTCGAGCACGCGGAAGCCCGGGTCGATGCCGGCAGCGAGGGGATGCGTGCCGAGCAGCCGTCGGCAGAAGCCGTGGATCGTGGAGACCCAGGCGCCGTCGAGCTCGAGCGCGAGATCGGGCCTGCAGCGCTCGATGAGAGCGGCCCGGATCCGGGCGCGAAGCTCGCCGGCCGCGCGCTCCGTGTACGTGATCACGAGCACCGAGTCGACGTCGAGCCCGTCCTCGACCACGGCGCGCACGAAGCGCTCGACGAGCACCGCCGTCTTGCCCGTCCCGGCGCCCGCCGCGACGAACACGGTGCCGTGCGCGTCGACGGCCGCCTTCTGCTGGTCGTTCGGGGCGGGTCTCACGGGCGCTCCTTGCGGCACATGCGCCAGAGGTCGCACCAGTGCGGGCATTCGTCGCCCTTCGGATCGTGGCGGACGTCCCCCTCGCGGATCCGCCGGACGAGGGTCACCGCGGTCGACCGGGCGGTGTCGATCGCCTCGTCGAACTCCTCGGGCTCCAGGTAGTCGCGGGAGCTGAACCCCGGGATCGCCTCGTCTCCCGCCCGGAGCATCCCGCGCGGCCTGCGGCCCCCGCCCACCGGCACGTAGACGCCGCCGACGGGCTCGAGCCCGAGCTGATCCCGCAGCACCAGCATGTAGAGGGGCAGCTGAAGGAGGTCCTTCTCGCGGATGTCCGCGGCCGACGACGCCGCGCCCGACTTGTAGTCCACGACGATCCCGAGGGCACCCATGGGGTCGCGGTCGATGCGGTCGATCTTGCCGCTCACCACGACACCCGGAGCGAGCTCGAACGTCCTGAACGAGACCTCGAGCTCGCGCGGGAGGAACGGCGACCTCGACGCGGCCTCGTCGCGGACGAGCTGCTCGAGGTCCCGCTGCAGACCCTGCTCGAGCTCCCGTCTGTCGAGGTCGCCGGCGTCGATGCGGAGCCCCGTCTCGACGGCCTGCGCGACGCAGTCGCGCATGAGGACGATCGCCGCGTCGAGGTTCTGCGGCGTGACGCGCTCGGCTCCGGGGATCGCGCTCGGGAGCTGCTGATAGAAGCGTTGCAGCGCGCTGTGCAGGATCGAGCCGCGCAACATGCGGTCGACTTCCTTGTCGATCGTGCCGGGTCGCAGATATCGCTCGACGAACCAGGCCGACGAGCACGATGCCATGCGCTCGAGGTCGGACACCGAGTACGCGTCCCTGCTCCCCAGGAGCTGGAGCGCCCGCTCGTGGGTGAGGCGCGTCACGCGGTCGAAGGCGCGCGTCGCCCTCCGCAGACGCCGGTCCCAGCCGTTCTGCAGCGCGAGCGCGGCAGCCTCTGCGGGCTCGGACGCCGAAGCTCGTGCGAGCGCGCGCAGTCGCTCGCGCTCGGTCGGCGCCGCCTCGATCTCCCGCGTCAGCGCCGACAGCGGCCGTCGGTGCGTCTGGTGACGAACGTCGTCCTCGTCGAAGAGCTCACGCACGGCCTCCCAGAACGGGCTCGGCTCCCGCAGCGTCCCCTCGTCGCCGACCGCCTGCCGCACGAGCACGAGGCGCCGCCTCGGGCGGGTGCACGCGGTCGCGAACAGGTATCGATCACGGCTCGCCGGATCCGGCCGTTCGAGCCGCGCCCCGCGGCTCTGCTCGAGGCCGCGGCGCGTGTCCTCGTCCAGAAACGGCTCGACGCGAGCGCGCCGAGGCAGGGCACCTTGCTCGAGCCCGAGGACGAAGACCGTGTCGAAGCGCCGCGTGCGAGCGCGCAACAGGTCGATGACGGCGACGCGGCCCGGCGCATCGGCGCGCTCGCCCCGGACCGAGGCGCGCTCGAGCGCGGCGAGCACATCGCGACGGCCGAGCGTCCAACCTGCCTCGGCCAGGAGGGAGAGCTCGTCCAGCACCCGTCCGACGGCGTCGTGCGCCAGGAGGTCGGATCGCGACCGGGCGCCGAGCGGCGGCGCGTGCAGACCGTGGGCGTTGCGAAGCATTGCCGCGCTCACGGCCGCGACGATCTCGACCGGTGTCCGCTCGGAGAGCGTGAGCTCGAGGAGCGGGACCGAGCGGCCTGCGCGGAGCTCGCCCGTGACCTCGACGGTGCGATCCCCGCGGATGATGCCGCGGCCGCGCAACTTGCCTTCGACCCAGTCCACCTCTCGCCGCTGGACACCCGAGTACGGGGAGCGGAGGTGGGCGTAGAGCTCCGGTCGCTCGCCTTCCAGCCAGGCGAACCGCAGGAGGGCGAGGAGCGCGTGCCCGAACGGCGTTGCGCGAAGGCTCGTTCGCCCCTCGAATGCGATCGGCACGCCGAGCGCCGCGAAGGCCGTCTCGAGCGGGACGCGGACGGCGTCGAGGGACGGGCAGAGGATCGCGATCTCGTCGGGCGCGACGCCGGAGCGGATCGTGGCGAGCGCCTCCTCGGCGACCAGCTCGAGCGTACCGCGCGTTCCCGCCCCTTCGAGGAAACGGACCGAGCCGTCGAGACGCGCGCGGTGCGGGGTCGCGCCGAACAGCTCGCGCTCGACGTGCGCGAGCGGCGGCGGGAGGAAGTCGCCCGCCCGCCGTGGCAGCTCCGCGATCCGATCGCCCGCGAGGGCGGCGAGGTCGGTGGCCGTCCGGGCGAGCGAGGCATAGACGGCACGACCGGGCTCGTACGGCAGGGAGACATGGACATCCGTCCGTGCCGCGAGGGCCTCGAGGAGCCGCCACTCGGCCCCCGTGAGGTCCTCGAAGCCGTGCACGAGCACGGGGCTGTCGCCCCACGACGCGACCTCTCCCGTCAGGCGCTCGATCGCCCTCCGTCGGAGAAGCCCGCGGTCCCACGCGTCGAGACGCTCCAGCTCCGCCTGGTACGAGCGCACGAAGGACGCGAGCGGCTCGTGGAGGTCGTCGGCGTCGAGGAGCGCGCCGTCCAGCTCGGCGAGCGTCCGGCCGAGCGCGTCTCCGAAACCGGGAAAGCGCGACCCCGCATCGTTCGGCGCGGCCTCGACAACGTGCCGGACGACGACCGCCCGCTCCGCCTCGCCGAGCAGCCGTCGAGCACGGCCGTCACCGCGCGCGAGCGTCTCGAACAGCGCGTCGAACGTCCCGATGGTGCCGGCGAGAAGGCCGCCCTCGCGGCGAACGAGCTCGCGCTCGATCCGCTCGACGTCGGCGCGGTTGGGGACGATGAGCCAGGGGTCACGGTCGATCGCGTCGACGAAACGGTCGAGCAGCGACGCGACCTTCCCGGCGTGCGCCGGACCGACGACGAGGGAGAGACCCACCGGTGCATGGTAGTCCGGCGGGTTTCCCGCCCCGGCTTACGGCCGGGACGGGAAAGCCGCTGCGAGCGGGAAACCGAACGGAGTCGCCACGCGGCGCCTTCCGGCGCGGCGGCCGTCGCCCGACGACGTCAGGCGAGCGACTTCGGCTTGCGACCGCGCCGTGCGACCGCCGTGCCGGGCATTCCGCCCGCGCACGAATCGCAGAGATCGGCCTGTTTCGCGCCACGACGTGCGTCGTTGAACGTCACGCGAAGGACGGCGCCCTTTCCCTCGCCGACTTCGGTGCCGCAGGAGTCGCAAACGAGAACGGTCTTTCTGGCCACAACTACCTCCCGATGTGAAAATCGCGCCAACGAATTCCACCAGATGATCACGGATGTCTATCGAGAATTGTACGCTTTTCCGCCGCACGATTTCCAGTGGCGCTGCTCCGATGATCGGCCACTAGACTTCGCCGCCGTGGATACCCGGACCATCGTCGTGCTCGAAGGCGACCAGACCGGCCAGGAGCTGCTGGAAGCGGCTCTCCGCGTCCTCGACCCGGAAGTCATCGGGGTCGAGCTGTCGCTCCCTCGCTT
>Ga0111539_10005139_pt1 | contig 16967 bp, 12 predicted proteins | sample RhiMethybrSRZTD1_FD_79667 | JGI IMG/M metagenome (GOLD analysis project Ga0111539, IMG submission 79667) | Populus rhizosphere microbial communities from Tennessee, USA - Rhizosphere MetaG P. TD hybrid SRZTD1 (version 2) (version 2) | ecosystem: Host-associated > Plants > Roots > Rhizosphere >... | reverse complement strand
GGGCACGGGCGCCATTTTGTGCGCCAAGGCGTTCCTTGCCGACGGTACCGCCCTCACCCGGTGGGCGTGGCGTCCCGTCATCATGACGACGCTCGCCACGATCGCCTTCGCGCTCACCGTCGACAACCTTGGCCTCGTCGTCTCCATGCTGCTTTCGATGACACTGTGCGCGCTCGGCACGCCCGAGACGCGCTGGCGCGAGTATGCGATCTTCTGCGTTCTCATGGTCGCCCTTGGCGTCGGCATGTTCATTTGGGGCTTGCGCATGCCGATCCCCGTCTGGCCCGTGAGCCTGCCGGGGGCGCTGTCATGGAACTAGGCTCGCTCTTCTCCAACCTGTCGCTCGGCTTCTCGGTCGCCGTGTCGCTGCAGAACCTGTTCTGGTGCCTGATGGGCGCCGTGATCGGGACAGCCGTCGGCGTGCTGCCGGGCGTCGGACCGACGGCGACGATGGCGCTGCTGCTGCCGGCGACGTACTTCCTGCCGCCCGAGGGCGCGCTGATCATGCTGGCGGGCATCTACTACGGGGCGCAGTACGGCGGCTCGACCACGGCCATCCTCGTCAACCTGCCGGGCGAGGCGAGCTCGGTCGTGACCACGCTCGACGGCTACCAGATGGCGCGCCAGGGACGCGCCGGGCCGGCCCTCGCCATCGCCGCGCTCGGCTCCTTTTTCGCCGGCTGCGTCGCCACGATCGCCATCGTCCTGGCCGCACCACCACTGACAAGGCTCGCCCAGCAGTTTGCACCGGCCGACTATTTTTCCTTGATGGTGCTGGGGCTCGTGTTCGCCGTCGTGCTGGCGCGAGGCTCCGTGATCAAGGCGTTCGGCATGATCTTCCTGGGCATGCTGCTGGGGCTCGTCGGCACCGACGTCAACACCGGCAATACCCGTTTCACGTTCGGGATCAGCGACCTGTTCGACGGCATCGGCTTCGTGCCGCTGGTGATGGGCGTGTTCGGCATCGCCGAGATCATGGCGAACCTGACCAACCCCCAGCGCCGCGATCTCGTCGACGCCAAGGTCTCCGGCCTCCTGCCGACCAAGGAGGACATCATGCGCTCTATCGCACCGGTGCTGCGGGGGACGTTCCTCGGTGGACTGCTCGGAATCCTGCCGGGCGGCGGCGCCGTGCTGGCGTCGTTCTCGGCCTACACCGTCGAGAAGCGGCTGTCGAAGACGCCCGAGAAGTTCGGCACCGGCATGATCGAGGGCGTCGCCGCACCGGAAAGCGCGAACAACGCCGCTGCACAGACCTCTTTCATTCCCATGCTCACGCTCGGCATCCCGTCGAATGCCGTAATGGCGATGATGATCGGCGGCATGATGATCCACGGCATCATCCCGGGACCCCAGGTGATGGAGCAGAAACCCGGCCTGTTCTGGGGCATGATCGTCAGCATGTGGATCGGCAACCTGATGCTGGTGGTGCTCAACTTGCCACTCATCGGCATCTGGGTGCGTATGCTGCTGGTGCCCTACCGGCTGCTCGCGGTGGCGATCCTGTTCTTCTGCTGCATCGGCGTATACAGCCTCAACAATTCGGCCAACGAGGTGCTGATCATCGCGCTGTTCGGGGTGATCGGCTATCTGCTCATGAAGCTCGAGTGCGAGCCGGCCCCGCTGCTGCTGGGTTTCCTGCTCGGTCCGATGATGGAGGTCTACATGCGCCGCGCGATGCTGCTTTCGCGCGGCGATCCCTGGGTATTCCTGCAGCGGCCGCTGTCGCTCACTTTCCTGGCAATCGCAGTCGTGTTGCTGCTTTTCGTCATCCTGCCGAATGTGCGCCGTGCGCGAGAAACGGCGTTCCAGGAATAATTGACGACGGAGGATCGACGGCGCATCCTGGCGATAAAGAAGACGTCACCAGGGAGGAATATTCATGCAGCGTCGCGATTTTCTGACGCTGGCCGGCGCGACGCTGGCCGCGGGATTCAGCAGCAAAGCTTCAGCGCAGGCGCAGAGCTGGCCGGAGCGGACCGTCAAGGTCATCCTGCCGTATGCCCCGGGTGGGGCGACCGACGCGATCGGCCGCCCGTGGGCGGACAAGCTTTCTCAGGCCTTCGGGCAGCAGTTCGTGATCGAGAACCGCGGCGGCGCCAGCGGCATGATCGGCGTCGAGGCTGCATCCAAGTCGGCTCCAGACGGCTACACGCTCCTGTTGACACCCAATGCGCCGCTGGCGGTGCTGCCGAGCCTGCGCAAGACGCCCTACGATCCGATCAAGAGTTTCGATCCCGTCGGGCGCGTTGGCGACGTCATCAACGGCTTCGTCATCCATCCCTCGGTCGGCGTAAAGACGTTCCAGGAGATGGTGGAGTATGCCAAGAAGAATCCCGGCAAGCTCACCTTCGGATCGTCGGGCAACGGCACCTCCACGCACCTGCGGCTCGAGATGCTCAAGTACAAGACGGGCATCGACATCCTGCATATCCCCTATCGCGGCGGCGCCGACACGCTCAACGACGTCCTGCCCGGCACCGTGCACATGATGAACGAGCCTGTGTCCCTGCCGCACGCCAAGGCCGGCAAGCTGATCCTGCTCAATGTCAATTCCCAGGTGCGTCATCCCGACTTCCCCGACATACCGACGCTCACCGAGCTCGGCATCACGGGCGCCGACGTGCCCATCTGGTTCTCGATCTTTGCGCCGGCCGGAACGCCGAAGGACATCATCGCGAAGCTCAACGCGAAGATGCAGGAGATCGCCAGGACCGACGACATGAAGGCCAAGCTGATCGCGGTGAACGCCGTGGCGCCGCTGCAATCGCCGGAAAACATGGCCAAGCATCTCCTCGAGGATATCAAGGCCAACGCCGAGCTGATCAATGCCGCCAGCATCAAGATCGAATAGCCGCCTTGCGCAGCAAATGAATTGACCGGCGCGGTATTGCCTACCATCCTCCCTGGATCAACTTCAGGGAGAGGAAATTCATGCGTCGTCGGGAATTCTTGACATTGGCCGGTGCATCGGTCGCCGCGGGCTTCTCCACGCGCGTCAGCGCGCAGGCGCAAAACTGGCCGGATAAGCCGGTCAAGCTCATCCTCCCCTATGCTCCCGGCGGCGCCACCGACCTTATCGGCCGGCCCTGGGCGGAGAAGCTGACGCAGGCCTTCGGTCAGCAGTTCGTCATCGAGAACCGCGGCGGCGCGGGCGGCATGATCGGCACCGAGGCGGCCTCAAAGGCGGCGCCCGACGGCTACACGTTCCTGCTCACGCCCAACGCGACGCTGTCGGTTCTGCCGAACATGCGCAAGACACCCTACGATCCCGTCAAGAGCTTCGATCCGGTGGCGCGCGTCGGCGATCTCGTGTGCGGCTTCGTGATCCATCCCGCCGTCGGCCCGAAGAACTTTGCCGAGATGATCGCCTACGCCAAGGCCAATCCGGGGAAGCTGTCGTACGGCTCGGCCGGGCTCGGCACCTCGACGCAGCTGCGGCTCGAGATGCTCAAGTATCGCGCCGGCATCGACATCCTGCACGTGCCCTACCGCGGCAGCGCCGATGCGCTTAACGACCTGCTGCCCAACACGGTGCAGATGATGAACGAGATCAATGTCCTGCCGCACGTCAAGGCCGGCAAGCTGATCCTGCTCGACATCAACTACGGCGAGCGCCACCCGGACTTCCCGGACATACCCACGCTCACGGAGTGCGGCTATCCCAACTCGGATGTCCCCATCTGGTACTCGATCTTCGCGCCGATCGGCACACCCCAGGACATCATCGCCAAGCTTAACGCCAAGGTCGTGGAGATCATCGCCACCGACGAGATGAAGGCCAGGATGCGTTCGATCAACGTGATCGTCCCCACGCAAACGCCGGAGCAGATGGCAAAGCACCTCGTCGAGGACCTCGGGCGCAACGGCGAGATCATCAAGGCGGCCAACATCAAGCTCGAATGAATTGACGCCCTGCGCGCGGCGGACGCATGCTCGGAGCCAACCAAGAAGCTTCCGGGAGGCTTTGCATGCGTCGTCGCGACTTCCTGCACCTCGGCGGCGCGGCGCTTGGCGCCGCCACCGCCCCGCACGTCCTGGCGCAGGGCAGGTCGTGGCCGGACCGTCCGGTCAAGCTGATCCTGCCCTACGCACCGGGCGGTGCCACCGATCTCATAGCCCGGCCATGGTCCGACAAGCTCGGCCAGGCCTTCGGCCAGCCGTTCGTGCTCGAGCATCGCGGCGGCGCCAGCGGCATCATCGGCACCGAGGCGGCGGCCAAGGCGGCGCCCGACGGCTACACGTTTCTGCTCACGCCGAGCGCCCCGCTCACCGTGCAGCCGCTGCTGCGCAAGACGCCCTACGTGCCGGAGAAGAGTTTCATGCCGGTCGGCCGCGTCGGCGACCTCATCAGCGGCTTTGCCATCCATCCCGCCACGGGGCTCAAGACGTTCCCGGAGATGGTGGACTACGCCAAGAGAAACCCCGGCAAGCTTGCCTACGGTTCGGCGGGGCTCGGCACTTCCTCGCACCTACGCGTGGAGATGCTGATGGTGCGGGCCGGCATCGAGATCCTGCACGTGCCCTATCGCGGCAGCGCCGACGCGCTGAACGACCTGCTCGCCAACAACGTGCAGATGATGAACGAGATCAACCCGATGCCGCACGTGCGCGCCGGCAAGCTGACGCTGCTCGACATCAGCTATCCCGAGCGGCACCCAGACTTCCCCGGCGTGCCGACACTGTGGGAGGTGGGCTACGGCAACGCCTACGTGCCGAGCTGGTATTCGATCTGGGCCCCGGCCGGCACGCCTTCCGAGATCATCGGCAGGATCAACGCGGCAATGCTGGAGATTGCCCGGACGCCCGAGATGAAGGCCAGGATGCTCGCGCTCAACGTCGGCCTGCCCGCGCAGACGCCCGAGGAGATGGGGAGCTACCTCCTCGAGGACACCAAGCGCGTTGCCGAGCTGATCAAGCTCACCAACATCAAGCTCGAGTAGCGCACCTCGGGGGGGCTGACCTCATGCGCGGCGTGCCGACACGCGTTGCAAGTCGCCGGTGGCTTCGCCATGCTGGGCGGCACCCGCCGCCTCGGAACAGCCCGCCATGATCCCACTCGCCGGCTACGCCGACCGTCTCTCCGTCCGCCCCGGTCAGACCATCCGCTTTCACGTGTCGAATGCAACCGGCGCGGAGGTGGCTCCGTCGGTCGTGCGCGTGATCTCCGCCGACCCCAATCCGGCCGGGCCGGGCATCCGGACCGTCGCGGTCGATGCCACGGTGCGCGCAATCGGGCCGTGCGTGGCGCAGAGCGTGTCGCCCGGCTCCTACGGCGTGGCCGACCTGGGCGATGCGCTCGCGCGGCTGGGCTCGTTCACGGTCGTCGCCACGATCTGCCCGACGCGCATTGCCGGGAAAGAACGTCCGATCCTGACGGCGTTCGCCAGGGACGGTGCCGGCGGTTTCGGGCTGGTAGTCGGCAAGGACGGCAGCACGTGCGGGGTGATTTCCGGCAAGAACGGCGCGGAGACCAGGGTGTCGACGGGCGTGGCGCTGCTCGACGGCAGCTGGGCTCGCGTATGGATGACGTGGGATGCGGCGGCCTCGACGCTTGCTGTAGGGCAGCAGCAGCTGGTGCGCGCACGCCTGAGCGGCAGGCCGAGCGTGGCGCGGTCTCAGGCGCGCAACACGATGTCGTTGGCAAGCCGGCAAATTCTGATCGGGGCGTCGGAGGCGGACGGGCGGGCGAACACCTTCAACGGCCGCATCGAGCGCCCGATGCTGTTCGATCGCCTATTGGATGAGGGCGAGATCGAAAGGGTTGCCCAGGGAGAGCTGATCCCAGGACTCGTCGCCGGCTGGGACTTCAGCAGGGAGAGCAGCGGCACCCGGATCGTCGACGTCGGCCCGCACGGTTGTCACGGCACGCTTCGCAACATGCCGACGCGCGCCGTCACGGGCTCGACCTGGTCCGGCCGCGAGATGTGCTGGCGGCATGGCCCGGAGGAATATGCGGCGATCCATTTCCACGACGACGACATCGTCGACTGCGGTTGGCCGGCGACGCACGAATGGACGGTGCCGACCGATTTCAGGTCCGGCTCCTACGCGCTGCTGCTGACCGCGGGCGGAGCCCAGGAGAACATCCCCTTCTTCGTCGTGCCGCCACTCGGCAGGCCAAGCGCGAAGATCGCCGTTCTGATGTCAACGTTCACCTACGTCATCTATCAGAACAACGCACGTTTCGAATGGCTCACCGATCCGCAATGGCGTGCGGCCTGGCAAGAGCGCACCCGCGCGTGGGGCGGCTATCCGCACTACCCCGGCGACCATCCGGAGTTCGGCTGGTCGACCTACAATTACCATACCGATCGTACGGGCATCTGCTTTGCGTCGTGGCAGCGGCCGATGCTGAACGTGCGCATCGGCTACATCACCTATCCTCACGAAGACCTGCGGGCCTCTGGTCTGCGCCACTACCCCGCCGACCACCACCTGCTGTCCTGGCTCGAGGCGAAAGGCTACGCCTTCGACGTCATCACGGACTGGGAGCTGCACAGCGACGGTCTCGCTGCGCTGAAAGACTATGCCGTGGTGCTGACGGGGTCGCATCCCGAGTACCACACGCGCGAAATGCTGGATGCGCTGCAGGCCTATCGCGATGGCGGCGGACGCTTCTGCTATCTGGGCGGCAACGGCTTCTATTGGAAGGTCGCGGTATCGGAGGCGTTTCCGGGACTGATCGAGATCCGGCGGGCCGAGGGGGGCATCCGCGCCTGGGCGGCGGAGGTCGGCGAGTACTACAACCAGCTCGACGGCACCTACGGCGGCATGTGGCGCCGCAACGGCCGCCCGCCGCAGGAGCTGTGCGGCGTGGGCTTCACCGCGCAGGGGGCGTTTGCCGGCTCCTACTACCGGGTGAAGCCACACGCGCGGCAGGACCCGCGCGTCGCCTGGATGTTTGCGGGCATTGCGGAGGACGTCATCGGCGATTTCGGCCTGTCGGCGCATGGCGCCGCCGGCTTTGAGCTGGACCGCGCCGACAAGCGCCTCGGCACGCCGCTCAATGCCATTGTCGTGGCCGCCAGCGAGAACCACCCGCCCGAGACGCCCTGGGCGCTGGTGCCGGAGGAGTATCTGACGCACATCCAGACAACCACTGGCCAACCCCCGCAGCAACTCATCCGCGCAGACATGACATTCTTCGAGACGGCCAACGGCCAGGGCGCCGTTTTCTCGACGGGGTCGATCACATTCTGCGGATCTCTGCCGAGCAACGGCTACGACAACAACATTTCGCGTCTGCTGGGCAACGTGCTCGACCGCTTCCTCGACCCTGCGCCCTTCGCGCCGAACGGCTGATACGATTGCCGAATAACAGGCCGGCAGGCCATCCTGGCTCATGGTCTCGCGCTGCTTGCAGACGGCACGGTTTGACATTGCGTCGCCGTGACAGCACAAGGCGCGTCTGCCAGAATGGGCCTACATCGGGAGCAGCTGCATGGCTTGGCGCGTTCCGCCACCCAGCCTCCGCCACTTCAGAGAGACGAGATGAGCCTCAGCAAAGACCAGGTGTTGGAACGCCTGCGACGGATCAAGGGCCCTGACCTCGAAGGCAACATCGTCGATCTCGGCCTGGTGTCGGAAATCCTGCTGAAGGACGGGCACGTCTCATTCTCCATCACGGTGCCGCCGCAGCGCGCAGCCGAGCTGGAGCCACTGCGGCAGGCGGCCGAGAAGGTGGTGCGCGATGCGGCGGGCGTGAAAGGCGTAACCGCGGTGCTGACGGCGGAGAAGCCGCGCGGCTCCCGACCGACGCCTGCAGAATCGAATGCCTCCGGCGCCCAGGTGCCCGAAAGCGCGCGGGTGCGGGAAGCACGCGCCAGGGCTGCGGGCGGCACCCCTCTGCCCCCGCCACCGGCTGCCGCGCCCGGGGCGACGCGGCCCACGATCCAGGTCCCCGGCATCAAGCACATGATCGCCGTCGCCTCCGGCAAGGGCGGCGTCGGCAAGTCGACGACCGCCGTCAACCTCGCGCTCGGGCTGCAGGCGATCGGGCTCGCGGCCGGCATCCTCGACGCCGATATCTACGGTCCATCGCAGCCGCGCTTGCTTGGGCTCTCGGGCCGCCCGCGGGAAGCTCCAGGCAAGAAGCTCCACCCCATGCAAGGCTTCGGGCTCAAGGCCATGTCCATGGGCTTCATGGTAGACGAGGGTACGCCCATCATCTGGCGCGGGCCGATGGTGGTCTCCGCACTGACGCAGATGCTGCGGGATGTCGCCTGGGGCGAACTCGACGTCCTCGTCATCGACATGCCGCCCGGCACCGGCGACGTGCAGCTCACCATGGCGCAGCAGGTGCCGCTCTCGGGCGCCATCATCGTCTCCACACCCCAGGACCTGGCGCTGATCGACGCGCGCAAGGGTCTCAACATGTTCCGCAAGGTCGACGTGCCGGTGCTCGGCATCATCGAGAACATGAGCTTCTTCGTGTGCCCGAAGTGCGGGGAGCGCTCCGATATCTTCGGCCACGGGGGCGCCAGGGACGAGGCCGAGAAGCTCGGAATCCCCTTCCTCGGCGGCGTGCCGCTGCACATGGATATCCGGGCGACCTCCGACGACGGTCGGCCGATCGTCGCCTCGAGCCCAGACAGCCCGCACGCCCAGATCTATCGCGACATCGCCGCCAAGGCCTGGAGCGAGCTCAAGGGCAGCGCGGGCGCACGCCTCGAGCCGCCACAGCTCGCGATCAGCCCCGACCGAGGCGGGCTCGAGGTTGCGTTCGCGGGCCTGAGGCCCTTCACGCTCTCCGCCGAGATGCTGCGCGTAATGAGCCCGTCCGCGGAGGTGCAAGGCCATTCGCCCGAGCAGCGTGTGACCGTCGGCCGCAAGCGCAACGTCAAGATCAAGGAGCTGAAGCCCGTCGGCAACTACGCCGTGCGCATCGTCTTCGACGACGGCCACGACACGGGACTCTATGCCTGGTCCTACCTGCAGACGCTCGACAAGGAGCGCGACAAGCGTTGGGCCGAGTATCTCTCCTCGCTGGCGCAAATGGGTCTGAGTCGGGGCTGACGACAGCTACCCGCCCATCGCGGCCTTGCGGATGGCGGCGATGTTCTCGGCGTACTTGGCATCCTTGAACGCGGCCGATCCTGCGACCAGAACGTCGGCCCCGGCGCCCACGCATTCGCGTGCGTTCGCCGGCGTGACACCGCCGTCGACCTCCAGGTGGATCGGCCGCGCGCCGATCATCGCGCGTACCCGGCGGATCTTCTCGGTCATGGCCTTGATGTACTGCTGGCCGCCGAAGCCCGGGTTGACGCTCATCACCAGGATCAGGTCGAGACGGTCGAGCACGTACTCGATGGACGTCTCGGGCGTCTGGGGCGTGAGCGACACGCCGGCCTTCTTGCCGAGCGAGCGGATCAGCTGCAGGGAGCGGTCGAGGTGCGGCCCAGCTTCCGCATGCACGGTGATGATGTCGGAGCCAGCCTTGGCGAACGCCTCGATGAAAGGATCGACGGGGGCGATCATGAGGTGAACGTCGAAGGGCTTCTTGCTGTATGGGCGGACGGCCTGCACCACCATCGGCCCGAACGAGAGATTGGGGACGAAGTGGCCGTCCATCACGTCAAGATGCACCCAGTCGCATCCGGCCGCATCGATCGCGCGCACCTCCTCGCCGAGCCTGGCGAAGTCGGCCGAGAGAATGGAGGGTGCGATGAGGATCGGTTTGGCCATGCTCTGTCGCCCAAGATTGCTCGCGTCTCCCTCTACCCGTGAAGACGAGGAGAGGGAATGCTTTATCCGACCCCGCGCGTACGTGTCTTGCCGCGCTCGGCGTGTTGCTCCAGGAACTCGATCATGGCGGCGGCGACGTCGACACCGCTTGCCGACTCCATCCCCTCGATTCCCGGCGAAGCGTTGACCTCGACCACCACCGGGCCGCGGTTGGAGCGCAGCAGATCGACGCCGGCGACGTTGAGCCCCAGCACCTCGGCCGAGCGCACGGCCGTATGCCGCTCCTCCTCCGACACAACGACCGGCAGCGCCTTGCCGCCGCGATGCAGGTTGGCGCGGAACTCCCCGGACGTGCACGAGCGCATCATGCACGCCACGACCTTGCCGCCGATCACCAGCGCGCGGATGTCGCTGCCGCCAGCCTCCTTGATGTACTCCTGCACCAGGATGTTCATGTTGGCGGCGCTGAACGCCTCGATGATGGATTTTGCCGAGGCCGCCGTCTCCGCCAGGATCACGCCGCGACCCTGCGTGCCTTCCAGCAGCTTGATGACGCACGGCGTGCCGCCCACCCCGTTGATCACGTCCTCGGCGCGGCGCGGCCCGTGTGCGAAGGCCGTGACCGGCAGGCCGATGCCTTCGCGTGCCAGCAACTGCAGAGCGCGCAGCTTGTCGCGCGAGCGACCGATGGCGACGCTCTCGTTCAGGGGGAACACGCCCTGCATCTCGAACTGACGCAGAACCGCCAGCCCATAGTGCGTGATAGAGGCGCCGATGCGCGGGATCACCGCATCATAACGCGGCAGCATGCGTCCCCCGTGCCAAAGCGTCGGCTGGCTCGAGGAGACGTTCATGTGCAGGTGCAGCGTGTTGATGACGTCGATCTCGTGGCCGCGGGCGCGCGCGGCCTCCACGATGCGCCGGTGCGAATAGAGGCTCGGGTTTCGCGCCAGCATGACGAGCTTCATAGCCGGGTACTCCCTAACGCCGCCCCCGGCCAACGAGGCGGCAGCCGAGCCATGGGTCCCCCATAGTCTATCTCAAGAGGTGTCCCAATACCGGAATGGCGCAGGATTCGGGCCGCCGCACACCGATCTCGTGTGCAAGACCCAGATATCTGCGCTCTTTTGATCGCGGCTCAGCGCGAGGGCAAGGGCGATTCAGCGGTGGTCGGCGACCCGGCTACGGCTTCATCGGGATCGATGCTGGCATAAAACAGCCACATCCCGACCCCGACCATGACCGTCATCATCAGCAGCCAAAGCGCAGTTCGGCGCAGGGCCCAGCCGAGAGAAATCGGGTTTGCGGGTGCTGTGCGGTTTGGGGGCGACGCATCGGTAACGCTGGGCTGAGAAGACAATTCAAGACCTCCCTGGTGCCGCAGGCTTCGCGCAAATCGCCCCGCCTTATGCGTGATGAAATGCGGTCAACGCTCCCGCTCCGTCAAGGCGGCGCGCTGCTCCAGAGGCCTAGGCTGAACGCTTCTCAACGACCGCTGTGGCTACAAGGTGACAAGGTGCTCACGAAGGCGTTATCGCACTCGCCGTCCCAGCAGAAGGATGGCAGTGATCGGAAGGACGAATGCCAGCACATACGCCGTGACGACGAGCGACGGCAGGTTGTCGTAACTGCCGCGATCGACGTGAAATACGAGGTTGAGGTACTTGGTTCCGAGCGAGCCCGCTGTCAGCGCCAGGTTCATCAGCGAGGCCATCAGCGCGAACCAAGTGGCCCGGTGGCTGGCCGGCGCGTAGAGGGCGATCAGGGTGAGCAGCGGAATCATGCCCAGCTGGTCGAGCGGAGACGTTGCCGCCGCGTCAAACAGGGCGATGCCGCGGGCGCCGATGCCGAACAGTTGCTGCGTGACGAGGTCCAGGCGGAACACGAGCATCAGGGTCGGCAGCGCCAGCACCGTGCCGATGATCGTCAACCATAGCAGGACCTGCGACACGGGCTTGCGCGTGATGAGGTCGGAGAGCAGCCAGGCGCCGACGATGCCGATCACCGCGCCAATCTGCTGCAGGATGCCGTAGAACGCCTCGTCGAAGCCCAGCGCATCGATGGTGAACCAGCGATAGCCCTCGCCCACGCCCGGGGTCGCCCGGAAGGCGAAAATGATGATGGCGGCAAAGGCGATGCGCATGCGGGTTGCATGCTCGACCTCGCGCGTGACGCGCTCCAGCATCCAGATGATCACCGCCATGGAGACGACAAAGATGATCTCCTGGCTGAAGCCGATCCCGCTCAGTGCCAATGCGATGACGAACGCGCCGAACGCCAGGCCGCCGCCGAGGATGCGCCAGTCGGTCGGTCGCCGCTCGCTCGTTTCCAGTCGCACCAGCAGGGCGCCCGAGATCGACACGAGCGGCACGATCAGACCGCACAGGAACACCGTCGAGTAGGACACCCACGACGCCAGCCAGCCCGACGCGCCGGCCACTGCAAAGATGCCGAAGCCCAGTGCCAACCGTCCCAAAACCTGCACCATGCCGAGGTCATGATCGATCTCGGCCTTGGCACGCGGGCTGCCGTCCGGATTCGTGCGCGGCACCACCTCTGTGCTCATCGCGTCGGCAACCACGTCCTGGATGACGACGCCCAAGGTGGCCAGGAGCATGGCCACCACGTAGAGCTTGTCCGCCGACAGCACGGTGATCCACCCGCCGGCCGCCCCCGCCAACAGCACGAAGCTGATCGCCACCAGGGCTGCGCCGAGGAACACGTAGGTGCGGCGCTGCGAGCCCAGGAGCGGCACGGTGTCGACGAGCTCACCGAACACCATCTTCACCGTCCACGGCAGACTGAACCAGACCGCCAGCGAGGCCAGCTCGGCCGGGGTCCACACGAGCGCCTCCTTGACCCAGAAGGCCTGGGCCACTGCAGTCAGCCCCGTGGCGCCGTAAGCGAAATAGACCATCAGCAGCGGCAGGTAGGCGAGACGCATGGCGCGGACCGGCGCCAGCAGCGCATTCTCGATCTGCTGCTTCCAGTAGTCGTAGGCAGGCTTCGGGCTTGCCGCGTCCATCGGCTGCATCCAGAAGTTGACGACAGGGCGCAACATGACCACGGCAGGTGGCTACGGCAAGGTCCGCGGTCGCCGTGAGCCACCGAACCGGTTGCCGGCGTGTACGCGGAATCCCCTAGTTCCCCGGTAGCACCAGCACCTTGGGCTCGCCCGGCAGCGTCGCCTGCGACACTACGATCGTCGGATCGTTTGCCATCTCGACGGCGAAATCGTTGCGGATGCGATCGAGGAAGCGGTTGAGCGTGTAGGGGTTGAAGTAGTGCATCGGCAGAATCAGCCGGGCTCGCAGCGCCTTGAGCACCTCGATCATGCCTGCCACATCCATGGTGTAGCTGCCGTCCACCGGCACCATCACCACGTCGAGTTGGCCGATCTGGGCGATCTGCTGGTCGGTCAGCGTGTGGTGCAGATGGCCGAGATGGCCGAGGCACATCCCGGCAATCTCGAAGATGAAGATGGAGTTGCCGTAGGGGATCGCACCTCCGCCCCAGTCGCGGATGTTTGTCGCCACGTTGCGCACGCGGGCATCCGAAAGCGTCATGTCGTGCTTGGCGGGGCCCCCGTCCGGGTTCCAACCGCGCAGCACGTGCTGGATGGCGGGGTCGGGGAAGTTCGAGTAGTGCGTGGTGTGGGCCCGGTTCATCGTCGCGATCTCCGGCACCACGGGTGGGCGAATGTAGTCGTTGTAGTCGGTGGCGATCTTCACCGCGCCCGGACTCTCGATCAGCCACGTCGAGTGGCCGATGAAGGTCATGCGCACCTCGCTGGGTTTCAGCGCCGCCGGGCGGTAGTTGGCCGGCTGGATCAGCCGGGGCGCCTCGGCGACTGCCAGGCACCGGTCGGCGACCTGCGCGGCTGCCGGCTGCTGCACCGCCACCGCTCCTGCCGACACCATCACCCACACGAGAGCCAGCAGACGAAGGCCAGGCATCAGCACGCTCCGGGTCACGATCCCTCGTCGGATGATAAGGGTAACCCGAGGCAGGCGCCACCTCACCATGCGGTGATCACGGCAAGCGCAGCAGGATCGGAATCCAACCGAGTTCCCATAGCCATGACCGCAGGGCAACCAGCGGCGCCGCAAGCAGGAACGCGCACGCCTCGAAGAACGTGCGGTTGACGAGGTCGGGCCTGACGCTCAGCTGCTCCGCATCCTGCCACGCCAAAGGGCGTGGCCAAAAACGAGGCACTCGCGCCATGTAGACCGGAAAGTCGTTGGGAAATGCTGCGAGCAGAAACCGCTCCTCGTGGCGGACGACGGATGCGAATACCAAGCCCGCGAATCCTGCCCACAACAGGCCGATCGACAGGCTGCCGGACATGGCGCCCGCCCCAGCTGTTCCTAGAAGCGTGAAAACGTAGAGCGGGTTGCGAACCATGGAGTATGGTCCGGTCATGACCAGCTCTCGCTTCTTCTGGCCGCCGATATAGAGAGTGCACCACGTGCGCCCGAGGATGCAGACGAGGATAAGTACGAGCCCCAGACCCTGTATGGCCCGATGTGCGCCCGGCCAGCTGGTGCGCCAAGTGGTGTCCGTCACGGCGAAAAGGGCGAGGCCGGCGGCAATCCCCCCCACCAACACGCGCTTGCGCGTGCGCTGCATTTGTTGCAGGTCCATCCCCAACGGTGGAGGCGGGATTGATGGCGACATCATGGGGCCCATGTTTCACGCTCTTTCAAGCCGTTCAAGCCCCAGGTTAATCCGGGACGGGCGCACGGCCTCGCAACCGGGGAGCCCCTTTTCGACGCTTCTGTGACATAATCTGAGAGAAAGGTCCCGCTCCTTAAACCGACCTCGCCGGCAAGAACGCGACCATGACGAAGCAAAAGTCACCAGGAACCGTGCACCTGCGCCCACGCGGGCCCACCCCGCCGGCCAGGAGGAAAGGTAACGTCTGGCTTGCGGTGGTCGGCTACGCCGGCCTTGGCCTTGCGTGTTTGCTTTTGGGTGCCGTGGCATTTCTGCTTGTCGCAGCACCCGTCGACCTGGTGCGAGACCGTCTCGTGCAGGAGGTCAAGGCGCGCACCGGCCGCGACCTCGTGGTGTCGGGATCGACCTCGCTTTCCCTGTTTCCGCAGCCTTCCATTTCGTTCGCCAAGGTGGCGTTCTCCGCACCACCCGAGATGGGCGGCGATCCGACCCTGCAGGTGCAGACGCTGAAGGCCGAGGTCGGACTGGCATCGCTGCTGACCGGGAAGGCCGATCTCAAGCGCGTCGTGTTGATGCGGCCATCGATCGAATTGCGCGTGAACGCTCAGGGCCAGCGGAGCTGGGACGTCATGCCCCCTGCGCGGGCAAGCGCGTCGGCCGCGAGCAGCGGCGGGCCCGCCCAACACACGACGGCGCGGGAGGCGGCACGCCCGAGGGATGGCGCCGGGCGGCGCGAGTCGCTCGCGAGCCTTTCGGCTCTCACCGTCACCATCACCGACGGCACGGTGCGCTACGTCGATGAGCGCTCCGACACACGCCATCAGATCGATGCGCTCGCCCTCGAGCTCGCGATCCGCGAGGGTGCAGGCCCCGTCGCCATCAAGGGCAGCCTCACCTGGCGCGGCGAGCGGCTGGCGCTCGAGGGTACGCTGTCGCAACTGCGTGCGCTGCTGGAGGATGAGGCGGCGCGGCTCTCGTTGAAGGTCGCCGGGCGGCCGATCGATGCCAGCTATGACGGTGCATTCGGCGGCCGTGCCGACACGCCCGTGCTCGACGGCAACGTCTCGCTCAGGGCGTCCTCGTTGCAGGCGCTCGGCGCCTTGGCGGGCAAGCCCCTGGCGGCTGGGCGTGACGTCGGCCCGATCAGCCTGTCCGGCGCCGTCACGAGCCACGGCGGCCGCACCTCCATCGAGAGTTTGTCGGCGACCTTCGGCAATGCGTCCGCATCCGGCGCGCTCGCCATCGAGGGCAAGGGACCCAAGCCGCATGTCACGGGCTCGCTGCGGCTCTCTGAGCTCGACCTGGGCGAGATTCTGGTCCGGCCGGCAGGCGCGCCGGGCCGGTCCGGCGCCACACCGGCGCCGCGCGCGGCCGACCCGATTGAGGACGTGCTCAGACGCGACGGTGCGCCGGCCCGAGGCACGCAGGTGCGCGGCTTCACCAAGCGCGAGGGCGGCAATGCCGACTGGAGCGACGACATCATCGACCTTGCGCCGCTCGCGCTTGCCGATGCGGATCTCGAGCTGTCGTCGGAAAGTCTCATCTACAAGGACATGAAGACCGGCCCGACCCGGCTGACGCTGCAGCTCAAGGGCGGCGTCGCCACCCTCACCATCGATGACATGCAGCTCTACGGCGGGAGCGGACAAGGGCACGTGATACTCGATGGCAGTGGTCAGGTGCCGGCGACCCGGACCGAAATTCGTCTCGAGGGCGTCGCCGCGCAACCCCTCTTGAAGGGCGCCATCGGGCTCGACTGGCTGGAGGGTCAGGGTCGGATCGCACTTTCGCTGACGGGGCGGGGCACCTCGGAGCGGCAGATCGTGGAGTCGCTGAACGGGCGCGTCGACATGTCGGCGACCAACGGCGCCATCGATGCCATTGACGTCGGCAAGATCCTGCGCAGCCTCGAGCAAGGCCGCTTTTCCGGCCTGCGATCGGGCGCGGGGGACAAGACACCCTTCAGCGAGCTAGCGGGCACCTTCACGATCGCCAACGGCGTCGCCCAGAACCAGGATCTGAGGCTCGTGAGCCCCGACATGCGCGTCACCGGCTCGGGAAGCTTCAACCTGGGAGCGCGCAGCCTCGACTACACGGTGCGTCCCAAGGTCGCCAACGTGAACGCCACCAGCGAGCGCGCGGTGATCAACCTGTCGAACGTGGAGATCCCGGTGCGCATTCACGGCTCCTGGGAGAAGCCCAATTTCACCGTCGCGGGGCAGGAGCAGCTCATCGAGACGATGCGCGAAATCGGCAAGAAGCTCAAAGGTCAGGACGTCGAGGACGCACTGAAGGGGCTGCTGGGCGGGAAGGGCGAAGGCGAGCGCACGAAGCCGCGCGACATCCTGGACAAGCTCTTCAAGAAACAATAGCGAGACGATGAAGGCGGACGTTCGCCGCCCCAGGCGTCCCGCCATAACCACCGCCGAGAAATTTTTCGCCGCGGTCCCTGTTTCCCCTTGCACCAGAAGACGTTTGGCCTCATATCACGCGTCTCCGTTTGCCCTGCGGTTCATACCGATCCGCGGGGCAGCGGGTTATCTGTCTGCTGGTTGGGGAGGGGTCCTATGGCCTACACCGATTCCCTCTTCCAATTGGGGATG
>Ga0111539_10005138_pt1 | contig 16970 bp, 14 predicted proteins | sample RhiMethybrSRZTD1_FD_79667 | JGI IMG/M metagenome (GOLD analysis project Ga0111539, IMG submission 79667) | Populus rhizosphere microbial communities from Tennessee, USA - Rhizosphere MetaG P. TD hybrid SRZTD1 (version 2) (version 2) | ecosystem: Host-associated > Plants > Roots > Rhizosphere >... | reverse complement strand
TCGTACTCGTCCTCGATGTCGCCGACGATCTGCTCGATCACGTCCTCGATGGTGACCAGCCCCGAGACCCCGCCGTACTCGTCCACGACGATGGCGATGTGGTTGCGGTTGGCGCGGAACTCCTTCAACAGCACGTTCAGCCGCTTGGCCTCGGGCACGAACACCGCCGGGCGCAGCATCTCGCGGACGTTGAACTCCTCCTCGGCGTAGAAGCGCAGCAGGTCCTTGGCGAGCAGGATCCCGATCACGTTGTCGCGGTTGTCCTCGAACACCGGGAAGCGCGAGTGCGCCGTCTCGATCGCAAACGGGATGAACTTCTCCGGGCTCTCGGTCACGTCGACCATGTCCATCTGCGAGCGCGGGATCATCACGTCGCGCACCTGCGTCTCGGAAACCTGCAGCACGCCCTCGATCATCGAGAGCGCCTCGGCGTCGAGCAGGCGGCGCTCGAACGCGGAGTGAAGCAGCTCGATCAGCTGGTCACGATCCTCGGGCTCGCGCAGCAGGAGCGACGACAGGCGCTCGAGCAGGCTCGGCTTGGCGGGTTCGTTCATGGAGGGGGAGCGGATACTCTATCAAAATCGCCCGCCCCACCTCGGGCGAGTCCTCAGCCGGTCACGTAGGGATCGCCGAACCCGAGCTCGGCGAGGATGCGGCGTTCGCGTCGCTCCATGCGCCCGGCGTCGCGCGGCTGCTCGTGGTCGTAGCCCTGAAGGTGCAGCAACCCGTGGACGAGCAGGTGCGCGTGGTGCGCTTCGACGGCCTTGCCCTGGGTGCGAGCCTCGCGCGCCACGACCGGCGCGCAGATCACGACGTCGCCGGCGAGCGGGCGCTGCGCGTAGATGAAGGTGAGGACATTCGTGGCGTAGGCCTTGCCGCGGAACTCACGGTTGAGGCGCCTCCCCTCGACCTCGGCCACGAAACGCAGCGTGACCTCGGCAGGACGCGCCAGCGCCGCGCGCGCCCAGCGGCGCAGCGTCGTGTCGGAAGGGATGTGGGCCGCGCGCGAGGCGCGCTGGATGGCGAGGCGCGGGCCGGGGCTCACGCCTTCTTCTTCGGCGAGTGGCGCTCGTAGGCGTCCACGATCGCCTGCACGAGCGGATGGCGCACGACGTCCTCGGAACGGAACTCGATCATCGAGATGCCGCGCACCCCGTCGAGGACGCGCCGCGCGTCGGCGAGGCCGGAGGCCTGGCCCTTCGCGAGGTCCACCTGCGTCACGTCGCCAGTCACCACGGCCTTGGAGCCGAAGCCGATGCGCGTGAGGAACATCTTCATCTGCTCGGGCGTGGTGTTCTGCGCTTCGTCGAGGATGACGAAGGAATGGTTCAGCGTGCGCCCGCGCATGAAGGCGAGCGGTGCGATCTCGATGGCGCCGCGCTCGAACGCGCGCATGACCTTGTCGTAGCCCATGAGGTCGTAGAGCGCGTCGTACAGCGGGCGCAGGTAGGGATCGACCTTCTGCGCGAGGTCCCCGGGCAGGAAGCCCAGCTTCTCGCCCGCCTCGACGGCGGGGCGGGTCAGGACGATGCGCTTGACCGCGTCGCGCTCGAGCGCATCCACGGCGGCGGCGACGGCGAGAAACGTCTTGCCCGTGCCCGCGGGCCCGACGCAGAACGTGATGTCGAAGTTGCGCATCGCCTGCAGGTATTCGGCCTGCCGCGGCGTGCGCGCCGAGAGCTCGGTCCTGCGCGGCAGCAGCAGCGCCGGCGCCTCGACTTCCCGGCCCGGGCGCTGGTGGGAGATCTCCACCAGCCCCAGCTGGATGTCCTCCACCGAGAGCTCGTCGCGCGCGGTCCGGTCATAGAACCGCCTGAGCGCAGCGGCCGCGTGCGCGGCCTTGACCGGCGGTCCGGAAATGCTGAAGCGCTCGCCGTGCCGCGCGATCGAGACGTCCAGGCCGGTCTCGATCTGCCGCAGGTTGGCGTCGAGCGGCCCGCAAAGGGCCGCGAGCCGGACGTTGTCCACCGGCTTGAAGGCCACCTCCTCGGTGGCCGGACGGCGCCGCGCGCTCACGCGGCGTGCGCTACGCGCCCATGCGCTGCATGGGCGCCTTGAGCGCTTCCTCGAGCGTGTTGCGGCTGTCGGCCAGGTGCGCGCGCGCTTCCTTCGACAGTCCCGCGCGCGACTCGGCGACCTTCAACTTCGCGACCAGCCCGCGCGCGTTCTCGCGCTGCAGCGATCGGGCGTCCGCCGGGCCGCCGTTGCCGGAGGTGAGCACGTGGGCCACGCGCTTCACGTGCTCCCGCTGGAGGTTGCGCCGCATGAGCGGGATGTCGCCCGCGCCCTTGAGGTCGCCCCAGATCGACGCCTGCAGCGAGTCGTAGAGCTCGCCCAGCGAGAGGCCCTTCTTCGCATCGACCATCTTGAAGGTCGAGTCGAGCAGGCGCGCGGCCACGCCGTCGCTCATCAGGCGGTCGAGCACCTGCGCCTGCACCTCGAGCACCTTGCCCGGCAGCGAGAACGAGCGCTCCCCGCTCGACTCGAACGGGTCGGCGGCGAGCCGCGCCAGGAACTCGGGCTGGAAGCGGAAGCTGTCGATCTTGAACAGCCCATCCGTCACGAGCCTGAGCGCCTCGCGCTGGCGGTCGGGCGCGATCGGCGTGAAGCTCGCGCGCGGGCTGCCCGCATGGTCGCGCAGGTACACCACGCCACCCACGTACTTGGCGGCGACCTGGGAAGCGAGCAGGTATTGATTGAAGCCCGACAGCGTGTTGCGGTAGAGGACGTCGCGGCCCTCGCCTTCCGGAAGCTGGCGCACCTGCCAGCGGTCCCAGAGCTCGCGCGAGAGCGCCATGCGGCGCTTGGCGAAAGCGAGCGGGTCGGCACCCAGGTCGCGCTGGTTCACCTCGGGGTCGGCAGCCTCCACGCCCACGCCGGTCTCCTCGTCGGTCGCGAATGCGAGCTCGGGCTCGCGCGAGCGCGACGCGACTTTCGACAGCTCCTGCTTCTCGGTCTCGGCGGCGAAGGGTTTGTACGCGTATTCGATGGCCCAGTAGTCGTACGGGCCGAGCGTGCTCATCACGTACTCGCCCTGCTTCTCCTTGCCGAGCGCGATGTTCCACGCGTTGTAGTCCATCACCGAGCCCGCGAGGCCGTGCTTGCGGGTGAACTCGGCGTCGGCGATCTGTTCCTCGGTGTAGATGGTCGAGGCGCGGAAGTTGTGGCGCAGCCCCAGGGCATGGCCCACCTCGTGGGTGATCACGTCCTTCAGCGTAGCGTGCACGATCGCTTCGGCTTCCGGCCCGTTGGGATCAAGGTCGCCGCGCGCCTCGAGCAGGCCGGCTGCGAACGCAGCCTCGCCGATGGCCTCGTTGCCGTAGCTGCAGAGGGCCGCGTCGTTGCCGTCGTGCGCGTGCCCGGCCAGCGATTGGCCCATGGGCTTGGGGAACTGCTCGCCCGAGAGCCGGCGCGGCAGGCGCGTCCAGCCCTGGGAGACCGCGATGTCGGCGTCCAGGATCTCGCCGGTGCGCGGGTCCACGCGCCGCGGCCCGATCGCGAGCGCGCCGTCGCTGGTGTCGAGGTACCAGCGGATCGACGCGTGGCGCACGTCCGCGGTGTCGAAGTCCGCATCCTCGGGCTGCATCTCGACGTGGACCGCGTCCTTGAAGCCGATGCGCTCGAAGGCCTTGTTCCACTCGAGCACGCCCGCCTTCACGGTGTCGCGATACTGGGTGGGGATGCTGCGGTCGAGCCAGAACACGATGGGCTGCTTCGGCTCCGAGAGCTCGGCCGCCGGATCCTTCTTCTCCAGGCGCCAGCGGTTCACGAAGTACTGGCGCGGAAATTTCGCCGCGTCGGTGCTGAAGTCGTGGTTGCGGGTCACGAAGTGGCCGATGCGGCTGTCGGCGACGCGCGGGCGCATCGCCTCGTCGGGGAGCTTGGCGAGGCTGTAGTGGTATTCGAGGAACATGCTGCGCGGGTCCTCGAGCGTGTCCGGCAGGCGCGTGCGCGACGGGCCGTGCCCGCCGGGAGGCGGCAGCTTCGGCATGGCGAAGTGCGCCGACACTCCGAAGGTCGCCATGTCCGCCGTCGCGCGCAGCTTGGTGAAGCTCGAGTTGCGCTGGTCGAACGAGTAAGGCGCCTTGAACGCGCCCTCGAGCTCGGTCGCGGTGCCGGTGATGTCGTTCAGGAAGAACCCGCTCGCCTCCACCAGGATCGACTTGCGCTCCGGGTGCGGCTCGCTCGCCACCGGCGCGGAAGCCAGCAGGCTGTCGGTGAAGCTGTCGCGCGCCGCGCGGGCGAGCGGCGTGCCCTCCTTGGCCACGTAACGCGCGTTGCGCGCCACCATCTGCACCAGGCCGCCCACCTTGCGGAACTCGACCATGTATCCGCGCATCATGAACGGATGGATGAAGCCCTCGCCCAGGCCGCGCGTACGGTTGATGGAGAGGTAGTAGGGCTTGCCGAGCTGCTCGGGCGTGAGCTCGATCCAGACCTTCTCGTCCTTCTGGTAGAGCGTGAAGAAGCCTTCGAGGCGCTGGGCCTCCTTGATCACCGAGGCGAACGCGCGCGGGTTCGGGATCGCGGGCGAGGTCTGCGGCGTCCCGGGAAGCGTGGTCGGCAGCGTCACGGTCGCGCCCGTGCCGTTGGCCGGCTTGGGTTCGGGCGGCGTGGCGGCGGCGTCCTGCGCGAATGCGGGCGCGGCAAGGGCCACGGCGACGAAGGCGGCGATGCGGGTCAGGCGTTCGACTTTCATGCAGGCTCCTGGAGTACGGTGCTGCCGGGTTGCGTTGAAACGGTGCTGCCCACCCAGCGGCCGCGCAGGCTGTGCGGATGGGCGTGGGTGATCTCGACCTCGACGTAGCGCCCGACGAGGGCCGCGGGACCGGCGAAGTTCACGATGCGGTTGTTCTCGGTGCGCGCGGCGAGCTCGTTCGCGTCCTTGCGTGACGGGCCTTCCACCAGCACGCGCTCGCGCGCGCCCACCATCGCCTGCGAGTAGACCTCGTAGAGCTCCTGCAGCCGCTTCTGGAGCCGCTGCAGGCGGTCGAGCTTCGCCTCGTGGGGCGTTTCGTCGCGCAGGTTCGCGGCCGGCGTGCCGGGCCGTGGGCTGTAGATGAAGCTGAAGGCGCCGTCGAACCGCACGTCCTCGACCATCTTCAGGGTCTGCTGGAAGTCCTCTTCCGTCTCGCCCGGGAAGCCGACGATGAAGTCGCTGGTGAGCGAGATGCCGGGACGCGCCACGCGCAGGCGCCGGACGATGGAGCGGTACTCCATGGCGGTGTAGTTGCGCTTCATCGCCGCCAGGATCCGGTCGGAGCCCGACTGCACCGGCAGGTGCAGCATCGACACCAGCTTCGGCAGCCTGGTGTACGCGTCGATCAGGCGCTGCGTGAACTCGAGCGGATGCGAGGTGGTGTAGCGGATGCGCTCGATGCCCTCGACCTTCGAGACCTGCGCGAGCAGGAGGGCAAAGTCGGCGGCCTCGCCGCCGGGCAGCTCGCCACGATAGGCGTTCACGTTCTGGCCGAGGAGCGTCACTTCCATCACGCCCTGGGAAGCCAGGTGGCGGACCTCGGCGAGGATGCTCTCGAGCGGGCGCGACACTTCCTCGCCGCGGGTGTAGGGCACGACGCAGAAGGTGCAGTACTTGCTGCAGCCTTCCATGATCGAGACGAACGCCGAGGAACCCTCGACACGCGCGGGCGGGAGGTGGTCGAACTTCTCGATCTCGGGAAAGGAAATGTCGACCTGCGGACGCCCCGTGGCGCGCCGCCCGGCGATCAGCTCCGGCAGCCGGTGCAGCGTCTGCGGTCCGAACACGAGGTCCACATAGGGCGCGCGGCGAACGATGTCTTCGCCCTCCTGGCTCGCGACGCAGCCACCGACGCCGATCATCACGTCGGGCCGCGCCTGCTTGAGGGCACGCACGCGGCCCAGGTCGGCGAAGACCTTCTCCTGCGCCTTTTCGCGCACCGAGCAGGTGTTGAAGAGGATGAGGTCGGCGTCCTCGGGCGAGGACGTCTTCTCGTAGCCTTCGGAGGCGGCGAGCACGTCGGCCATGCGGTCCGAGTCGTACTCGTTCATCTGGCATCCGAACGTGCGGATGAAGACCTTCTTGGTTTCCTTCATTTCCTGGGGGCGGAGGTGATTCCGGGCAGGCGGCGCTTACACGCCATGAAGGACAAATCCTACATCAATCCACTACAAATCCTCGATGCCCACGACGACATGTGTAGGCGAAATCCGGCGTGATGGTCCTAACGGATCACCTCCACGGGGAGCAGATGTGGCGATGAAGCCGCGCGGACGGTAGGCGCGGGCCGGAAAATCGCACGCCGCCGCAACGCCGCGGCGCGGCCCTCTGTCCCAACTTCAGTGCGCGCCCAGAAACGCGCCGATTCCGTTTTCACTCAAGGAGAGTCCGTGATGAAGCGATCCAACTACCTCAGCACCCTCACGCTCGCCGTCTTGCTGGGCACCGCTCCCGCCTGGGCGCAGTCCACCAGCAGCGCGAAGACCTCCCCGGCCCCCGTGACGCCCACGGCGAGCAAGCCGCTGTGCAGCGAGCTGGGCCATCCGCAGGCGGGCAAGCTCGCCGGCAAGGACACCGGCAAGGCGAAGGAGCACTCGTCCAGCCCGGTCCATACGGACTGCATCCCCGATTCGCAGGCCGCTTCCGCCACCAAGAAGCCGACGGCCGCCACCAACGCGCCATCGCCCTCGGCTTCCGCCACGACCGGCGTGAACGCGAGCGGAAGCGCGACGGCGAGCCCGTCCGTGACCGGCTCCTCGACCACGCAGAGCTCGTCGATCACCGGCTCGTCGACCGACGTGAACTCGTCCGTGACGGGTTCGACCTCGACGTTCAGCCCGAACATCGACCTGCGCGGCCGCTCGAGCCTCACGATCGACAACGCCACCACCACGGGCGACCAGTCGGTGAGCACCACCGCCAACACGACGACCGGCAACCAGACCTCGGGCCAGACCGCCACGACGACCACGGGCAACCAGTCGGCGACGGGCACCGCCACTCAGTCGACCGATGCCACGGGAACGAGCTCCGCCACCTCGTCGAGCTCGTCCAGCGGCGCCCTGACCGAAGAGCAGAAGAAGCGCAACCGCAGCAAGTAGGCGCAGTTCGCGCGAGTTGCAGGGAAGGCGGGCCGGGTGCCCGCCTTCTTTTTGCCTTGCGCCGGGGTGCTAGGATCGCGACGTCTCGATTCCCTCGGCCCCCATGTCCTCGCCCAATTCCCCGTCGCGCCGTGTGTCGATCCACGTCCTGGCCTCGCTGGTCTTGTTGCTCGCCTGGGCCTCGCCCGCGCGCGCGCAGACCTCGCTTTTCCCGACCATCCTCGGCAGCGTCCAGGTCGGGATGATAGGCAGCGCCGCCCAGTTGCCGATACCGTTACAGATTCCGCTCACGACGCTCGCGACGCATTTTCCCGGCGACGTGATTTACGAGACGTCCGACCCGGCCAAGGTCGCCGAGCTCGCCTCGCTCGGCCTTTCGGTGCCGGTGACCGTCCAGGGATTGGCCAATGCCTTCCCTGGCGCGGTCTACTTCGTGCGCAGCCAGCAGCTCCAACTATCCGGGGATGGGCGATTCGCCGACTACCCGGGATCCTGCGGGTTTGGGCAGCTGGCCCCCGACTCCGCCACGACCTGCTCATGGACCATTTTCTTCTGGCAATCCAATCCGCCTGTCGGATTGGTGACCTTGACCGCGCAGGTCGGCCCCTTGCAGGTCGATATCTTCAACGCAGCCGGCATGGGCGCGTGGATCGCGACCTTCAAGGAGACGCTCAAGCCCGTCGTTTCGAAGTACCTGAGGTACCGGATCGACGTGACGGTGGCGAAGGGCAACCAGGCGATCTCGTTCGGAGCTGCGCCCACCGTGCGCGTCGGCACCAGCGGCAATCTCGACGCCATCGCCAGTTCCGGTGCTCCCGTCGCGCTGAACAGTGCCACCCCGGCGACATGTTCCGTCACGGCCGCGACGGTGAGCGGGCTCTCCCCAGGCACCTGCACGGTGACCGGCAACCAGGCCGGGACCGCCGATTACGAACCCGCCCCCCAGGCGACGCAAACCTTAACCATCCTCAAGGGAACCCAGACCATCGTGTTCGCCGCGGCGCCCACGCTGCGATCCGGTTCGACCGCCGCGCTCTCGGCCACGGGCGGCAGTTCCGGCAACCCCGTCGTGTTCGCATCCACGACGCCGGGGACCTGCACCGTCGCTGGTGCCCTCGTCACGGGCGTAGCCGCCGGAGTTTGCGCGGTGACAGGCAACCAGGCCGGGAACGCCAACTACGATCCCGCCGCGCAGGCCACGCTCACCTTTGCCGTCAGCGCCCCGACGGAAGTCGTGAACCTCTCCACGCGTGGCCGCGTGCTCACGGGCGAGGACGTGATGATCGGCGGCTTCGTCATCCAGGGCAGTGAAACCAAGACCGTTGTCATCGTGGCAACGGGGCCTTCGCTCGCCGCGTACGGCATCGCGAGTCCGCTCCAGAACCCCACCCTCACGCTCGTCCGGTCGTCCGACCAGGCGATCATCGCGTCGAACGACGACTGGCAGGCCGCGGCCAACGCGTCCCAGATCCTGGCGAGCGGGTTCGCTCCCGCGGATCCTCGCGAAGCGGCCATCCTCGTGACCTTGCAGCCCGGCGCGTACACGGCGATTCTTTCCGGCGTGGGCGGCACGTCGGGCGTGGGCGTGATAGCGGTCTACGCCTTGCCGATGCCCTGAGCGAGGGCGCGCGGATGCCGGATCACGAAGCCAAGTCTTCGCCCCAACCCCGCTGGCGCCTGTTCTGGGCGTGCCTTCCGGTCGCCCTCGGCCTCACGACCGTCAAGCTCGCGCTCGAGCCGTTGGTCGGCTTCAAGGGACTGGTCGAGTTCAACTCGGACCTGAACGTCATCTTCACGGCGATGGTGTTCATCATGGGCTTCATCCTCGCCGGCACGATCGTCGACTTCAAGGAGGCCGAACGCCTGCCCGGCGAGATCGCCTGCCAGCTCGAGATCATGGAGGACTGGTTCGTCGAGGCCTCGGTGATCGCGGAGCGCACCCCGGGGTACCCGGCCCAGGGGCCGACCCGGCGAGAGTTGCTGGAGGCGGTGCGCACCAGCACGAACGAGGCGCTCGCGTGGTTGCGCAGCGACGCCAAGCGCTCGGAAGACATCTTCCCGGCCGTCAAGCGCCTGGACGAGCAGATCAAGCGCCTGGAGCAGGCGGGCCTGGACAAGATCACGGTGCGGATGCTGGGCGACATCAACCAGCTGCGCCGCGCGATCACCCGTGCCTACACCATCGCGCGCACCGAGTTCATGGGATCGGCCTACGCGCTCTTCGAGTTCTTCCTCGCGTTCATCTTCATGCTGCTGCTGGTGTGCACCTTCCGCTCGCAGGTGGTGGCGGCCGTGGTGACCAGTTTCATGGGCCTCACCTATTGGTACCTGTATCGCCTCATCCGCGACATCGACAACCCGTTCGACTTCGGCAAGGGACACACGGAGGTAAGCCTGCAGCCGCTGGAGCGCTACGCGATCCGGATCAACCAACGGGTCGAGTCGCTCGCGGCCAGCGCCGCAGCGCCTGCGCCCGCGACGCAGAAGGAAGCAACGATCGCGGTCTGAGCCGCGCAGAGATGCGTGCCGCCCTAGCGATCGAGGGGCGAGATGATCGGTGCCGTTCCGTCGAGCGGAGAGACGATGAACGGCGGAGATTTCCGCGCCGCTGCGTCGGCTCGCGCGCGAGCGTTCTCGCGTTCCGCGCGATCGAGATCTCGCTCGAGGGCCTCCCTCGCCTCCATCTGCGCGGCGAAGGCGCGTGCGATCTCGGGCGCAAGCGGGGTTGGTTCGGGCCTGCGGACGGCCGCCGCGCCCAGGGGAGCCGCTGGCGGGTTTATCGCTGGATCCGCGGCGGGACGGAAAAAGCCCTCCTCGGTACCAGGCCGCGCTGCGCGCTGTTGCTGGGAAGGCTGCGCTGGAGGCTGCGGCGCGGCGGGCTGCGGTGTTGGCTGCGGTGGGGGCTGAGGCGCCGGCTGCGGTGCGGGATCCTGTGCGAAGGCCGCCGAACAGGCGATGGCGAAAAAGGCGACGAGCGGCCACGAGCGTCTACGCATGGAGCACCTCCATGCAGGATGGACAGCCGCCGCCCCCGGTGGTTTGCGCTCCTTCCGGCCTATGGCCGAAGGACCTTGCGGCCGGACGACGGCCAGCTCATGCGTTCGACCCGGCCCCGTTTGGCATTACTCGATGACCCGGCTCGCCTGCGTGAGCAGGCTGGGGGGAAGCGTGAGCCCGATCGCCTTCGCGGCTCGCAGGTTTGCGATGGGCTACCCCGAAAGGAAACGGGCTGCCGGTGACTTATTCACGGGCAGCCCGTTCGGGAATTGGTGGCGAGTCAGGGATTTGAACCCCGGACCAACGGATTATGATTCCGCTGCTCTAACCACTGAGCTAACTCGCCGGAAGAACTCGACATTTTACGCGAAAGCACGACCTCAGCGCCACCTGATCGTGGGTTGCCCTAGAAGCTCACGCCGATGGCGCCGATGACGACCTGGTCGGAGCTGCCGGGGTTGAACCAGTAGGCGGAAAAGGTGACCTTGCCCCATTCGGCCTGGGCGAACCCGCCGCGCTGCACCTCGCGATCGAAACCGTAGACGCGCGTGCGCTGCGCGACGATTCCGAGGCGCGCCCACTCGACGGGGCGGAAACCGAGCTCACTCCACGCGTAGGTGTAGCTCGACGAGCCGCTGGCGTGATCGCGCACGTATTCGGCCTCGATGTACCAGTCGAACCGTCCGATGGTGAGGGTCGACTCGAAACCGGCGATGCCGCCGCGATTGTCGCCGCCGACGAATCCGACGATGGGCGTGAAGTCGAGTTTTACCTCCTCGCCCGTGGACCACGTCCACCCCACGAAGAGCGATTGCGCGTGGATGGCCTCGTAGTTGACGCGCGCCTCGAGGTGCAACGGACCGCGATCGGCCAGGAAGATGGCGCTGCCGTAGTTGTCGCCGCCGCGCGGCGCGTTCCAGTAGCCGGTGGCGGAGAATTCCCATTCGGGCTTCTCGGGTGCCGGCGCTGCGGCCGGGGGCTCCGCCGCGAACGCAACGGCCGGCGCCAGCGCTGCCGCCGCAATCCAATGCCGCAGCGGCCTCATCCGCCCAGCGCGATGATCGCGCACGTGAGGGCGACGCCGAGCAGCGTCATTCCCAGGCCCGCCTTCCAGCCGCCGAACCCCGCGAAGTGCCCGAGCGCAAGTCCGCCGCCGAAGAGCATGACGAGGGTCAGCGCGCGCGAGACCACGAGCCCGGTCTTCACGTCGAAGATCAGGAAGGGAAGCGCGACCGGGAACGTCGTGGCGACCACGATGAGGAAGATGCACACCGATCCGGCGTAATCCCGCCCGTCGAGGCGTGGCCGCGGGGGAAGAGCGGCCGCGGCCACGCGTACGCGGATGGCTTCGAGCTCGGCCTCGCCAACGAGGCTGCGCGCTCCCGACGGCAGGGATTCGGCGAGCGCGCGCCGGCCCGTGGCAGGATCGGCGGCATTCTTCACCGCGCGTGCTGCGGTGATTCGCCTGCCGCGATTGGTGAGCGTGCGCACGAGGTACATCACGGCATCGACCAGTCCCCAGGCCAGGTTGCAGCCGAGTGCGGCCGCGAACATGGTGCGCGCGGGATTCGGATCGTCCGCGGTCGCGATCGAGACGGCGCCCACGAACGTGAGAGCCATGAACAGCCCGAAACACATCTCCGAGACGCGCTCGACGGTGTCGAGGACGGGCTCGGGCTTGTCCGGGTCCTGGGTCGTTGCAGGGGTCGTGCTCATGGCGGGGTCCTCTTGCGGTGCGCCTCGACGGCGTCCTCGACGGTAGTGAGGGGCCATTCTGCACGCTCGGGCCGAGCGCCATGTACGCCCTTTGGTGCTACGCCCGCGGCCCCGCGACGGGTCAGACGTTGAAACGGAAGTGCATCACGTCCCCGTCCTGCACGATGTACTCCTTGCCTTCCAGGCGCATCTTGCCGACCTCCTTCGCCTTGGTCTCGCCACCCAGGCGCACATAGTCGTCGTAGGCGATGACCTCGGCGCGGATGAAGCCCTTCTCGAAGTCAGTGTGGATCACCGCCGCGGCCTGGGGTGCCGTGGCGCCCTTCCTCACCGTCCAGGCGCGCACCTCGTCCTTGCCGGTGGTGAAGTAGGTCTGCAGGCCGAGGAGGTCGTAGGTCGCGTGGATGAGGCGGTCGAGACCCGGCTCGGTCATGCCCATGTCGGCGAGGAACATCTGCTTCTCCTCGTCCTCGAGGCCGGCGATCTCGGATTCGAGCTTGGCACTGATGGCGAGCACCGGCGCGCCCTCCTTTTTCGCGTATTCCTTCACACGTTCGAGGAGCACGTTGCCTTCGAAGCCGTGCTCGCCCACGTTGGCGATGTAGAGCGCGGGCTTCGCGGTCAGGAGCTGCAGCGGCTGCAGCAGCGCCATCTCGTCGGCGCTCAAGCCCATGGCGCGCACCGGGTGAAAGCCGTCCAGCGCCTTTTCGACGCGCTCGAGCAGCGGCACGATCTTCATCGCCTCCTTGTCGCCCGCGCGCAGCGTCTTGCCGAAGCGGTGCTTCGCCTTCTCGATCGACTGCATGTCGGCGAGCGCGAGCTCGGTGTGGATCACGTCGATGTCCGAGATCGGGTCGATCTTGTTGTTCACGTGGATCACGTTGCCGTCCTCGAAGCAACGCACCACGTTCGCGATCGCGTTGGTCTCGCGGATGTTGGCGAGGAACTGGTTGCCCAGGCCCTCGCCCTTCGAGGCGCCGGCGACCAGGCCCGCGATGTCGACGAACTCGACGATCGCCGGGATCACCTTGAGCGGCTTGTCGATCGCCGCCAGCTTGGCGAGGCGCGGATCGGGAACCTCGACCACGCCCACGTTCGGCTCGATGGTGCAGAACGGATAGTTCTCCGCCGCGATGCCCGCCTTGGTGAGCGCGTTGAAGAGAGTCGACTTGCCCACGTTGGGAAGGCCGACGATGCCGCATTGGAGACTCATTTTTCAGGTTCTTTCGGGGATTGTGTTCCGGTCCGCACGGGGGCGACGCCCGCTTCGGCAGCCTGCTTCCTCGCTTCGAGCGCCGCCTTGCGCCGCGCCTCTTCCTCGGGGGAGGTGTGCAGCCAGGCCATGGCGTCCTGCATGCGCCCCTTCGCAAGCCAGGGCAGGAGGCCCAGGCTCCGGTCGAACGCGGGGTCGATCAGCTCCTGCTCGTCGCGCCGCGCCTTCTTGAGCACGTAGTCGGGCACGAGGTCCTTGTTGCCCGGGTGTCCGATGCCGATACGCAGGCGCCAGAAATCCTTGGTGCCCAGGACCTCCGAGAGATCCTCGAGGCCGTTGTGCCCGCCGGTGCCTCCGCCGCGCTTCAGCTTCACGGTGCCCGGCGGAAGGTCCAGCTCGTCGTGCACCACGAGCATCGCTGCCGGCTCGATCTTGTAGAAGCGGAGGTACGCGCCCACGCTGCGGCCGCTTTCGTTCATGTACGTCGCGGGCTTGAGCAGGCCGAAATCCCGCCCGCCCTCCTCGACCCTGGAGGTCCAGCCGGAGAACTTGGTCTCCTTCTTCCATGCCGCGCGCTTTGACCCGGCGATGGCGTCGACCCACCAGAAGCCCGCGTTGTGGCGGGTCTTCTCGTACTCGGCGCCCGGATTGCCCAGGCCAACGATGAGTTGAATATCCATATCAGTAGGCTGCCACGCGTCGTTGAGCGGCGAAGTCCGCTCCAACGACCGCCCCGCTCATGAACAAACGCCCGCCGGGGTCACCGGCGGGCGTTTGGCCACTACGATGACCGTTACTTCTTGTCTTTCGCTTCTTTCATGTTCTTCTTGTCGTCCTTCACGGTGGGCTTGCTGCCCGCACCGCCGCCGCCACCCGCCGAGGGTTCTTCGCCCACTTTCTGCGCAATGGTCGGCACTTCCGCAGCGGCCGGGGCCGCCGTGAGGGCCGCCGCTTCCGCCAACTCCTCCTCCGCCGTCATCACCTTCGGGATCACGACGGTCGCGACCGTCGGATCCTCGCCCTTGGGCACGATCGCCTCGACGCCCGTGGGCAGCTTCACGCCCGACAAGTGCAGCGAGTGGCCGGCCTGCAGGTCCTTCAGGTCGATCTCGATGAACTCGGGCAGGTCCTTCGGCAGGCAGGACACTTCCAGGTCGTTCATCACGTGCTGCACCAGGCCGCCCGCGACCTTCACGCCGGGGGAGATCTCGGCGTTCACGAAGTGCAGCGGCACCTTCATGTGGATCTTCTTGTTCGCGTCCACGCGCTGGAAGTCGGCGTGCAGGATGAGCGGCCGGAACGGGTGCATCTGGTAGTCCCGCAGCAGCACCTGCGACTTCTCGTTGGCCACTTCCATGTCGAGGATGGAGGCGTGGAAGGCCTCGTTCTTCAACTTGAACCACAGGTCCTTGTGGTCGAGCTGGATGGCAAGAGCGTCCTTGCCGGCGCCGTACAGCACGCCCGGTACCTTCGACTCGCGGCGCAGGCGGCGGCTCGCACCCGTGCCCTGAACGCTCCGCGGTTCGGCTTTGATTTCGATCTTCACTTCACATCTCCTGTTGAAACACGGCGGCCCGCGACCAGGCGCACCGCAACTTGGGGAAGTCCCCCGCGCTACTCGACGAACAGAGAGCTCACCGAGCTCTCCTCACAAATCCTGCGCATGGTCTCGGCCATCAACCCGGCCACGCTCACCACGCGGATCTTGCTGCACGCCTCGGCCTCGGGCTTGAGCGGGATGGTGTCGGTCACCACCAGCTCGTCGATCACCGATCCCGTGATGCGCTCGATCGCCTTGCCCGAGAGCACGGGGTGGGTGCAATACGCCACCACCTTGACCGCGCCCTGCTCCTTCAACGCCTTCGCCGCCTCGCACAGCGTGCTCGCGGTGTCGACCATGTCGTCCATGATCACGCACGTGCGCCCGTTCACGTCGCCGATGATGTTCATCACCGTGGACACGTTCGGCCGCGGACGGCGCTTGTCGATGATCGCGAGGTCGGTTTCGAGCCGCTTCGCGATCGCCCTCGCCCGCACCACGCCGCCCACGTCCGGCGACACCACCACCTGGTTCTTGTACCCCATCCTGAAGAGATCCCCCAGCAGGATCGGCGTCGCGTAGACGTTGTCCACCGGGATGTCGAAGAACCCCTGGATCTGGTCGGCGTGCAGATCCATCGTCAGCAACCTGTTCACCCCGGCGATGGTGAGCATGTTGGCCACCACCTTCGCCGAGATCGCCACGCGGGCGCTCCGCGGGCGCCGATCCTGGCGCGCATAGCCGAAGTACGGGATTGCGGCCGTGATGCGCGCTGCGCTCGAGCGACGCAGCGCATCGACCATGATCATCATCTCCATCAGCGTGTCGTTGGTCGGCGCGCACGTCGACTGCAGCACGAACACGTCCTTGCCGCGGACGTTCTCGAGCAGCTCGACCATGACCTCGCCGTCGCTGAACTTCGACACCGTGGCCCTGCCGAGCTGGATGTTCAGCTGCCGCGCCACCGCCTGCGCGAGCTTCGGGTTCGCGCTGCCGGTGAACACCATCAGGTTGTCGAAGGCCATTTGCGCGCGCCCGGGCTGATCAAAAATCGTTGGCAGGGGAGGAAGGATTCGAACCCTCGAATGCCGGAATCAAAATCCGGTGCCTTAACCAACTTGGCGACTCCCCTGCGGTACCGCTACACCTCGCGCAGGGGGTGCTCCATGAGTCCCTGCGCCACGAATCCGTGCATCGATCCGGGCAGCCCGCGCATCACCGCTTCGGCATCCTCGCGGCGCTCGAATTCCGCGAAAACGCAGGCTCCGGAACCCGTCATCCTGGCATCGGCCACGCGTTCGCGAAGCCACTCCAGGTGCTGCCTGACGACGGGATGCCGGGCGGTGACCACACTCTCCAGGTCGTTGGTGAATCGCTTGACCCGGGGCCGCGCCGAAAAGTCTTCCATTTTAAGGGGTTCCGTGTTCCGGGTCAATTCCGGCGCGGCGAAAACCTCTGCGGTGGAGACCCCGGCCGGAGGGGTCAGGACGAGGTACCAGCGGGGCTCGATTTCGAGGGGGGTCAGGCGCTCCCCGACCCCTTCCGCCCAGGCCGGCCGGCCATCCAGGAAGTAGGGCACGTCGGCTCCCAGGGTGCCGGCGATCTCGGCAAGCGCCTCCCGGCCGAACCCCGTGCCCCAGAGCCGGTCGAGCGCCATGAGCACCGTCGCGGCATCGGAGCTGCCACCACCCAGCCCGCCGCCGATCGGGATCGCCTTCTCGATCTCGATGTCCGCGCCCTCCGTGGTTCCGCTCGCCTCCTTGAGCAGGAGCGCGGCGCGAACCGCGAGATCGTTGTCGGGCGGGATGCCGGGGACCACGTTCACGCGGTCGATCCGGCCATCCGCGCGGACCCGCAGGCGCAGCCGGTCGCAGCGATCGATGAGGGTGAAGGCCGTCTGCAGCAGGTGGTAGCCGTCGTCGCGCCGCCCCACGACGTGCAGGAACAGGTTGAGCTTCGCCGGGGCGAGCCAGTCGGGACCGGGCAGCTTCAACGCCCCGGTTCCAGCGCGCGGTACTCGTCGACCACGAGGCGCACGGTCACGTCGCCGCGGCGCGCGGTCAGGCGGCGCGCGACCGAGACCGTGCCGGTAGGATTCGATTCCTCGACGGTCACCTGCCAGTCGCCGCCCTGCGCCGGCCCCGATCCGTGCAGCCACGACACGAGGAGCGCCGGCTCGAGCGCGACGCCAATGGCGCGTTCGGTGAGCTCTGCGAAGCTTCCCGCCTCGATGGCACCCCCGCCCTGCTCGAGCCGCGCGCCCGCGGCGCTCGACTCGATGCGCGCGACCTCGTTGCCGAGCGGCGAGGCGAAGACCCAGAGGTCGGACGCGGGGCGATGTGTCCAGCGCAGCCGCGCGATGTCGCTGCGCTCGCCCTGGCGTAGCGCCAGCCGGCCGGACATCTCGAAGGCCTGGGGAACTCC
>Ga0111539_10005136_pt1 | contig 16973 bp, 12 predicted proteins | sample RhiMethybrSRZTD1_FD_79667 | JGI IMG/M metagenome (GOLD analysis project Ga0111539, IMG submission 79667) | Populus rhizosphere microbial communities from Tennessee, USA - Rhizosphere MetaG P. TD hybrid SRZTD1 (version 2) (version 2) | ecosystem: Host-associated > Plants > Roots > Rhizosphere >... | reverse complement strand
GCCTCGGGCAGTGGCTTGCCGTAGACCGCCACGCGGGCGCCCGGCGGTATGTCCGCCGCGAACTGCTCCATGGCGGCCCGCGCCGACGTCATTGTGTTGCACACTCCGTAAAAGAAGCTCACCGAGACGAAGAGGATTAGAGTGACGCAGCCGACCTCGTACGCGGCCCGCGGAGTCTCCTTCTGCCGGACGTAGGATCGAACGCGACCCGAAAGCGCGTAGGCGACTCCCGCGGCGGCTCCAGCGCAGCCGAGGGCCCACAGGACCTCCGATCGATCGGCTGCGAGCGCGGCGACGCGCACGTCGGAGATCTTTTCGAGGTAGCCGCCGAAGTAGACGCCGGCGGCGAGCAGCACGAGGAAGACAGGGACTTTCATCAAGACCGGTACGACCTGGAAGACGCCCTCGCGCAGAAAGTCTTCCCAGATCGAAAACCATTCCCGCAGCTCGAAAAATGCGGCGGCCACGAGGAGGGCGAGCGGGGGCCACGCCACGAGGAGGTAGCCGTGCACTTTCTGGGAGAAGATGGAGAGCGCCAGGAAAGCGAAGAGCGCCCAGCACGTGCAGAGCCGCTCGCCGTCCCGCTGCAGCCGGTCTTTCCCGTGGAGGATCCCGAGGGGCAGGAAGAGCGACCAGGGCAGGAATCCCACGAGCAGGGTGCCGAGGTAGAAATACGGCGGCTCCGCGTGAACCGGAGAGCTCCAGATCCGCTCGAAATGGGCGCCGAGGAAATGCTGCTCGAAGAGCAGCTTGCCTTCCCGCGCCGCCGCCGCTCCGAACCACGGCAAGGCGATCGCGAGGGCCAAGATGAACCCCGGCAGCCGCAGGACTCGCCCGAGGCCGGCGCGCGCGCCAGCGAGGCGACCCCCGAGGAGCAGGAAGCCGAGCAGCGGGCCACCAACGAGGAGGCCGCCGAGGAGAGCGCTTTTCGTCAGGGCGCAGAGCCCGAGGCCGGCCCAGCCGAGCGCGTGCAGCGCAGGCCTGCCGGTGGAACGGGACGCCAGTGCGAAGCAAGTGATCGCGAGCTGGCAGCAGACGGCGAAGATGAGGTCATCGTCGAGCCACGCAGCGCGCCAAAAATACAGCCCCGTGGACGCCTGGATGATGACGGCAAGGAACCCGACGGAAGGGCTGAAGAATCGCTTTCCCGCGACGAAAGTGAGCCAGAGCCCCAGAACTGCCGCAGCGGTGACGGGAAGCCGATAAGCGGCGCGAGGGTCGAGCCCCGTGATCGAGTGCACGGCGGCGGACAGCCAGTACGTGAGCGGGGGAAGCTCGAGAAAGGGGACGTTGCATTTCGGCACGATCCAGTCGCCGGTACGCTCCATCGTCCGCGCGACTTCGGCGAAGAGCGGCTCGTCCGTGTTCCAGAAGTCCCGGCGCCAGCAGTTCCAGGCGAAGAGCAGGCCGAAAGCGAGGACGAAGCAGGCCACGACGACGCTGCGCACGGGGGCAGCATCTCGGGGGGCCGCCTTCGCCGGCGCGGCAACCGGTGGGGCCGGGCTCGCGACGGAGGACGCGTCGGGGGGAGTGGGGTCAGTTGGATCGGAGGACATCGATCGTGGGGAGGCGCGCAGGTCGAGTGGGAAAGATCAGGAGATGTACCCGAAGGCCGCGGCCCGCTCAACTGCGGTCGCAGGGTGTGGGTCGGCTCCGCCCCGGAGCGATGGGGCTATGCGCGGGTCGTTCGCGCTACGATCCCGCGATGGGGCCTATACCGTGGCTTGCGGCGAACACCTCGACGCGGGCTCCGCCGGGCTCGGCGCAGCCGCCGCCCGCGACGAGGAGGAATCGATCCTCGTCGACGCCCGCCTCAGCGAAGAGAGCCCTGACGACGCGAGCTGCCTCGTAAGCCTCGACTTGCGAGAGGCCATGGCCGATGAGCGCGAAGCTCGCGAGGGAGCCGGCCACGCGAGGTCGCAGCGCGGTGATCGCCGAAGCCGTCACGGGATTGTGAACGACTCCCGCGACCCCGCAGGGGACGGTTCCCAGATAGGTCCAGCTGCGCGTCGCGGGCGTGTGCCGGTCGGGGCCTTCCTGCTTCGAGGCCTGGAGCGCAGAACGCGACGCTCCGTAAATGTACACGTACAGAACGACGAGGAGCGAGATCATGTCGGCGTAAGTGGCCACCCAGGGGGGGCTCGAACGCCGAGTGCGGGGGCATGTGCGGGCGCGTGGCGCTAGCATCAGGTCCTCTCGATCGAAAGCTGCGAGATCTCCACGCGTCCCTCCTGCGCTTCCGGGCGGGAGTCGGCCCCGCCGCGCCCGCAGGCGGGAAGGAAGCGAGGTCGAGCGTCCGCGCCGGCGGACCCGGCGGTCGAGTCTCGAGCGCTGCGCTCTTTTCCCGGAGCGTCGGTGCCGCCGAGGAAGCTCACGACGGCCTGCGCGCGACGGAACGCGAGGCCTTCGGGATCCAACGTCGATGTGCGCTCGAGCGGCGAAGCGGAGCCCCTGACGAGCAGCGGCCACCGGCTGCTCCAGAGCGCTGGAGCCGCCCGGCGCAGGGAGGATTGGGCATCCTCCGTGAGCACATCGCTCCACGGCTCGAACGCGACCGTCCAGCGGAGGCGACCCGGCGTCCCCGGAACGGCTTCGACGGCAGCGCTGCCCGGTCCACCCGCTGCGGCCCGCGCCGATCGGCTTTCGGCGTACGCGACGCCTTCCTCCGAGCGCCCCGCGCTCGCTGGGCGCTCGAAGCGGAGATTCTCCGCCGCGCAGACGAAGACGAAGATGACGAGGATGTTCGACATCATGTCGCCGAACGTGAGCGCCCACGAAGTCGCGCCGTCCGACTTACGCCTCCGGGCTCTGCGCACGGCTCAGGCCCTCGCTTCGGGCGGCAGGAAAGCCTGAAGCTTCCGCTCGACGACGCGCGGATTGTCGCCGAGCTGGATCGACTGGATGCCGCAGACCACCGTTTGCATCCGGAGGGTCTCGTCGCGGTCTTTCTCCTCGAGCTTGTCGGCGAGTGGCAGTGCGACGGCGTTCGCCAGGAGCACTCCGTAGAACGTGGTGACAAGCGCCAGTGCCATGCCTTTGAGGGGAACGCCCTGAGCGCCAGCTCCGTCGACGCCTGCAGCGTGCGCCGCGGTGGGAGCGAGCATGAGGATGAGGCCAATGAGCGTGCCGAGCATCCCGTAGGCCGGAGCGTAGCGCGCGACGAGCTCGAGGAAAGCGCGCCCACTTTCGTGCCGGGCGCGCGACTGATCAAGCTCGTTCGTGAGCGTGGACGTCAGCGCCTCCGGGTCGGTGCCGTCGATCGCCATCTGGAGCCCCTGGCGCAGGAACCGATCGCTGATGCCTTCGAGCTCGGGCTCCAGCGCGAGGATGCCATCGCGGCGCGCCGTCTCACTGAGCCGGACAATGCGCTCGAGCAGCTCGCGCAGGTTTTCGCGCCGGTCGCGGAACGCCACCGCCAACACGCTGCCCGCCTGAACGAAGCTGCGGAGCGGCATGCTCATGAACGTCGAGCCAAGGCTTCCGCCGAGGACGACGAGGAGCGAAGCCGGGTCGAGGAAGAATCGGATCTGCCCGAGGTCCGCCACCTGCGCGACGAGCCCCAGAAAGACCATTCCCAGCGTGAGGAGGAGGCCCAGGATCGTGGTGAAGTCCATGTCTTACCTAACTGTCGGAAGCTTTCGGAGCGCAGGTTTACCTTCCGCGCTGGAGCCAGGCCCAAGCGGATCGGCCCTTTCGCCGCTCGACTTTCCCGGAACACGATCCGGGATGGCCGCCCTGGGGCGAGCGATGGGAGGCCGTCGGGCTCTGCCGCGAGGCGCAAAGACGACAGGTTCTAACTGGCCGCGCGCTCAAGACCTCCGAGCTTCGGGGCGGCCGTCCCGAGGTTTCCCGTCGACAAGGACTGGGCAGCGGCTGAAAATCCTGGTTCCAGCATCCCCGACCGGTCCAGCAAGCGGCCCGCGAGGGGAACCCCCTGCCGAACGAACCACCCAACGCCGCCAAATCCTCCCCGGAGCTCGGGAGAGGTGCTGTTCATCTAGCGCGAGGAGATCGATGTCATGACCGCCCGAATCATCGCTTGCCTCTTGACGTGCTGCTGCCTCGCAGCTTGCTCGACGTCCCACGTTGCTGCCAACGACACTCCGCCACCCGCCGCTGCCCCGGCCGTCGACTGCGAGGAGCTCTACCGGAAGATCCTCGAGCTCGAGAAGCAAGTCCCTTCCGTCTTCGTCGGCCTCAAGCGATCACCGGACAAAATCTACGCGGACATCGTTCAGTGCAAGAGCCTCTGCCGGCAGTACGTGACGGAATGCCCCGGGGCCGCCCACACCTGCGACGTCAAAGGTCTGCTGGCCCGTCTTGAGGTCTCGAGCCTCGAGCGGCAGAGAGACGAGCTTCGCCGGCAGCCTGGCATCACCGAGGCCGAAGTGAAAAGCCGCTTCGATCGCCTCGTCACCGAAACGTTCTCGCTCGCGGAATCGGCGGCTCAGGAGTGCCCGCAGGGCTCTTGGGGCCGAAGGATGGCGCTGAAAGCGGTCGTCGATCTGTGCTCGCGTCTTCAGCTGTACGACAAGCTTCACGCTACCTGCGCCGTTCTCGTGAAAGAGTTCGCCAAAGATCTTCCGGAGCGCTCCTCCATCCACCTCACGGAAGGCCTCGCGTTCATGTCGGAAAAGAGGTACGACGAGGCCGTCAAGTACTGGGAGCAGGTGATTCGCGAGCGCTCGGCGGATCCCGAATTCGTGATCTACAACGAGAAGCTCTTCGAGGCGCTCAACGGCACGGGCGACCTCGAGGCCATGGAAGAGCTGGTCGAGCTCATGCGCGCCGACTATCCAACGCGGCTGCCCAAGCTGCCGCGCGACCACTATCTCTACAACCAGTACGAGCAGTGGTATTGCATGGCGCCATTCTGGAAAGGCTTCGTCCAGATGGCGCAGGGGGAGGCGGACAAAGCGCGCGACACTTTCAAGAAGCACGTCATCGAAGTGGGGGATCGCAACGAGAAGCTGACTCGCGAAGGGAAGAAGCTCGGCATGGGCGACATCTGCACGATCACTCTCGAGGCGCGTACGAAGGACCTCCTCCAGGTGATCGACGAGCTGTACGGCAAGCGGCCGGAGGTTGACTTCGACCTCGGATCGCTCTGGGCGACGGAGAAAAAAATCACACTCCAGGGCTCGAAAGGCAAAGTCGTCGCCGTCGTCTTCCGGATGCCTGGAGACGTCCGTGCAGCGTCGTTTCTGCAGGAGATCGACCAGCTCGCCAAAGCGCGCGAAAAAGACGGCTTCGTGGCGCTCACGCTCGGCTTCTTGTCCGGCAAAGGCTCGCCAGAGCAGGACGCGCGCCAGGTCCAGGCGCTCCGCGAAGACTTGCAGAAGCTCGGCGTGACGATCCCTGCAGGCTATGATCCCGACCGCGGTGCACAGAAAATTTTCCGCAGCCTGCACGGAACCGTCGGTACGGCGTCGTTCGTGCTGTTCAACCGGAAGGGGGAATATGCCTGGTTCCTCGCCGATCCGCGCGACATGGATCGGAAAATCGCGCGTCGGGTCATCGACCGACTCCTCGCCGAGAAATCGACTCCGTGAGCCGCAGCGCCGTTCCGGCTCGAGGCGCGCTGTGAGCCCGCGCTCCCCAGTGCAGCTCGCGGGCGCGGGTCTGGTCGCGTGCTTCCTCGCCGCGGGCTGTGCGTCGAGCGGTGCCGCGGGCGCCTCACGCTCCGAAGCTCCTACCGTTCAGGCTCCCGCCGGCGCGCAGAGCTCCCGGTCGGCGACGCCGGCAGACAAGGGAAAAGCTCCGCCGCCAGCCGCTGCGCCGGCTCCGTCGTCCAGCAAGTCGGCGGGAACGCAGCCGAGCGGATCGCCGAACGGGCAGCCGGCCGCCTCGACGGAAGGCTCGACCGCCACACCGCCGAGTGGGACGCCCGCCGCGCCCCCGAAAGATCCTCCCGCGCGGGCTCCTGCAGACACGCCACCGCCGGCTGCGCAGCAGGCCCCGCAGGTCGCGCCCGGTGCGCCCCTCGCGAGCGATGCCGCCCGGCCCTCGACATCCGACGGTACCGCGCCATCGCAGACGAAGACCGAGGCCGGTGCGAAGCCTTCCACGGAGACGGCAGGTCTCTCGGCGGAGTGCGCCGCCCTCTTCGAGGAGATCCAGCGGCTCGACAAGGCCGTGCCTGTGCTTTTCATCGACCTCACTCGGCCCGTCGAAGAGATCTACGCCGACATGTTGCGCTGCACGGATCTGTCCCGGACATTTCTCGGCAAGTGCGGCGCAGCGCGGCAAGCGAGCAGCGTCAAAGCGATCGTCGCAAGACTCGAGCTAGCCCGCCTCCGCCGGTTTCGCGAGGACGTGCAGAAACGAGAACCCGGTATCTCGGTCCAGGAGGTGCAGCGCCGATACGTCGAGCACGTGCAGGGCCTCAAAGCCCTTGCGGAGAGCGCAGCGAAAGAATGCGGACCGGGGTCGGATGGCCGCCGTACCGCGCTGCGCGCGCTCCTCGAGCTCAACTTCGAGCTCCAGCGCTTCGACGAAGGCCGCGCCACGGCGGAGACGCTCCTCCAAGAATATCCTGAATATACCGGCAGACCCCACGTGCACACGAGCGTAGGACAGCACCTTCTCGAGGAGAGGAAGTACACGGAGGCTGCTCGCTACCTCGAAAAAGTGCTTCACGAGCATCCTCAGGACCTCGAGTGCGTGCAGTACAACGACATCCTCCTGAACGCGCTCCTCGGGGATGGCGACCTCGAGGGCGTGGAGGAGCTCATGCAGCTCATCCGGGTGGAGTATCCCACGCGCCTCGCCGGCTTGACGGAGAGCCACTACCTGCGCAGACAGTACGAGCAATGGCTGTGCATGGCCCCTTTCTGGATCGGTTTCGCCCGGATGGCTCTCGGGGACGATGCGGGCGCGAAAGCCATCTTCCGGGAGCACATCGCGGACGCCGACGCCCGGGCGCGCCAGATGAAGGACGAGGAGAAACCGGTCGCGAACGACCCGTGCAACATCACGGTCGAGTTCCGATCGAAAGACCTCCTCGACTTCATCGAGAATTACAAAGGCTGGGTGCCCGCGACCGACCTCGACCTCGGCGACCTGTGGGCTACGGAAGAGCACATCACTCTGCGCGAGGCGCGCGGGAAAGTGGTAGCCGCGATGTTCCGCATGCCCCGCGACCGGAAGTCCGCGAGCTTTCTTCAGGGCATCGACGCGATGGTGAAGGCCCAGGGGCAGGCGGGGCTCGCAGGCGTCACGCTCGGATATCTGAGCGGCCAGCCCGACCCGGCGCAGGACGCCGTGCTGCTGCAGCGCATGCGCGACGACCTCGCTCTCCTCAAAGTCTCACTGCCCGCAGGTTTCGAGCCGGACCGGCAGGGCCACCAGTTCTTTCGCCAGGTGCACGCGATCGTGGGCACGCCGTCATTCGTCGTCTTCGACAGGAAAGGCCAGATCGCCTGGTTCCTCGCCGACCCGCAGGACATGTATCTCGCCGTCGCCCGCAGGGTGATCGAGCGTCTGCTCGCCGAGAAGCCGTGACGGTCGCGCCGGAAACCTTCGCCAGCGCGATTGCGGAATCAATAGATCGCGGATCAGTGGACGGAGCCGAGGTACGCGAGGGTCGGCTCCTGCAATCGATCCACGAATAGGGGCATCTCTGCGCGGGGCGGTATTTCCACCGCGCCCTGAGGCTCGAACGCGGCGTTGGCCGGATTGCGATTGGCGCCAATCACCATCACGCCGCCTTTCGAGAGGGTGAGATCTCCCGAGGACCACTTGGCGCCGATGCGAACGCCCGGGGGCACTTTGACGCCCTCCTCGACGATCACGCGATGGAGTTTCGCGCCCTCGCCAATCTCGGCGTCCGGGAAAAGGATGCATCCTTCGAGCTCGCAGCCTTTCCCCACATTGACGCCGGGGGAGAGGATGCAGTTCACGACTTGCGACCCTTCGATATTGACGCCGCTTGAGACGAGGTTCCTGCCGTGGACCGTGTCGCCATCGATCCGCGCCGAGGTCGAGTAGCGCGCCGGGACCCATTCGCGGAAGCGCGAGTTGCGCGGCCAGCGGCGGTCGCTGAGGTCAAATGCCGGCGGCGTCTGGAGGAGGTCCATGCTGGTCTCGAAGTAGCTGTCGATGCTGCCAACGTCGCGCCAGTAGGCCTTCTCGTCCGGGCTGATGACGTCGAGGGAGCACGCCTGGACAGCGCCGCGCTCGACCGAGCTTGGCAGGATGTTCTTCCCGAAATCGTGCGCGGTCTTCTTCTTGGCGTCGGCGACGAGGCGCTCGACGAGGAACGTCGTGTTGAAGCAGTAGACTCCCAGGTTGATCTGGCAGCGGCCGTTCGTGGCGTAGGGGGTCGGGTCGGCAGGCTTCTCGATGAAGCGAACCACGCGGCCGTTCTCCGCGACGTTGACGACGCCGAAAGCGGACGATTCGCTCGGGTCCACGTAACCGGTCAAGACGGTGACGTCCGCCTCGCGCTCCAGGTGGGCGTCGATGAACCTGCGGTAGTCCGCTCGGTAGACATGGTCCCCGGAGAGAATCAACACGACGTCGGGGCGGGAAAGATCGAGCAGGTCGAGGTTCCTGTAGATGGCGTCCGCCGTCCCCTGATAGACGCCCGTGGGCGCGCGCATCTTGGGCGGCACGAGCTCGATGTACTCGCCCAGCTCGCTCGAGAGGAAGTTCCAGCGCTCGGTGCGGTGCTTTGTGAGCGACTGCGTGTGGTACTGCGTCAGGATGTGAATGTTGCGGAACCCGGAGCACACGCAGTTCATCAGCGTGAAGTCGATGATCCGGAAATTGGCGCCGAATGGCACGGCCGGCTTGGCCCGATTGGAGGTGAGAGGATAGAGCCTCTCCCCGATGCCCCCGGCAAGGATCATTGGCAGGACGTGGATCGAGCGCATGAAACGGAGTCCTTTCCGGGCCGGCGATCAGCCGATCAACGCCGGCTTCTTCTCCTGGAGCAGATTTCGCACGGTGTCTTTGAGCTCCGTCAGGTCCGACGACTTCGTCACGTAGGCGTCGGCCGACCAGCTGAGGAAGCTGTCCTTGTAGGAGGAGTACGCCGTATTGATCACGATCGGGAGCTCGTTGTTTTCCTCGAGGATGCGTCCCATGGCCTCGATCCCGTCCATGCCGGGCATCCGAATATCCAGGATCACAAGGTCGGGGTGGCTTTCGCGGGACAGCTGAATCGCCTCCGAAGCGTTCGACGCGAAGAGCACGTTGTACCCTTCTCGAGAGAGCTCGCGGTGATAGAGCTTGCGGATACTGACCTCATCATCGGCAACGAGTACCGTTTTCATAACTGACTCCTCTGGATTCGACGCCACGGCAAGGGGCGCAGGTCCTGGTTCATTCATGGTGCTTCGAACTTCTTTCCGGAGCATCGCTCAGCTTCGAGCTGTCACGAGCTCCTGTCTCAGTTGCAAGGGGAGCGTGAGGCGGAAAACAGTGCGGTACTCATCGCCGGGCTCGAGCTCCAGCTGACCCCCGAGCCCACGGATGTTTTGGGACGCGATGGAAAGGCCGAGACCCGTGCCTTCCGGCTTCGTCGTGAAGAACGGGTCGAAAATGCGCGGCCGCGCTTCGGCGGGAATGCCTGGGCCCGTGTCGCCAATGCGGATCGTCCCCGAGACACCGTTCTTCACCACGCCGACCAGGAGGCGCCCCCCGCCTTTCATTGCTTCGATGGCGTTCTTGATCAGGTTGGAGAGCGCATGGCGCAGGAGGTCGGGATCGATCTGGCAGATCACTGCGTCCTCACTCGTCTCGAGCTCGACTTCGATCGCGTTTTCCGATAGCTCGTTCTTGAATGTCGCCAGGGATTCCCGAACGATCTGAAGTACGTCGGCAGGCACGACACCGGCGACTCTCGGCTTGACGAAGTCCAGCGTCTCTCTAAGGAACTTCTCGAGGCGATTGACCTGCGTGGCGATGATCTGCAGCGTCTCGGCGGTGTCGGGGTCGTCGACTTGATCCTTGATCAGCGACCGCGCCAGCCCGCCGATCGCGACGAGCGGGTTCCGGATCTCGTGCGACACGTACGCCGCTAGCTCGCCGATCGCGGAGAGCTTTTCGGCCTGCAGGAGCCGTTGCTGGCTCGTCTTGAGCGTCTCGTTGGCCGCTTGGAGCTTCGCGACGCTCTGGCGCAGCTCGTCGTAGAGGTGCGATCGCTCCAGCGCGAGGCCCGCGTAACCAGCAAACGTCTTGAGGACGTTCAGGTCCGCTTCGTTGATCGCTTTTCGCGTGATCAGGTTGTCCGCGATGATCACGCCGGCGAGCTCGCCCCGGACGAACAGAGGTACCACGGCCACGGTGTCGGTGCCGAGACGCTCGAAGAGCTCCCGGTCGACCTGCGTGCCCGGATCGCTCGCGTGGAGCTGCGCGGGCTTCCCGCGGGCCAAGACTCCGAGGATCCCTCGAAGACTCTCCCGCTGTGTTGCGTGCCAGCCGTGCTTCTGGAGCTCGAAGTCCATCCGGATCGCAATTTCCTGTGTGCGCGGGTCGGGCATGCCGCCGCTGCGTGTGAAGTCTTCGTAGACCTGACGCAGCGAGGAGAAATTCTGTGTGGCGAAGCGGCTCCAAATCGTGTGGGCCTCCTCGGGATTCGACGGGCCGATGCCGAAACGGCCGCGCATGCGCCCGCCGGTCACCTGGAGGAAGAACGCTCGATTGAAGCCGAAGCCCATCTGCGCCGTTACCGCGATGAGGCAGAGGTAGATGACCTCGGGGGTGCTCATCGACTGGTAGAGGATGTCCACGATCTCCTTCATGCTGCGGAGCTGTTGCAGGTTGAGGAGGAAGTGCTCCTCCAACCGCTTTTCCGCGGACACGTTCAGGAGGCAGTGCAGCTGGAAATCGGGCCCGGCTTCCCCGAGGTGGAGGCAGGAGTGGCGGTAGACCGAGCCGGACTCCGTCCTGCGCAGCTCGCCGGACTCACCGGCGGAGCCCTCCGAAAGCGGCTCTCCGCGTCCCAACTGAGCGAGCGTTCCGCGGTCGAGCTCGGTCTGAAACCCCGCGCCGGGGACGAACAACCCCGGGAACTCCTCTTCCGAATACTCGTTCTTCCAGACGATGCTACCGCTGGCGTCGACGAGCACCGCCGACATCCTCGAGGAGGCGCAAAGGCGCTCGAGCATGGCTTTGTAAGCGTCGACAGGCGGATTCATGAGCGGCTCGTACCAACCTACGGATCGACCGAGTCACCAGCCTTTTCGGACGATCTTCTTGATGCCGCACCCCCGCGTGAGCGTTTCGCGAGGCCTCACTGCTTAGGGGAGATTTATAGGATCTTCGCAGTGGTTCTAGCCAGCCGTAAGGAGTCTTTACGGGCGAACGCCCGAGAATCCTAACGAGCCGCTAACCGCATTGCAAGGGTGTCTCGAAAGATTACGTTCCGAGGAAGTGGGCAGCTTGTCTGGGTGTTGGGGAGGCCGATTCCTGGCGACGGACGCACCGTGGAATGGCCAAAGCGTGTATCGGCCCAGAGCCCGCTCACTGTGAACCGGTTCCACAAAAAAGGGCTGCAAAACCCGGGCCGGTTAGGTTTTCGGCCCCTGTGGCGGACGCGCCCTGGAGGCTCGGACGCCAGCCCCCGCCAGCTAAGAAGCTTGGCGCCCGCGCCGGCGGCAGGTCCGGTCACGGGCACGATCTCCCCCGCCGCCCGGCGGGCGGCAGGGGCTCGCGACCGGTAGGCCCATTTTTCCGCAACGTCCCAAAATGCCCTGATTCGCCGGAGGCTCCGTTAGCCTGGCAGCCCGAGCTCGTAGCACGCTCCGCACCGATGGGGCCGAGGAGCCCCATGACGCGTTCCCGAAAGCCCTCGAGCTGTCCGCTCCGCGCCGATCGGCAGGAGCGGAGCTCAGCAGCGGCTCAATCTTTCTTTCCCACGGGCACGCGAAACTTGCCGGGGCCAGCCAGCAAGATGCACAGCGCCATCGTCAAAAGTGCGAGGCAGTACTCGAAGCCGTGCGGAATATGCGAAGTCGGCTGCCCGCTCCACTCGTACTTGAGCAAGAAGCCGTTCTGCCAGTGGACGCAAACTATGGCCACGCCCATGACGACCACGAGGGAGAGCGCGCCGAGCCGCGCGAAGAGGCCGAGGACGACGAGGAGAGCCCCGCCGAGCTCCGATGCTATGGCCGCGACCGCCATCCAGTACGGCTGCGGCAAGCCGAGCTTGGCCAACTCGTCGGCGAAGCCCTGCACGCCGCCGGGCGCGAGGAGCTTCATGACGCCGTGCGCGATGAAAATCCCGCCGAGCCCGAGTCGCAGCACCAAGAGGCCAAGGTCGAGCCCTGTATTCTTGACGTCGCCCATGAGAGAATCCTCCTCTGGAAAAGTTTGGCCCACATGATAGAGAGACCGGGTCGCGTTTTCCGCAATCTTTTCACCCGGTCGCCCGAGCTCGATGGACGCGCGCAGCCCCCCCCCACGCCTCGAATCGCTCCGGAGCATGTACCGGAAAGATCCGAAAGACGGCTTTGTCGCGTACGGACTCGCCCTCGAGCTGGCGAAGTCTCCGGACACGGCCGACGAGGCCGTGGCAACGTTCCGCAAGCTTCTCGAGGACGCGAGCGACTATCTGCCGGCCTACTTGCAGTTCGGAATGCTGCTCGCTCGCCGGGGTGAAGCTGGCGAGGCACGGAAAGTGCTTGCGGCGGGTATCGCGCTGGCCGCTCGGTCGAAAGATGACCATGCGCGTTCGGAGCTCGAGGCGGCGCTCGCAGCGCTTTGAAAGCGGGGCGAGAAACCCAGCTCGCATTCAGTTTCTCTGGCGGGGATCTGTGGCCTGCTGGAATCCATCCGCGATGAGGTTGTAGGCGAGCACGCTCAAAAAAATCGCCAAGCCGGGAAAGACGGCGAGCCACCAACATTCCCGGTTGCTCTGCCAGTTGCTCAGTGTCTTGCCCCAGGATGCATCGGCTCCCGCCGCGCTGAACCCCAGGAAGGAGAGCGCGGACTCGAGGAGGATGGCCTGCGCGATGCCGAACGTGAGCGTCACGATCACGGGCGCCAAAGCATTGGGCAGGATATGACGGAAGATGATCCGGTGCCAAGGCGATCCGAGCGCGCGGGCCGCGAGGACGAAGTCTTGCTCGCGGAGCCGCAGGAACTCCGCACGCGTGTAGCGGGCAATCGTCTCCCACCGCGTCAGCCCGATGACGGCGACGAGGTGAAAGAGGTTCGGCTGTGCGATCACGGATCGAAGCGCCAGGATGAGGACGATCGTCGGAATCGAGAGCGCGAGCTCAATCGCGCGGGAGATCGCGAGGTCAGCGATACCGCCGAAGTACCCTGCGAGCGCCCCGAGAATCACGCCGATCGCCGCGGCGATGGTCATGGAGAGGAGCCCGACGAGGAGTGCCGTGCGGCTGCCGTAGAGCACCAGCGCCAGCACGTCGTAGCCTCGATCGTCCGTGCCGAGCAGATTGCGCAGGGTCGGAGGGCCGCGCGACGGATCTCGCGCCTGCCCCTCGCGCTCATCGGCGTCCACGCGCCGGAATGGGTCGACGTAGAGGAGCGGAAACACGGCCCATGAGGACGGATCCTTCTTTTTCAAGTTCGCGGGGAAGGAGTCGAGGAAGCCATCCTGGAGGAAGACACCGCTCTGGCCGCCTTCGAAGTAGTACTCGAGAAAAGGGAAGTAAACGCGCCCCTTGTACGAGCAGACGATCGGGCGCGTGCCGGCGACGAACGGGGCGAGCACGGCGGCGACCCCCATCGCGGCGATGAAGCAAAGCGCGGCGAATGCCAGCCGCTCGCTGCGAAATCGGTGCCAAGTCTCACGCCAGAACCCGCGGCTCGGCGGCGCGGTGGGAGCGGGGCTGGCTTCAGTCATACGAAATCCGCGGATCGACGGCGGCGCAGAGGACGTCGGCGATGAGGGTGCCGGCGACGACGAGGAGACTGAACGTCAGCGTGAGGCCCATGACGAGCGGATAGTCCCGGTAGAGGAAGGCGTCGAAGAAAAGACGTCCCATACCCGGCCAGGAGAAGATGCGCTCGAGGATGACGGAGCCGGAGAAGAGCGCCGGCAGCGAGAGCCCGACCATGGTTACGAAAGGCACGAGCGAGCTCCGCAGCGCGTGCCGTACGAGGATCGCCCCTTCCCCGAGGCCTTTGGCCCGCGCCGTGCGGATGAAATCCTGCCGCACCACTTCGGAAAGATTCGCGCGCAGAAATCTCGTGTAGTAGGCGACGGCACCGTACGTGTAGCACGTCACCGGCAGGACGAGGTGCGCGGCCAAGTCCCAGAGCTTCTGGTGCGTCGTGAGGTCGTCGTAGTTCGGGCCGTACATCCGCGAAAGGGGCAGCCACCGCAGCTTCACGCCGAATAGGAGGAGCAAGTAGATGGCAACGACGTAGCTCGGCAGCGAGTAGAGCAGGTAGACGACTGCGGCCGAGAGGCGCTCGTCGGCTTTCCCGAACCGGTATGCCGCGTGGAGGCCGAGCGGAATCGAGATGCAGTACGCGAGGAGCAGCGACGTCACCGACAGGAGGAGCGTGGGCCCCGCAGCTTCCAGAATCAGCGTGGCGACTGGCCGTCGCATACGGAACGAGGTCCCGAGGTCCCCCGTCAGGAGGTTGCCGAGCCAGGAGGCATATGCCACGGTCCAGTGGCGGTCGAGGCCGTAAGTCTTGCGCAGCTCCGCGAGCTGCTCTTCACTGAGCCGCGCGCCTCCTTCGCCGCCCGCTTCGAACGCCGTGGGGTCGCCCGGGATCGCTCGCACGAGCCCGTACACGACGAAGCTCGCGAGGAAGAGCGTGACGCAGCCGATGAGAGCTCGTCGCACGACGTAGGAGAGCACATCACCCCCCGATTGTTCGCTGCGACTTAGTTCGCCTTTTGCGTTTTTCTGGCGAGTCCGGGAGCGTCCGGATCGTCGAGGTCAAGGCGCGCCGACGAAGGCGTACTACGGAGTGTACGGCGAGGAGGCGCAACGCAGAGATCGGCGATCCCGATGCTCCCCGCAGGGCCGGCCGGATTTTGTTGCGGGGTGCACCTGCCGCTAGATTCGTAGGAATAGAGTCCTGTATTGCGAATGAGCCGGTATCTGAGGCCGGCCGGGCCGGCGGAAAAGCGCAAAAGTCGAACTTACACCTCACGCTTTTTTCTTCCAGACCGAGTAGAACCCCGGCGCGTACTGGTAGAAGCCGCGAGGCGAGGGATGAAAGCCCCGCAGCGACTTCGTGAAAGCCCAGAGCGTGGGTTGGTAGAGGAGGATTGTGATCGGGTGCTCTTCGTACACGAGGCGGTCGATCTCCGAGTAGATGGCCGCTCGCTTCGCGCGATCGAACTCGCGGCTCCCCTGTACGAAGAGATCGTCGACGCGCGGGTTCGAGAAACCCACGTAGTTCCTGCCGCCCCGGATCGCCGCCGTCGTCCAGAGGTTCGAGCTCGTCTCGGGGTCCGTTCCGCTGCCCCAAGCCATGATGAACGCCTGGTACTTACGTTCCCGCAGCCCCTGGAAGAACGCGCTCGTGTCCGGCGTGTCCTGCCGGCACCGCACGCCGATCCGTCGCAAGCTGCTCGTGAGCGCGTCGCCCACTTTCGGCCCACTGCCTGCCATGGGGTAAGTGACCGTGAACTCGAAGGGGACTTTTTTCCCGTCGATCGCCTTGTCGAGCACTCCGTCGCCGTCGCTGTCCTGCCAGCCCGCCTCGGCGAGCAGCTTCTGCGCCGCGGCCGGATCGCCGTGGAGTGGTCGCAGGCTCCGGTCCGCCATCCAGGAGTCCGGGTGGTAGACGCCCTCCCCCGCCCGGTAGATGCCGTAGAACGTGTCTTTCAAGATGGAGTCGTGGTCGAGGGCCAGCGCGAGCGCTTTCCGCACGCGCGCGTCGCCGAAGAACGGGTTCGGCGGCACGGACTGCGCGTTCCAACCGATGAATGCGTAGGACCAGGATTCGCACCTCACTTTGAAAGCGATGCTCGTGAAATCATCCTCGAGCGAGTCCCTCGCCCACTGCGCCGCGTCGAGCATGCTGTCATCCGTGCCTCCGGCCAGGAGCTCGAGGTACCTCGGCGCGGCCTCCGGCAGGATCCGAAACCGCACACGGCGGAAAAACGGCTTTCGTCGGATCCGCTTGCCCGCTGGATCGGCGTACCAACCCTCGCGCCGCTCGAACACGAGCTCCTGATTGGGCTGCCAGGACACGAGCCGGTAGGCGCCGTTCGTGACGGGTTGATGATTGAAGGTCGAGCTCTTGAGGGAGGGGTCTTTCGCGAGCTCCGGCTCGATCACGTGCTTGGGGACGATGGGCCATGCGAGGTGCAGGGGGTTCGTGACGAGCGATTCTTTCTGGAAATAGACGACGGTGTGGTCGTCGTAGGCTTTGACGGCGCGAAGCCCATCGGCCAGCCCCCGGTACGCCAGCGCGGGGATCCGTGGGTTCATGATGGTTTTCCACGAGAACTCCACGTCGTGGGCGGTGAGCGGCTTTCCGTCCGACCACGTGAGGTCCTTTCGGAACACGATCCGGTCGAGGAGGCCGTCCTCGGAAGTCTCCCAGCTCTCGATCACGTCCAGATCGCCGTAGTGATCGAGGTTCCAGTCGGGGCCGATCGGGAAGACGTTGAAGAGCAGGTCGTTGACCCATGCCTCGTACTGCGTCTGCTGGATCAACGGGTTCAGCGTTACAGGATCGCCGCCCAGGAATCTCTGGAACGTCGCGTCCCAGTCCACTTCGTCGTCGGAGGTGGGAAGGCGCCCCAGAGCCGCGAGGATTTTGGCGTTGGCCTCGGGGCCGTCGTTCCGCAAGCGAAGCGCGTCGGCCTCGCTCAGCGCCGAGACTTCGGCCGCTCGGGCTTTCCGCAGGTGCTCGAAGAAGTCGATGCACTGCCGCGACCGCCACCGAATCTTCTGGAGCTCCTGGAGCGTGGGAGTAGCGGCCGAGTTGGACGGAACGTCGCTACTCGATGCTGGCTGGTCCGTCGGGGCCCCGGCGGGAGGCACTCCCATCACCTGCTCGCGCGGCAGGCCCGTCGAGAGCCAGAT
>Ga0111539_10005135_pt1 | contig 16974 bp, 13 predicted proteins | sample RhiMethybrSRZTD1_FD_79667 | JGI IMG/M metagenome (GOLD analysis project Ga0111539, IMG submission 79667) | Populus rhizosphere microbial communities from Tennessee, USA - Rhizosphere MetaG P. TD hybrid SRZTD1 (version 2) (version 2) | ecosystem: Host-associated > Plants > Roots > Rhizosphere >... | reverse complement strand
TTAATAAATCTTATTATGACCATTTTTCCAAAAATGCATCCTGGGATATGATGGAAGTAGTTATGACCAGAAATGGAAGTACCCGCATATACGAATGGAAGATCAACCTGGGAGATGAATTGACTGTAGGCAGGTCTGTTGGCCTCGATGCCTTTTGCTTTGACAGGGATCCCGATGGAACATTTTCTTATGCCGGCTGGGGAAAAGGAGAGGCGAAATATGTAAACCCGAAATCGCTCGGTGATATCATATTGTTACCTGCAAATAATAAACTCGCGTCTGTATTTGGCAATGTTGAATGGAACCAGAAAATGAGTGTTCCGATTCCCGGTACTATTACCATCAGGAATATTAAAACGCCACAGCTTTGGCTGGAAACTGGAGTAGACAGTCTGGGTAATTATTCCGCTGATGTACCACAAGGTAATTATGAAATTTATTTTCCGGATGCCTATTTTATTAATGGCAAGGAACTGTATAGTGCGATACAAAAGAAGCATCAAAAATTTTCTGTGAGGTCTGGCGAGAAGTTTCTTATTCCAAAAATAACTATTAACGGAGAGGTGGCTCCCGATCTGATCCCCGCGAAGGGTGTTATGCTTGATTTTAATGCATCAACAGAAAAGGAAGTAGACAATTTTATAGAAACCTATCAAATGTATTTTGACATTCCCGGTGTTTCACTCGCTTTGATCAAAGATGGAAAACTTGTTTATCATAAAACATATGGCGTGAAAAATACATTCACCGGTGAAAAGGTCGACAGCAATACTTTGTTCGAAGCCGCTTCCGTTACCAAACCTGTGTTTGCCTATGCAGTGCAGCGACTGGCTGAGCGTGGTGTAATAGACCTCGATAAACCTCTTTACCTGTATCTTCCTTACCCTGATATTGAATATGATGAACGATACAAATTGATTACAGCCCGCCATGTATTAACGCACCGAACAGGATTTCCTAACTGGCGGTCAATGAACGCAGATGGAAAACTGGATCTCAAATTCACGCCGGGAACAAAGTATAATTATTCCGGTGAAGGATTTGAATACCTGAAAATGGTGATTCAAACCATAACCGGAAAAAATGTGGAACAGGTGTTGAAGGAAGAAGTAATTGAACCGATAGGTTTGTATCACACATTTTTTTCGAGGAACGATTCACTAAGGGCCATGGTGGCGAATGGTCATATGAACATGTTACCTAATTATGATGAACTTCCCGAATATCCGGGCATGGCATACTCCATGCACACAGAAGCAAAAATATTTACGAAGTTCATGATCTTCCTGCTGGAGCAGAAAGGTTTGAAAGCGACAACCTATGATACCATGTTCAGCAAACATTCTGAATATCCCTTCGAACCCGGCGATGAAAAGCCTGATGTGCCCACCTACATGGGCGAGAGTCTCGAGATCCGTGAAACGCCATTCGGTAAATCATTCGGGCATGGCGGTAACAATGGCGATTTCAAATGCCGTTTCGAAGTGTATAGGGACCTTAAAATGGGTTATGTTATTTTCACTAATTCAAATACTTCGGATCCGTTGCTACATTACCTCCACGACTTTTTAATAGAAGGGAAAAAGAAATAGCCATAATACTAACGCTTGGTAAATGTTACCTGTGAGCTACGGTTATCCTCATACATAAGTTTTACCTGGAGCTTTGTATTGGATAGTTCAACTATGGAATAAGTATCGACTCCCAGGATGATATCTTTTTCATTGTTGATCAATTGCCATAGTGCTGTATCACTTTGAGGGTCGCCCGGATCGCATTTGCTTGCGCCTTCATTCATTTCCCATTTTCCATCTGAATGGAAAGTATAGATATTGTCTGTGTAGCACGCTACGAAATCAGGGAAGTCGTGCGTTTCGTAGGTGCCGTCTCCATCATCGTCGGACACTACATCAGTTACAGCCCATGTGCCGGAGGTTAAAAAATCGGATTTGGTAACAGGTTTTGTATCTTCTTTTTTACAGGAGAATATCGCAATCATAATAATGAATGCAAGTGAAATAATCTTTTTCATAACGGAAGAGTTTAGGTGATTGATTTTTGTTTAATCAAAATTCTATCTTCTGAGTGGATATTACTAATTGATACATAAGGTTATGAGAAAGAGTTTTAGTAAGAAATACTTTTTTGGTGGTGATTGGGACGCAGATTAGTATTTATTGCGTGAGACGTGACGTGTGAGTAGTGAAACGAGAGTTATATCCCCCGCTGGCGGGGGTGGGCACGGCGTAGCCGTGACCGGGGGTGGACTGCAGTCGAACAGAGCTTCGCTCGGGGATGACAGTGAATTGTGCGCCCAAAACAAAAAAACCTCCCCGAAGGGAGGCAGATGAAACAAAACTAAACACTAAACTTATTTTCCGAGGTGTACCTGGAAGCCAATGTTAAAACCGAAATTATTCAGGCGATCATCTCCAAAAGCATCGCCACCGGCAGACCGGTATTGCAATAACAGCTCAAGAGCGGTATGCTGACTAAGAAAAATAGCGGGACCTGCACTGAATGCAAATTGATTGTAACCATCACTTTCTCCATCAGACTTCACTGATCCAAAACCATAGCTGGCATCAGCAAGTATGTTTACCTTCTGTAATGCCGGTAAAAAATAATAGCGTACGAAAGGAGCAAACAACAGGTTGTTATCTGCATCGGAACCTTTTACTTTTTCGGTTTGAATAGTAGCGCGGAGACCTCCTGCAAAATTCTGCAGGAAAAAATAACCGGCATTAGGGCTGATCTGAAAAGTTGTTGTTTTCGTTTCGTCCTGGTCACCGTATTTGCTCGATTCAAATCCTACAGATCCGCCGGCGAGCCACTGGCCTTTATTGATCTGTGAAAATGTGGATTTGCTGAGGGTAAGCACGAGGGCTGAGATAAGCAATTTCTTCATATCAAAATGTTTTGGTTAAATGTTCCGCGAAGTTATTTCGGTATTTCGGTTGTTGGGTATCGTTAGAGTAGTTTTGTTTACTGAATTTTGAGTGCTTTGCAGAATAATTTTCTGTGCGCATTTGCGTGATATCTTCTGTGATTTCACGCAAAGACGCAAATGTGCCATCATATAAATTTTTTCCCTCCCGCCTCCCATAATGGGATAAAAGGGAAAATCATATCCTCATAATCGTATGTTTCTTAAAAGGTTGTAAACTGGCACCCGGTTGGCCATAATTAAATAACGTTCCGTACTATGAAGAATTTAGTAACCATATTTATCCTGATCGCATTAATCCTGATCGCAACCACGCGATCACATGCGCAGGGCATCAGCAGATTTGCATGGTCAACTTCACCTCTCACTACGGCAACACAGGGACCTAACGGTACCTCAGTAAGTGCGTCATCAGTATCAACTTTCATCGGAGGCGCTATCTGTCGCTCGTAATTGTAAAGAAATAAAAATGCAGGTTATGACTATTATTGGCATCTTTCTCGCTTTGTTTACAGCCTCTGTTGTGGTGTTTGCCGCCTGGGCATTATTGAAGGAGCATTTTGCTAATAAGAAAAATGGATTTGCCTCGCAGCCGGTGATGCCGTATATGGCGCCCGATACAGAAGCGGTGATTAATGATCCGGTTTTATTTGTTGTAGCCAGCAATTGGTGGCCGTTTTTTACAGATGAAGCTGTGCATTGGGCGAACTCCAGCCTGATCAATCACTATTATGATCTGCAGGAAGAGAAAGATATGGATGCTTATGTGTTGGTCGGTATTGGCGGATCACCGGAGCAGCCTGATGAATTGTATGTAATACCTCTGAATAATATTCCGCGATATATGCATTATCTCACCGCTTGTTTTTTGAAACCTTATGCCAGGAGGGCGAGTGAACTTTGTTTTCAGGAGGCGGAATAGTTTTTCCGCACATTATTCTTTCATTGTACCCAACCCCGCCCATTCTTTGTTTTCATCCCGAATCCGCGAAGCGGGGACATTAAAAATACCGGAATTCTTTTGAGAATAATATCCCCCGCTGGCGGGGTGGCGCAAAGCGCCGGGGGTGGATAGGGAGAAAGCATTATTGCTTCAGCAACCCATCAACCTTCTCCGGCGTTAATTCATGAAAAACCTTCAACAACTCTGGCAAAAAGGAATTGAAATCCGGATACTTTTTCCTGTTACCCTCATAAACATTTATTTTTTCCTCCAGCAACGGAATCAACACAAACCTCGCCTGTTTCACATGAACACCACGAAGCCTGTTTGCTTCCGTAGCATCATGCATAGATTCAGCCACACGAATTTCCCCAAGCCGAACGATGTGTTCAATCACTCAAGAAAACCAATCACGTATATAAGCAGGCTCCAACGCTTTTTGCAAAGCAGGAGTAAAGAGTGCCGTATCCCGGACAATAATATCCTTCAGTTCATTTAGATGCGGGTTAACAAACGAATGTCCGAACTCATGCACCGTTAACAGGTGGGTTACTTCCGCATTATCAAAACCATAAGAAGTGTATGCATTAATAGGGCGACCGGGCGGCAGCATTTTACTGCTGCTGAAAACCATTACCGCCGCCCTGCCTTCGGGCCAATGCAAAGTAGGACCGAACGCACGATAATTATCTTCACCATAAGTAATCGGCATCAATGGCATGATGTACATCGCATAACGGTAGAATTGTTCTCCATAAAACTTTTCCATGAAAGAAAAAATATCAGGACGAAGATCTTTTTTCACTTCATTTAGCGCGCCTTCATAATAAGCCTCGTGATCTTTAATAAATTCGGCAATATGAGCAAACAGGTAGAAGGAATGGAGGCTATCTGTTAGTTCACGGATAAGCGGCATGGTACCGGGAAACTGTTGCGTGCGGAAAATGCTGCTGTCTGCAAATGGATATTGCTCACCTTTTTGTGGAAAGGGTTTTTGGAAGAGCAGGTATTGGATGATCTCGGCATCATCGTGATAATTGTCGCGGATGTATTTGAGAATATCCGCGATCCTTCCCATGCAGGGCGTGTTAACGTATTGGATAAAATGTTTTGAAGCTTCCGCCAACAGTGGCTGGTGTCCATACACTGAATCTTTGTGGCTGAAGATGAAATTACCGATGTGTTGCACCGCAAGCTTTTCGGCAATAAAGTAAGTTTCGATGTTAGGGTGATAGGTGAGCGCGACCTTCGGCGCAATAAAATGTTCCTGTTGCGCATGTACTGCATTCATCTGCGACAGGAAGGCGACAAAAAGAAGGTGTCGAATTATAATCATGTTATTAGGGCGCTCTGCCAGGAAATATGTTACAGCAAGGTACTCTTAACACACCCCATACCATAAATAATTTACCTTTATGATCATAACCAGGGACTGTGAGGAAGTTGCTGCTGATGATATCAATTCTCGCATTCGCTTTTTCATCTGAAGCGCAGCGGGATAATTGCATCCTGAAAGAACCACAGGTCACCATCAACTTTAACGAAGATGGAGAAGGAAGCGATCAGAACGATATGGTTTCACCCCGTTACGCACGCATAGATGGTTATTGCCCTTCCGACGGCTACTACGCAATTACTCCTTACACCAGCGAATGTTTCAGGAACGATTGGTTTACCCTTGAAGAAGACCACACACCCGGCGACGCCAACGGCAACATGCTGCTGATTAATTCATCGCCATTTAGCGGAGTGTTTTTCAAAACTATCATCAACGGATTAAAGCCAGGCACCGAGTATGAATTTTCTACCTGGATGATGAATGTTTGCAAGATCACAGAAAAATGTCCCTTTCCATTATTGCCGGATATTTCCATTCACCTGCAAACAGTGGACGGAAAAAATATTTCGGCACTGAACACCGGTGAAGTTGCGCGTGTGGAATCTGTACGCTGGACGCAGTATAATTTTATGTTTACAACCCCTGCGTCAGAAACTTCGCTGGTAGTTGTGATGGTGAATCATAACCCGGGTGGTTGCGGTAATGATTTCGCGATGGATGACATTACTTTCCGTGAGTGTGTTCCGCCGCCACCTGTTGCAAAAAAACCAAAACCAACAACGACAGTTAAAAAGAAAACGGACACACCAAAACCTGTAGTTAAAAATGCTGCACCGACTCCTTCACATAAGCCAGTTGTTAAAAAAACAACACCACCTCCGGTACCAAAACCTGTGACTAAAAAAGTAACACCATCTCCAGCCCCGAATCCTGTTGCAAAAAAACCTGCTGCAAAAAAACCTGTAACGAAAAGTGTGAAAGCACCTGTGCCAAAACCCGTTGATAAAAAGCCAATAGCAACCATCAAAACAGATTCCATTAAAATAACGCCGCCCGAATTAAAAAGAACGCCTGTGTTACCTCCGCCTCCCCGCGTTTTGACTACACGAACCAATACTTTGGTAAAACAAATTGAAACAGAGGCCGGCAATATTAAGATCGACCTGTTCGACAACGGCGAAATAGATGGTGACACCGTGACCATTTACCATAACAATAAACTGGTGGTGAGCCATAAGAGAATTTCGCAAAACCCTGTAACATTAAATATTACAGTAAATAAGGATCAGCCGCATCATGAGCTGGTGATGGTAGCAGACAATCTTGGTTCTATTCCACCTAATACCTCGCTGATGATCGTTACAGCCGGTGCCAAACGATACGAGGTTTTTATCTCTTCGACTAAACAGAAGAACGCGAAGGTTGTTCTTCAATTGAAGGATTAAAATGTGAATGGTACGCGGGTGAAAACGTTGATGGTGAAATAAAGACTTATAATCTTTTAATCTCCCTAATTAAAATATCCGCAAGCCTGCGGGAGTCATGATCAAAATGATGACCGCCCGGTATTTTTATCAGCGTATCTACTTTTACAGCTTTATCCGCCGGAAATCCTGATTCATCTTCTCCAAAGAATAACATTGTTCGCGGAACATTCATCCTGTTGATCCCGTCTACCACATCCATACTTCTTTTTTTGTTTACGCCTAAATAATCCAGCCAATGTATTTCAAAATCCGTGTATTGCGAAGGGGAGATCAGTAATACACCCGCTAGTTTATTTTTGATAGTACCTGGAAGTTTGCTAATAATAAATGGCATCACATCTGCTCCGAATGAATATCCAACCATAACAATTCTACAATTGCTTTTGCCGTGTAATAGCTTTTCAAGGTAGCCACCAATATTATCAGAAGACTCCTCTGGCGTCTTCTTCTCCCAGAAATACGATTTGGCATTCAAGGCGGTAATATCATAACCTGCTTTATTCAGATTGTTACATAATCCGATTGAAAAATTATTTAGTCCGCCATCACCGCAGATATAAAATATGTATGTGGTTGCATTATCCATCCGCCATTCTTTTACAGGAAATTGATCAGTTGTTTGTGCTGCAGAGTGAACTGCAAAAGCGATAATCAAAATGATATTCACTATTCTTCTCATGGCTTCATCACTTTGCTGATGATCACAGGCAATTGCAGCAGATCAAAATCGTGGTCATACACCAGGTATTTGTTTTCCCATAGCGTTGCGTATTTTTCTTTAAAAGCTTTCAGGCCTTTGTAGTGGCGAAAACGTTTAAGTCTGCTGGCTGCGAGTTGAATGACCTGTTCAGGTGTATTGGTAGGCTCAGAAATGCCCGACATGGGTACCAGTCCCAGGTTCAGGAACATCTGTTGTTTTTCTTTTACATATTCAACCATCTTCACAATTAATGCATCAGGTGCAGCTCCGGGTGCATCAGCGGAATTGCGGATCATATCATAGGTGCATTCCGCTTCGGCGTAATCAGGGATTACATTCAGGTATGCTTTTATAATACCCTGATTATCCTCTACAGTAATGATATCCTGGTTATTTAATTCATCTTTATCGAACATGCCCTGCGAAAAAACAAGTTCTTCCCTGTCGAGGTGGGTCAGCCACTCATCTGAAATTTTTTCCAGTTGATTTAATAGCTTTTCATTTTGCGGCGCGAGATGTACCACTGTTTTATAACCTTTATGCTGAAGGCTGTTGATGCCATTACGCAATGATTTTTTATCTTTTCCTGTCAATGAAAATTTACTGGTATCCAAAATAGCTTCCTGGCCTATCATCAGCTTACGCTTTTTTAACTTTCCAAACCAGCGCAGACTATCTTCATCAACCCGGTAGTAAACTGGTTTCATTCCTTTTTTCACGCAATACTGATCGAACTCTTTAATAATATCAATTTTATTTTCATTTGCGCAAACGGGTTCTTCCAGCACTACTGCAAATCCACTGGTTAACCTGTAAGCTATAAACCCATCATGCGACGCAGAAAAATAATGAAGTTTATCTTTATTCAGTTTAAAATGATCCATTGCAGAGGTCCCAAATTCTTCTACGAGTAATGTTGCTTTCTGGTGCACTTCATTTTGTTCTTCAATTTGCGGTTTTGCCAGGCGGAAGAGGGAAAAAAATAAAAATCCCCATGTAAACAATCCTAATATCCTCACCAACGCGATAAATTCATGAGCAAACCTGGTAACAGGGTGAAGTGTTGAATCGCTTACGAGCAGAAACATTCTGCCAGTTTGCAACAACGATTGTTGCCAGGTGAAGTTGACACCGAAATGGTGTTCGTCAATAAAATAGAAACTAATGAATGTAAAAATCGTAACAGCTGTCCAGCTGGTTAGTGCTGTTTGAATGCCCACTCGCATCCATTTATTACTTCCCTTGATCTGGTATTGTGATGAAGTGAACAGTAAAACCAATACAGTAAATCCGGCAATGGTGGCTTCTTCATAATCGAGGGCTTTGCCCAAATGCCCGATAAGTGAAACAAATGACAAGGTCAGTGCAATTAACCATGCGGTACGAAAACCCCTGAATAAAAATGCAGAGGTAACTAACAATGATAACCCCACGAGTAACGTAAGCAGGTTGGATGCATGAATAGCTTCAAGTGGTAAATATTCTCTCAATAAGGTCAACCGTTCCCGGATAGGAGGGGTGATTGCTGAGATAATATTTACGATCCCCAGGCTGAACGCTAGCAATGCTGGGGCGATCCGCAGGAAAATATGCCGTCCCTTCCAGGCAAAAGCAAGGACACCTGAGAAAAATGGTAACCAGAATTCAAATATGCGGAACAGCAATGTAATAGATAAGGCTTCTGCGGAAGGGTATCCTGCTTTCTGCAGAACGTATACCATAGAAAGTTCAACTGCTCCCAGTCCTTTCAGGAACGGCGATATTATCATCATGAGCACGGCTATTATATAACCTGATGCTGCTGCTCCAATATGTGCCGGGACACCTAAAGCGAGCATGGCAATAAAAACATGAAGAATTCCGCAAAATTCAATTCCAACAGCGTAGGCCAAAGCTCCAAAAAACTGGCGGGGCTGAAAATTGGTAACGAATAGATCATGAAGGGCGGGTGTGATTGCAGGAAAGCGCCGCTCGAGCCACGTAAACAACCATCCCTTTCTTTTAATGGATCTGCCTGTAATGATCAGTAATAAGATGAACACGCACGTAGCGATCACAGCTGTCCACGTACTTTTAATAAGCGGAGTTTGTAAAACAGAAATAACAATGATGGGTATGCCGACGATGAGAACCGAGAGCAGGTTAACAAAACCATAAAGACCACTTGCCTGGTGAACCTGCATTTTGCTTAACCCCGCATTGCGGATCTGTGAAGGTGTGTAGGCAAGGGAACTTATGCCACCGGCCGGAAGGAATACGCTTAGCAGGTTTCGTTTGAGAAACAGTGGAATGGTTTGAAACCATTGTATGCGGATACCGATAGCAGCAAATGTTTGCCTATAAATGCTTGCCTGGAATAAAATATAAATGATTGTTACAATACACCCGGTAATTATCCATTTGCTGTCTGCATGTGTGATCTGCGGCCATATCGATTGTAATTCGCTGCGCTCACTTCTGAAGAACACAATGGCCAGCAATATCATTAAAGCAGCGAATATTTCTTTTAAATGAATTTTTCTGCTCAATGATATCCACGTTGCCATACTCCTTTATCCGTTGTATAAGCAAAAGTAACACGTTCTTCACTTTCACCTATAAGCTCCCTATTTAGGTAACTCTTATTAAATGGTGATATTTGTAAAAAAATTGCCATGCATTTCTTTTATAAGCTTAATGCACCGCGACCTGATTTTCATTTAACCATGGATGAAAATGAAAACAGTGCTATGCAAGAGCATATGGCGTATTGGGCTGCTTTATTTGAAAATAATAAGGTAATAGTCTATGGTCCTGTTTTTGATCCATCTGGAGTATATGGAATGGCTGTTATAGAAGTTGAAAGTGAAGATCAGGCAGATTTAATAAAAAATAATGACCCTGCAGTTTCATCGGGAGTTTGCAGTGCTGAGGTGTTTCAAATGCAGGTAGGGATGGCGAAAAGTAATTAAGATAAATTGAAGAGGCACTTATAGATTTTTTGGTGAAGAAGGAATTTGTATTTAAAGAATATATAGCTGCGAATTAATTTTTTCACGTCATTCACGAATTTTTTATTATATTATCTAAGCAGATCTGCATCTTAAATTTTACACATGCGACTGTCATTGCTCATAGTGTTTGTCCTATGGCTTTATCCGTCACTGCAGGAAAAGGACTTTTCCCACCTCCGCGAAAAAATGGTAAAGGAACAGATAGAGCGACGCGGCATTACTGACCAGGCAACGCTCTCCTCCATGAGAAAAGTACAGCGCCATTTGTTTGTATCCGATGACATGGTTGATCATGCTTACGAGGATCGGCCACTCCCCATAGGGTATGGGCAAACTATATCTCAGCCTTACATCGTAGCGTTTATGACTGAAATTATACAACCAGGACCGGATCATCATGTACTGGAGATCGGCACGGGTTCAGGATACCAGGCTGCGGTTCTTTCAGGAATAGTTAAAGAAGTGTACTCTATCGAAATAATAGACTCTCTCGGCAGCCAGGCACGAAATCGTCTGGACAAACTCGATTATAAAAATATACAGGTACGGTTGGCTGATGGATACCATGGGTGGAAAGACAAAGCTCCATTTGATGCGATCGTTGTTACTGCTGCCGCCGAACATATTCCTCCGCCGCTGATAGCGCAACTAAAAGAAAACGGCAGGATGATAATTCCTGTGGGATCTCCATTCATGATACAGCAACTGATGCTGGTAGAGAAAAAAAACGGGCGGGTGCACACTTCGGGCATGATGCCTGTACAGTTTGTTCCTTTTAAAAGACGGCAATGAACCGGTCGTGGTCTTATTATAACCGACTGATGGCAACCACATGCCTGCTATCAATTTCGCTTATTGCATACCAGGTTGCTATCATTCAATTGCTTTCGTATGTGCAATGGTATCATTATGCAAACATGGTCATCTCCATTGCATTGCTAGGCTTTGGTGCTGCCGGAACTTTTATTTCATTGTTCCGTGCCTGGTTGCTGAATCGAAGTGAAGTATTGTTGCCTGTACTGATGATTGTAAGCGGACTGGCAATGGTTGTTGCCATATGGCTCAGCCGGAGCGACTTTGCACGTTTTGATTCTTACCTTCTTTTTGTTGAGCGGAAACAATGGCTGGCGCTCTTCATCAATTACCTGTTGTACTTCCTTCCATTTTTTTTCGGTGCATTGGCATTGGGGATCATATTTGTAAAATATGTTGGTGAGATTGGTAAATTTTATTTTTCCAACCTTATAGGTTCCGCGATAGGCGCGGTTCTGGCGGGTGTTCTTGCATGGTATTTTTTCCCCGCAGCATTGCCCGTTTTTATGGCATTAATAGCGATTGTTTCAGGACTTATTTTATTTCCGCAGAAAAATCAGCTGATTATAATTACTCTTGCGGTTGCTGGTTTGGTTTTTACATTATACCGGATTCTGCAACCGGTTAATCTTACTATCTCAGAATATAAAAGCATAAGCCGCACACTTAATTTACCTGATTCAAAAATCAATATTGAAAAGCCGGGACCGTATGGTTTTGTCCAGGTTGTTTCAGCCGATGCGTTGCGGTATGCCCCGGGATTGAGTCTTGCTTTCACAGGTGAAGTACCGGTAAAAAACGCGATTTTCAATAATGGCGACTGGTATGGACCTGTAGTTTCATGGAATAAGGCGGATAGTTTTCACCTGCTGGATTATACCACGATGGCACTGCCGTATGTATTGATGAAACGGGACAAGGTGCTTGTATTGCACGCAGGAACAGGAATACATACTTCGCATGCGCTTAGCAGAGGTGCAGTTAATATTGATGCGGTAGAGCCGCATAAAACTGTAAACGATCTTTTACTGCACGAGCTTTCGCAGGAAACAGATTCGCTATTATATCAACCGGCAGTTAAGCTGTATGAAACAGAGCCGCGAAGCTATGTATCGGCATCACATAAAAAGTATGACCTTATACAACTACCGGTTATTGGTGCATTCGGTGGCGGGGTTGGATTATATGCTATGCGTGAAGAGTATACTCTTACGAAAGAAGTTTTTTTACAAATGCTGAACCTGTTGGAGAAGGATGGCGTAATCTGCGTTACAGCATGGATGGATTACCCTTTCAGAAATTCATTAAAGGTTGCGGCTACAATAGCAGAAACCGCGGAAGCTGCAGGCCTGGCGCCACTTCAATCACATGTTATCGCGGTGCGTAGCTGGGGCACGATAACTTTCCTGCTAAAAAAATCTCCTGTCACCCCGCAGGATACTTTACGTATCCGTCAATTCTGCGACAGGCTTTATTTTGACCCTGTTTTTCTTCCTGGTTTATCCATGGAAGAGCGTACCGCATACAATGGTTTGAACGATTCTGTTTTTTTTGTGTACATGGACGAATTGATGTCAGGCAACAGGGAGAAGCTGTACAGAGAATATGATTTTTATATACAACCGGCTTCTGACGACAAACCTTATTTTTCACAATTTCTTCGATGGAAAAGTCTTCCTGATCTGGTAAATATATTCGGCACACAATCCGTACCGTTTCTCGAACTGGGCTGGTTAATTTCAGTGATAACACTTTTCCAGTTATCATTGCTCGCCCTGGTACTGATAATATTGCCATTATTAAAAATTGGGTGGAAAGGTTCCAACAGGTTCGGCACTTTTCTTTATTTCAGCGGGATCGGGATCGGATATATGTTCTTTGAAATTATTCTTATACAGCAATTCATAATATTCTTTGGCAATCCCATAAATGCTGCTGCATTTGTGATCGCGGTGATGCTACTTGCTTCAGGGGCAGGTAGTTATTTGTCTTCGGGGATGAAATTAAATCGCAGGGTAATCCAACATATACTTCTGTTGATAGCCGCGCTGATGCTGATATATTCTTTCTTTCTCTCAACAACTCTTCAAAATGTTACAGCCATTAATACGGCCTGGAAGATTGTATTATCGTTGATCATTATTGCTATTCCAGCCTTATTGATGGGCATGCCATTTCCTTTGTGCTTAAGATGGTTGTCGCGGAATGAAGAGAATAATATTCCGTGGGCCTGGGCTATAAATGGATGCATGTCTGTAATCAGTGCAGCGCTTGCTACTATTCTGGCAGTGGAGTTTGGTTTTACCATAATGATCGTATCCGCAGCCCTTGCTTATGTTATATCATTGATAGCGATCGGTTTTATCCTGTCAGATCGCAAAAATGTTTAATAAAATTCTATGTGATGATTGCCTGGTAAATAAAAATGATAAAAGCAATTAAGGATTGATAAGGTCCAAACATGCTTTTCAGTAATATGAGTAGAAAGCATTTACATTAAAATGTTTCCCTGTGTCTCGTCCGCTTGTAAACACCAGGTCACCAGCCTTCGTTAACGGTAGATCATTACTGTTATAAGTGTAGGTGTAATCGACAATATAATTGTTTCCATCACCTGTTAGCGTTTCTTTCATAGGATTATTTTTCTGTAGGCGAACGCCAGGAAGAAGAATGAGCTGTTCAAAAAATTCAGTGTGCAGCAGGCTGAATCCATCAACATTCGTTTTGGTGTCATATTGCGAAAAATGGTAAACAAGATTGGTCGCTTCGTTTCCATTAAAAGCAGGATAAAACACTTTTAATTCAGATAAATTGCTATCCGTATCATAGCTCATGGATAGTGTTTTATTTATTGAGAAGTCATTACCTGAAAGCTCTTCACGTTGAAGGCCGATGAGCATGGGTCCATTATAATCAAGGTTTACTCTTCTGAACACCGATCCATCATCATTTAAATAATTTACCGAAATTATTCTGCCGGAATTATCGTATAAAAAGCGAAGGCTGTTGTTATTGCCAAAAATATTTTTCATCTCGATAATCCTTTGATCCAGGTATTTCACATCGTACCGGAAAAAATCCGAAGCAAATGATGCAAGTTTCAACTTGCCCTGATCATCGTATTCAAAATGGTAATATGGTGAAGGCAAATGGGGATAGATAATATCTTTTAACCCTGCCATTTCAGAAGGAGTACCTGTAGTATTGCCTGTGTCTCCAGGTAAAGGGTCGGTATTATTCTTTTTGCAGGAAGCGATTGTGAAGAACAGCCCGCAAAAAATTAAAATTATTTTATTCATTGCGCACCTGATACGGATAAAATACGGGTCAGGATGCGTGATGTAATGTTAAATCAGCGTCCAAACAACTCTTTCCACGCTGCCTCATATTTATCATCCTTCTTCCATAACGGTTGAGTGGGGTTGTCCGCGATATTTTTCGCTGCCAGCACATAACTCCTGAGATACTTAAGGGCATACCGCGGGTTCATAGATGCTGCTTCATCAGCCACCTGGTGATAGTATTTCATTATTTCAGCATCAAATGCAGTAACGCCCATACCGAATGTTGGTGCGGGCACACCTTTAATAGCCAAGCTTAAATTATCGCTTCTGTCGAAAAGATTTTGCTCCGGTATAGGATCCGGAATAGCCTTCAGGCCATAAGCCTCAGAGGCTTTTTGAATGTCATCGTCGGCTGATGTTCGTCCCAACCCAACTACTGTTACGATAGTAGTATCATTGTAACCGCCATTGTCGATATTAAGATTGTACACCATTTTATTTAAAGGAACCACAACGTGGTCAGAAAAATATCGGCTTCCCACAAGGCCCAGTTCCTCCCCCGTATACAAAATAAAAAGGATCGAACGCTTTGGTGGGTGCTTTGCAAAGTACCGCGCTGCATTTATTACACCGGCAACACCTATGGCATTGTCGCGCGCCCCATTGTAAATGCTGTCTGTTTTGCCGTCTTCAGTTTTTGGATGAGCAGTTACGCCAATGTGATCGTAGTGTGCCGACAAAACCACGTACTCTTCTTTCAACTTAGCATCAGTGCCCTCAACATAGCCTATCACATTTTTTGCCGGGATGTTTTTTACTGTATTCCCGGTTGTGGTAAGCGTGGCCTCCGCAGTATTTTTTAAAGAAGCTATAAAATCCTTATCACCCTGTAAAAGAAACACAGGTATTATATCTTTCCTTACCACTGCACGTTCCTGACCGAGATAATTTTTCAATGCATCCCAGGGCACATCTTTCTGCCAGAACAATTCAATCATAGCGATCGCACCTCTTTGTGCCAAAGCGTACTGTTTAAATTTTATATTATTGAATCCCTCACCTGTAGATGAAGAATCGCTTGTGCCAAATCGGGTGATCACTATTTTTCCTTTCACATCAATGTTATCAATATCCGCTGTATTACCATACTCTGCAAATACAACAGGTGCTTTTAATGAAACATCCTGTCCGCCCGCTTGCAACAGTTGGTTTCCGATAGTAAAGGCCGAGTCTTTTACATTCAGCGATCCCTCCTTTGCAGGAGTAGAAAAGTTGATCTCAAAAGTTTGATAATAATCTATTACGCCCGTTACTTCCTTAACTCCAGCCTTTTTAAGTTGAGCGCTGATGTACTTGGCGGCAACATCAATTTCAGGCCGTTTGGGCGACCTGCCCTTGAGTTCGTCAGATGCAAGGAAGAATAGCGGTTCAGGTGCTGCATCTGCAGTTACGATGTTGTTGATCTGCTGAACCGTTGATGATTGCGAAAATCCGGTTAACGTTAAGGTGGCTAAACATAAAGCCAGTACTATTGTTCTCATGATCCATAGTTACGGGATTTAATAGAATTTAAGATAGACTGTCACAGGAAAATGGATATTTTCTGTATAAGCGGTAATTGAAAAGAAGGAATGCTTAATTACTCCGTCCTTAAACTCTTCACCGGGTTCATTAATGCTGAACGAAGCGACTGGTAACTAACGGTAATCAATGCCAGCAAGATCATGGCAACGCCTGCTACAATAAATACTTCAGCGCTTATATTAATCCGGTAAGCAAATCCATTGAGCCAGGCATTCATCGCTATCCATGCCAGCGGAAAGGCGATCACCATCGAAATAATGATCAACACCACAAAATCTTTCGACAGCATCACCATTATATTACTTACTGTTGCGCCCAGTACTTTCCTTATGCCAATTTCCTTTGTACGCACCTCTGCATTAAAAGTGGCAAGTCCAAATAATCCGAGGCACGAAATAATTATAGCAAGTGCTGCAAAGTATTTAGAGATCTCCGAAACACGCTGCTCAGAAATGTATTGAGCCTGGTACAACTCATCGAGGAATTTATATTCAAACAAATACCCTGGGTTGAATTTTTTATATAGTTCTTCCACTCTGCTGATGGTTTCACGTTCCTTACCCGGTTTAATTTTCACCATGAACGTGGAAGTACTTTTAGGATCAAAACGGAAAACAAAAGGCGCAATCACCTCGTGCAGGGATGAAATATGAAAATCTTTTACCACGCCGACGATCGTTTTATCCTCGCCCCACATATTGACCTTTGTACCTATTGGGTTTTTCAATCCCATAATTTTTATTGCGGTCTCATTGAAGATCAAACCATTTTCTTCCGCACCAAATGCCCTTGAGTAAGACCTTCCTGCAACAACCGGCATCCCCAGGGTTTCAATTAAATCATAGTCCACCGGGCGAACTGCAAAATCAATCATTACATCGGGA
>Ga0111539_10005133_pt1 | contig 16977 bp, 13 predicted proteins | sample RhiMethybrSRZTD1_FD_79667 | JGI IMG/M metagenome (GOLD analysis project Ga0111539, IMG submission 79667) | Populus rhizosphere microbial communities from Tennessee, USA - Rhizosphere MetaG P. TD hybrid SRZTD1 (version 2) (version 2) | ecosystem: Host-associated > Plants > Roots > Rhizosphere >... | reverse complement strand
GCTGAGTTGGCGCTTCGGCGCCACTCGGTACAGACTGGCGGAATGGCCACCATCATCGTCGGCAAAGAGAACTCGACACCGATCAAGTTGTATTACGAGGACCATGGCTCCGGATCGCCGGTCGTGCTGATCCACGGCTGGCCGCTCAGCGGCGCGTCGTGGGAAAAGCAGACCGCGGCGCTGCTCGCGGCGGGACATCGCGTCATTGCTTACGATCGTCGTGGCTTCGGCCGATCGAGCAAGACCGGTGTCGGCTACAACTACGACACGTTCGCGGCCGATCTCGACAAGCTGCTGAAGAAACTCAATCTCAAGAAAGTTGCGCTGGTCGGATTCTCGATGGGATCGGGTGAGGTCACTCGATACCTCGCGAAGTACGGAGCCGCGCGCGTGCGCAAGGCCGTGCTGATCGGCACGCTCGGGCCGTATCTCGTCAAGGCACAGGACAACCCGGAAGGTGTGGATCCATCGGTGTTCGACGGCATCAAGAAGGCGCTTCGCGCGGATCGCCCGGCCTTCCTGATGGAGTTCCTCAAGAACTTCTACAACTACGACGTCACCGGCGGGAAGCTCGTGAGCGAGCGCGTGCTCGAAGACAACTGGAACGTCGGGGTGTTCGCCTCCGCGATCGGCAGCGTCGCGTGCGTCGATTGCTGGATCGAAGACTTCCGCAAGGACCTCAAGAAGAACACCGTGCCGACGCTGATCCTGCACGGCGACGCCGACCGCATCCTGCCGCCTGATGCCACGTCGAGGCGGCAGGTGAAGATGATCAAGAACTGCAAGCTCGTCGAGCTACCTGGCGGTCCGCATGGCGTGCTGTGGACGCACGCTGAGCGGATTAATACCGAGCTCGTGAACTTCCTGAAATGACCGAGCTCACTTTGGTTGCAGCGCCGCGCGGTCGGTCCTGGCGATCTCGTTGACAAAAAACGCGTAGAAGCGCGCGGCGCGCTCGAGGCCCGGCGTCGAGATGGTGTCCAGCGTGTCGCCGCTGGTGTGATACATCGGTCCGGAGTGGATCGCCTGCACGCGCGGAACGCCGAGCGGCGCGTAGCCGCCGAGGTCGCCGGCGATCGAGCTCGAGAAGTTCGGCCGCAACGCGAAGCCGTAGCGTTGCATGCCGCGCCGCGCGGCGTCGGCGATCGCGGGCGCCTCGTTCGAGATGCCGAATCCCATCGGCTGCTCGGTGGCTTCGACGCGGAACGGATCGTTCTGGAATCGCAGTTGCGCGATGTGCTCGAGGTTGAGGACGAGCACCGCCTTGCCTTTCAACTGCGGATTCATCGTGACGAGATTGCCCGGCCCGTTCATGCCGCCGCCGTGATGGCCGCCGCTCGCGACAAAGAGCAACGTGCGCGCGGGCTGATTCGCCGGCTTCGCGAAGTGCCGCGCCAGGGCGACGAGCACGGCGAGGCCATCGCCATTGTCACCGGCCGCATCGAACCAGCCATCGGCGTGGGCGTTGACGATGACGATTTCCTCGGCGCGCTTGCCGGTGACGATGCCGATGGTGTTGTGGCCCTTGAGGGCGTCGAGCATCTCGGTGTCGAGCGAGATGCGCGCCTGGATGCCGGCGCCGTTCGCGCGCTGGAGCACGCCGATCAGGAAACGTCCGTCATCGCTTCCGAGATTGAAGCAGGGCACGCCGCAGTTGCTGAAGTCGCGGACGTGCATGTTGCCCGCCTGCTCGATCACATTCAGCACCGCGATCGCGCCGCGCTTCGCCAGCTCCCGCGCCCGCTCCGTCGTCCGCGTGCGCTCCGAATACGCGCCGGCCGGCGGATGCAGCGTCTGCACGACGATCTTTCCGGTGACGTTCACCTCAGGCAAAGCCGCATCAGTGGTTGCGCCGACAAACAGGAGGGAGCCGATGATCGGACCCGACGGCAATTGCGAGCCGCTGGTTGGAAATGCGGATTCCAGAATCACATCACGCGCGCCTGGACCGGCCGCGTCGTTCGCGAGCAGCCGCACCTGCCATTGCTTCGGATGCCACGTCGCTTGCGTCGCCGTATAGGCTTGCGTCTCGACATCGCGCAGCCCGGCGGCCTTGAACTGTTGCAGCACCCATGCGTGCGTGTCGTCGGCGCCGCGGAATCCGGTGATGCGTCCCCAGGCCTTCTCGCCGCGCGCGCGATCGGCCTTCGCGAAGCCGACGATGGCGTCGAGATCCCTGCGAATCGCAGCGCCGGAGAGATCGACATTCTTCTCCTCGCCTGAGAGCACCGTCGCCGGCGCCGGCTTGAGGGCCGACACATCCAGGATCGGCCGATGCGGATCGCCGATGCCTGCGGGAGGCGCGATTCCGAACCACGCGGGCGGCGCCTGCGCGACGTGAACCGTCGCGGTAGTCAACACCACCGCGATGGCGAGGAAGAAGAGCGGCTTGCGCATGGCCGGGAAGTGTATGCCAACACGGTGATTGATTACACTGGGGGCATCAGCATCTTCCTCGTCATCCTCGTGCTTTCCGGCCAGATCGAACGCCGTGACGCCGCGATGTTCATGTTGCGCGTCGCCCAGCTCGACGCCCGCGAGGCCACACTCAAACTCGCCGCCACTGAAGACTCGCGCTCGGTCGCCACGCTCGACTGGTTGCGGGCGCTCGGCAGCGTGCTCAAGGCCATCCGATCGAGCGTGCGACCGGACCGTACGAACAGTGGTTGAAGACGCATGAAGATTTGATCGTCTACAGCGAGCCGTCGGGGGAGTGGCTGATTCGGCACGATCTGATTGCCGATCTCCACAAGCAATTTGCGAATCGCCCCGTCGCTGAAGAGCTCGCGTGGTTCGCGGCGACGAATGGATTGCCAGGCGAATGCGAAGGGTATGTACCGTGCTACGCGTCGATTCTCAACACGCTGTACGGTGAATACCTGCAACGGTACCCGCGTGGCGCGCATCGCGACCAGGCGCTCGCCGGCATCAACGAAACGCTGTTGATTGTGGTCGATGACCTATTGAAGCGGCCCGACCGCGCGGACTTCCTGTCGGTGCCGCAAGATTGTGGTGATCTGCTGGCCTCGTTGCGGCCGCTCCGCGCTGCGGTGGCGGGTGCGAACGCCGCCAAAACGGAGACGATGGGGCTCATCGATCAGTTGGTTGCACATTGCCCCGCGCGCTGACCCACTTGGGTCTTGATCCACGGCGACACGCTGTCTATGCTTCGATGCTTCGCGGACCTGGGAGGACTGCCATGCCCACTCCATCGAGCACATCCATGTCGCGCCGCAAGTTTGTGAAGAGTGCGTCGCTTGCCGCGGGTGCGGCGGCCCTCGCCGGTTCCAGCCGGTTGTTTGCGAAGCCCTCCGACTTCGTGCCCGCCATCGTCGTCGGCAGCGGCTTCGGCGGCGCGGTCGCCGCGTTGCGACTCGGTCAGGCCGGCATCGACACATTGGTCCTTGAGCGGGGGCGACGCTGGCCGATCCGGAGCGACGGCAACACCTTCGCGACGTTCGAACAGCCCGACGGCCGCGCCTACTGGCTCAGGGAATCCACTGGCGAAGCGCTGCTCGGCCTGCCTCAGCTCGTGAAACCGATCGATCGCTACACCGGCGTGCTCGATGTCATCGAGGGCAACGGCATCGCGATCGGCGCCGGCGCGGGCGTGGGCGGCGGTTCGCTGGTGTACAACGCGATCATCGTCAAACCGCAACGCGCGCTCTTCGAGCGTCTGTTTCCAAGCGCCATCGACTTCGACGAGATGGAGGACGTGTATTACCCGCGGGTCAGGAGCGTCATCCAGTCCGCGCCCATTCCCGACGACATCCTGGCCACCGAGTATTACCGTTCCAGCCGCGTGAGCCTGGAGCAGGCCGTCATGGCGGGATTTCCAACACGCCCTGTCGATCTCGCCGTCGACTGGGACATCGTGCGCCAGGAGATCGCCGGCCTGAAAGTACCGTCGGCGATCGCCGGACAGTCTTTCTACGGGCTAAATAGCGGCGCCAAGCGCAGTCTCGATCACAACTATCTCCCGCAGGCGGAGGCGACGGGTCACGTCGAGATCCTGCCGCTGCACACCGCGATCGCGATCGAGCACGGCCACGGCGGCCGCTATGCCGTCACGATCGCCAGTCTCAGCGACGAGGGAGAGATCGTCGGCGTGCCGCGGCGATTGACGTGCAAGTATTTGTTCCTGGCCGCGGGCTCGATCGGCACCACGAGCTTGCTCGTCCGCGCGCGCGCCACCGGGGCGCTGCCGGCGCTCAACGATCACGTCGGACAGCACTGGGCCGCCAATGGCGACATCGCGGTGATTCGCGGGGCGCTGCCGCCGACCAACGCGGCAACGGGTGGTCCGGGCGGGCATTTCATTTTCGAGGATTTCGAAAATCCCATCGAGCCCACCAGCCTCGTTGAGATCGTGATGCCGCCGCATATCAACAGCGCGCTCGCCGCATTCGGGGCGCCGCCGAGCTTCTGCAATTACGCGAGCCTGGGTATTCCGCCGGCGATCGGTTCGTTCGCGTACGATCCGAACACCGATCGCGTCGGCCTGAACTGGCCGACGACCGATCCGCGCGTGACGAGCTTTCTCGCCGCGGCACAGCACACGCTCGCGACCCTGGACCAGCGCACGGGGTCGGCGACCATTTCATTTAATCCCGCGGTGTCCGCGCATCCGCTCGGTGGCGCCGTGCTGGGCAAAGCCTGCGATATTGCGGGACGCGTCAAGCGCTGTCCCGGACTGTATGTCGTCGACGGCGCGCTGATCCAGGGATCGACGGGCCTCGCCAATCCCTCGTTCACGATCGCGGCGCTTGCAGAGAGATGCCTCGAGCAGATCCTGGCGAAAGATCACCTCACCAACGGCAGTTGACTACTTCTTGATCGACCGGAGTTCCGCATCGATCGCGCGGCCCAGGCGCGCGACGATTGCGGGCACGGCCTCGACATCGCTGCGATCGGTGTGGAAATTCACGATGCATGCCCGCAGAAGGTAGCGGCCGCCGATCACGGCATTCGAAAGGAACACCTCGCCGCCGCGCTGCAATCGATCGAGCAAGGCGCGGTTCAAGGCATCGAGATGCCGTTCGGCATCAGCTGTCCCCGCCTGCATCCGCAAGTCGAGCGGCACGTACCTGAAAGTGGTGATGCTCAGATCCTGTGTCGCCAGCTCCAGCTCCGCGTGTTGCGCGACGGCCTGCGCCATGGTCTTCGACAAGCGGATGTCGTCGGCGATCATCTGACGATAGCCGGCGGCGCCGATGTGCCGCATCGCCAGCCATACCTTCAACGCCCGGAAGCCGCGCGAGTTTTGCGGCCCGTAGTCGACAAAGTTCGTGGCCTGTTCGTCGAAGTGGTAATACGACGGGTGATAGGCGAACGCCGCGCGCAGCGCCGCGGCATCCCGGACGAGCGCGCATCCGGCTTCCAATGGGGCGTAAAGCCACTTGTGCGGATCAACGGCCACCGAGTCCGCCAGGCTCAACGCCTTGAGATCATCGGATGCGTCGGGGAGCGCCGCTGCGAATCCTCCGTACGCGCCATCGACGTGGAACCACACCCCGTGCGTCTTGCAGATGCCGGCGATCTCTCGCAGTGGATCGATCGCGCCGGTGCTGACCGAACCGGCCGTACCGGCAACGAGGCACGGGATCTCACCCGCGGCGCGGTCCAACTCGATCTGCCGCCGCAACGCAGCGACGTCCATGCGGAGGTTGGCATCGGTCGGAATCCATCGGATCGATTCCGTGCCGAGGCCGGTCAAGTCGGCGGCCTTCTGAATCCAGGTATGTGCTTCGGCCGACACATACACGCGCATGCGTCGAGCACCGGTTGCCGAGACGCCGTCTTTTCGAATGTCCCAGTCCGCCTTCGCGACGCGCGCCGCCGCCAGGCACACGATGTTCGCCATGTTGCCGCCGCTCACCAGGATTCCGCCGGCATCCTTCGGGAAGCCGATCAACTCTGCGATCCATCGCACCGTCTGCGCCTCGACCTCGGTCGCCGCCGGCGCAAGCGCCCACGCGCCGACATTCGGATTGAGGGCTGCCGCAAGCAGGTCGCCGAGAATTCCGATCGGGGCCGGTGACGAGGTGATGTAGCCGAAGAATCGTGGATGTCCGTTGAACAACGAGTGCTCGAACAACAGTCGCGTTGCTTGCTCGAGCAACGCGGCCGGATCCATGCCGGATTCCGGAAGCGGCCCGGCCAGGCCCAACGCCTCGCGCACCGACGACGGTGATTCGTCGCGTCTCACGGGACCGCGCGGCAGCGATTCGAGCAGGCCCGCAACCTGATCGACCAACTGATGTCCTAACGCTCGAAAGGTAGCGGTGTCGATATGTGCCGCTGCTGCTCTCGTCATCCTCTGATCCCTTCAAACAGATCGGTCTCGCGCGCCCGGCCGCCGTTGACCGTGCTGAATGCGCGATAGAACCATTGCGATCCCCAAATCACTTGATGATGCTCGGGCGACAGGTCTGCCAGTCCTTTGTAGGCGGCGACTTGCGATTCGTGGCACGACACCGCCTGCCAGACCGTCGACCACACATGACGCGTGTCGATCGCGGTCGTGATCGACCAGTCGGGCCACGGCGTGGCTTGCCGCTCGATCCCGTCAACCACCGACACCAGCTGTCCGATCGTTGCCTGATACGCCGTCCAGAGCGATGCGGGCCAGGCGTTGAAGTACAGCTTCGACACCGCATGCGGAGGCCCTGCAACCACGACGTCGTCGTGCGCAAACCCAGGGTCGGCGGCGGCAACAGTGGCCGCCGTCGTGAATTGGGAGATCGCCACGTGGTCCGGATGCCCGTACGCGCCATCCGGCGCGAACGTCAGGACGACGTCGGGCCGGATGCGTCTCATGTGACCGGCGATGTTCGCGATCACCTCGCGCGGATTCGCCCGATCGAGCTGCGAATCGGGATATGCGAGCACGGTCGTCTCGCGCACGCCAAGCGTCGCGGCCGCGGCGCGGAGCTCCTTCTCGCGAATCTCCCCCAGTGCGACTGCGCCCGGATGCTCGGTCGAACCGGGCCGATGCCCGCGGAATCGACCGGCGTCACCGCGCGTGGCGGTCAGCAAGAAGACGTCAACGCCTTCCGCCGCATACTTTGCCAGTGTGCCGCCGACGCCCAGGGATTCATCGTCGGGATGGGCGAGCACCGCGAGCAGCCTCGGCGTCGGATTGCGGTTCATCGCGCGATGATAGTCGCCGCGCGAGGGCGACGTTGCGTCTTACTTGCCGATCGCCTTGTTGATCGCGTCGACGGTGATCTTCGCGCGCAGCTCGACGATCTTCTTGCCCATCTCCAGCGTCTTGCTCATCGGCAGCAGGCTGACGCCGTTGATGGTCGCGCGATTCGCCTTGGTCCGCTCGTCGATGCGGATCGACTTCGGATCGTAGAGCGCCATCAGCGCGTCGATGCCGTACTCTTCGTGGATCTTGTCCGAGCCCTGGCTCGCGCCGATTTCGATCTGCTCGGGGATGCCGCTGCCCTGGATCAACTTCTGCACCGACGAATAGTCGTAATACTCGGGGATGAAATAGAAGCGCGTGCCCGCGGCCTTGAACTTCTCGTCGAGCGTCGCCGCGACCTCTTTCATCGCGCCCTGGTTGCCGCCGCTGTCGCCCATCAGGATGACGCGGGTGAAGCCCATGCCCTTGAGGCTCATCGCCATGTCGGTGAGGACGGCGCGATACGTCGCCGCCGACAACACGACGCTGCCGGGCGCGACACGCTCGCCGTCGGGACGTCCGGGTTCGAGGGTGAGAATCGGCGCGACGAGGGCGTCGCCCAGCTTGCGCGCGATCGCTTCGCCCATCACCTTGAGCACGAAGTTGTGCTTGCCGGTGGCGAGGTGCGGGCCGTTCGACTCGACGCCGCCGGTGAGGATCAGGCCGGTGGTCTTGCCGGCCTTGATGGCGTCGCGGACTTCCATCCAGGTCAGCTCTTCGGTCCACACACTGTCGTACGCGGCGATCGGCCGCGGCGCGTTCATCTCGGCTTCGCGGCGCTTGGCGGCTTCGGCCTGCTGTTCCGGCGTCTGCTGCGGACGTTGGGGTCGTGCGTCTGGCGCCTGCGCCGAGAGTCCGACCGTGAACATGCCGCCCATCACCGCCACTTGAATCAGTCGTTTCATAGCGGCCTATCTTACTCAATACGCCGCGAACTTTCTTCTTCCACTGGACGTCCAAGTGGAGCAACATGCTCGACGACATGCGCCGCTCCATCCGCAGGTTTCTCACGCTATTCCGTTCCGGCAAGGCCGAGTCGGATCTCGCGCGCGAGATCACCGGCCATCTGCAGTTGCTCGAAGACGACTTCGTCGCGAAGGGCATGAGCCGCGAAGACGCGCATTTTGCGGCTCGGCGCGCGTTCGGCGGCGTCGAACAGGCCAAAGAGCTGCAGCGCGACGCGCGCGCGTTCCGCTACCTCGCCGGCTGGTCGATGGACCTGACGCTCGGAGTGCGGATGCTCGTCAAGTCGCCGGGCCTGACGGTGATCGCCGTGATCGCGCTCGCGGTCGCGTTTGGCGCGGGCGCGACGTATCTGCAGTTCATCAACGGCATGGTCAGGCCATCGTTGGCGTTCGCCGGCGGCGATCGGCTGATCGGCATCATCAACCGTGACCTCGAGAAGAACGCCCTCGATCGCCGCAACCTGCACGACTATCGCGCCTGGCGCGAGCAGTTGACGCTCATCGAGAATATCGGGGCCTCGCAGGACGTTGCCGGCGATGTCGCGACCGAAGATGGCCGCGCCGGGCCTGCGGACGGCGTCCGCATCACCCCCTCCGCATTTCGACTCGTGCCTGCGTCACCGCTGATGGGACGGCCGCTCGTGGACGCGGACGAAAGCGCCGCGTCGCCGCCGGTCGCGGTCATCGGCGAAGCGTTGTGGGAGTCGCGCTTCAATCGCGATCCCGAAGTCCTCGGGCGCACCGTGACGATCGCCAAGACCAGGCACGCCATCGTCGGCGTGATGCCAAAGGCCTTCGGCTTCCCGGTCAACCAGAACCTGTGGATTCCGTTTCGCGATGACGGCGCGCCGGTGAAGCGAGGCGAAGGTCCGCCGATCTCCGTTGTGGGCCGGCTCGCGCCCGGCGCAACGCTCGCCGCCGCGCAAGCGGAGCTCGCCGCCGTGACGATGCGCGCGGCCTCGGAGGATCCGCTGTCGAATCAACGGCTGCAGCCGGAAGTGCGTAGCTACGTGGCGTCGCTTCGCTCGTCACTGGATATCAGCCTGCAGATGATGTTTCTCTACATGGTGAACCTCGCGTTCATCGCGCTCCTGCTGCTGTGCGCCGCCAACGTCGCGACACTGGTGTTCGGACGCACCGTCACGCGCGAAGGCGAGATCACCGTGCGGACCGCGCTTGGCGCGAGCCGCGGCCGCATCGTGTCGCAACTGGTTGCCGAAGCGGCGGTGCTCGCATCGGTCGCCGCCGTCGCCGGCCTCGGCTTCTCGAGGTACGCGCTCGGCCTGGTACGGCGCGCGTGGGAACAAGCACAGGGCAGCGCGATGCCGTTCTGGTGGAGCGAGCGGTTGACCCTCGAGACATTCCTCTACACCGCGCTCCTCGTGATCATCGCGGCGCTGATGATCGGTGGCATCCCCGCGCTCAAGGCGACCGGGCCGGAGATGCAGACGCGCCTCAAGGATGCCGGGGCGGGCTCGACGATGAAGTTCGGCGGACTCTGGACCAGCGTCATCGTCACGCAGGTCGCCTTCACCGTGGTGTTCTTGCTGAGCGTCGTGTCGCTGGGGTGGACCGTCCTCGTCATTCAACAGCAATACAACGATGTCGCGTTTCAACGCCGCGATTACCTGGTGGCGCAGTTCGCGCCGAACACCGGCGGCGAGCCGGACGCCGCGGCGACGTATCGCCATCGCGAAGAGTTTCTCCGTCGCCTGCGCGAAGCGCCTGCCGTCGCGAATGCGACCTACACGGACCTGTTACCCGGCTCCGATTCTGCCTGGCCTGAATACGAGTTCGACCAGAAGGTCTTTTCGCTCAGGGTCTCGCACATCGGCCCCGACTTTTTTGAGACATTCGGCCGCGAGCTGATTGCCGGACGGCTGTTCACGCCGGCGGAAATCGAGTCGGGCGCGAACGTCGCCGTGGTCGATGAGTCGTTCGTGCGCTTCGTGCTTGGCGGACGCTCCGCGCCCGGCCAGCAGGTGCGCGAGGTGGCCGACAGCGGCGCGAAGGGCGAATGGATCGAAATCATCGGCGTCACCACCGACATCTCGACCTCGGCGCGCAAGTCGATCAAGGATGCGCAATTCTATTTGCCGATGGGCGCGAGTCCGCCGCGGCCGGTCACGCTGGTCGTCCACTCGCAGCCCGGGTATCGAAGCGAGGGACTGGGCCAGGTGGCGACGGCGCTGCGTGAGACGGCCGCCGACGGGCCCGCGGACACGCGCGTCTCGCAGGTGAGAACGATGGAGGCAAATGGAGAGGGCGACGTGGTCGGTTACCTGTTCACGTCGCTCGCCATCGTCGGCGCGGTCGCGCTGCTGTTGTCGACCGCAGGTATCTACGCGCTGATCTCGTTCACGCTCGTGCGCCGCACGCGCGAGATCGGCATTCGGACGGCGCTCGGCGCGTCGCCCCGGCGCATCATCACCGGCATCCTCTCGAAGGCGCTTCTCCAGATCGGCCTTGGCGTCGCGGGCGGCTTCGTCCCGGGCGTGCTCATCGTCGGCCTGGTCTCTGCCGAGTCGGGCCGGAACGGCATCGTGGATGGCCTCACGATCGGCACCGCCGTTGCGGGGTTTATTCTCATCGTTGCCGCGGTGTCGTGCGCGGTGCCGCTGCGCCGCGCGCTACGCGTCGATCCCACCGAGGCGCTGCGAGTGACCTGATAGGTATAGGATTACGGCCGATGGCCAAACACACGCGTGCGCTCGTGGTGTCAGGACTCCTCATGGCCGGCGTCGCCGGGATTGCCACGACGCAGGCTGCGGTCGAGCCCGACGTATCCGGTTGGGACGCGAAAGCGGCCGCGAAATATCTCGACAGCCGCGCCGAGTGGTGGTCGACGTGGCCGAATGCGGCGCGCGACAAGGGCACGTTCTGCATCTCGTGCCATACGACGCTGCCGTATGCGATCGCGCGGCCGGCGTTGCGCACGACGCTCGGCGAGAGCGGGCCGTCGGCCTCTGAAAGCAAGATCCTCAACAACCTGCTGACGCGCGCGCGCGACCGGGACATCGAGCCGTTCTATCCCGATCAAACGCGCGGCATTCCGAAGACGAGCGAGTCGCGCGCGATCGAAAGCGTCATGAACGCCGTCGTGCTGGCGCGGCGCGACGCGGGCGCCGGCCGACTGAGCGACGACACGCGCACCGCGCTCGGCGCGATGTGGTCGCTGCAGATGAAGACCGGGCCGAACAACGGCGCGTGGACCTGGCTGAACTTCAATTACGACCCGTGGGAATCTCCCAACTCGCCGTACTTCGGCGCGTCGCTGGCCGCACTGGCGGTAGGCTCGGCGCCGGAAGGCTATGCCGCCACGCCCGAGATCCAGAACAACCTGAAAGCGCTGCGGGCGTATTTCGATCGTCAGCACGGCACCGTGTCGGTGCTGAATCAGTTGATGGGCCTGTGGGCGTCCGCGCGCGTACCCGGCCTACTCACCGATCAACAACGCCGCGCCACGATCGACGCGACGCTCGCCCTGCAGCAAGCGGATGGCGGATGGAACGCCGCGTCGCTCGGCACCTTCAAGCGCGTGGACAATACGCTGAACGACACGCGCAGCGACGGCTATGCGACCGCACTCGCGGCGCTCGCGATGCAGGAGGCCGGTGTCCCTCGCACCGATCCGAGGATGGTCAAAGGACTCGACTGGCTTCGCCGCAATCAGGATCGCGCGACGGGACGTTGGGTGACGACCTCGCTGAACAAGGAACGCGATCCTGAATCGGATGCCGGGAAATTCATGAGCGACGCCGCGACCGCCTACGCGGTGCTCGCGCTGACGTATCAGCCGCCTCCGGTCACGATCGCGCAGAAGCTCGATACGCCGCAAGTGCGGGTGTATACCGCCACGCTCCAGCCGCATGCGCCGGTCGTCTCAAAGAACGGGCATGCCACGCATCGCGCGCTCATCTACATGGACGAGGGCGTCATGACGATCAAGGACGGAGCCGACACCGCGACGATCAAGTTCAAACGCGGCGACGTGCGGTGGCGTCCGGCGGGCGGTCCGTACACCGCCGAAAACATCAGCGATCATCCGATTCGAATTCTCGAGATCGATCTCAAAGGCGCGCCGGCGGGGCCGGCTCCCGTCACCAAGCTCGATCCGGTCGTGGTCGATCCGAAACACTACAAGGTCGAGTTCGAGAACGAATTCGTGCGCGTGCTGCGCGTCCACTTCGGGCCAGGCGAGAAGGGCGCGACGCACGAGCACATCCTGAATCGCGTCGTCTTTTACGTGAACGATCAGCCGAATGCGAAGTTAGACGACGTGCGGATGTCCGGCGCTGCGACTCACGCCGAAGCGAACGAATCGGCACAGCCTGCCGTTCGGATCGCCGTGGAGATCAAATAACGATCAGTTAAGAGAGTTTGAAGATCCGGCCGTTCTCGCCGGCTCCCCAGGCGGCGCGGCCGCGCCCGGCGGCCGAGAAGGTGTGCAAACCAGTTGCTCCGGTGAGAGGCGTCCAGGTTTTCCCATCATCCAACGAGAGATCTGCGCCCTGTGGCCCCAGAGCTATGACTGTGGACGAATTCGGCAGGTAGGTCACCACTGAGCGGAAGCCCGTCAATCCCTTCAATGCTGTCCACGTACGGCCGCCATCACTCGTGATCGCGGCGTTGTCGATCGCCTCGCTCTCCTTGCGATAGTCGCCGCCGACGACGATGCCGTGGTTGGTGTCGCGGAAGGCGATCGAGAAGATGCCGGCGGATGATCCCGTGGCAAGGGGAGTTGAGGCAGCGGCCCAGGTGAGCCCGCCGTCACTCGAACGCAGCACACGCGAGGTTGACGTACCGATCCAGACGTGATCGCGTCCCATCACGGCGACATTCGTGCCGCTCGCGGCAAAGGCGCCTTCGTTGTCGAGCGCGGGCGGCAGGCCGGCGGCTGGAACCCGCGTCCACGTCTTGCCGCCATCGGTCGTCCGCAAGATCACGAGTTGCCCGTCGACCGAATCACTGAATGCAATGCCGCGATTCGGATTCCAGAAAGCCATCGCGTCGAAGAACGCCTTGGGATCCGTGTTGGTGAACTGCAGCGCCCAAGTCCGGCCGGCGTCGATCGTCTTGTAGATGCGTGAGCTCTCGCCCGAGCCGATGCTCAACACGAACGCGACGTCCTCGCTGACGGCGTCGATGTCGCGGAAATCGAGTTGCTCGGCGCCCGCAATCGTCAACCGCTTCCATGTGGTCCCGCCGTCGCTGGTGCGAAGAACGGTGCCGCCGTTGCCGCTCGCCCAGGCGACGTTGACGGTCACGGCGCTGACGCCGCGCAAGCGCGCGGTGACGCCGCTCGGCTGATTGGTCCATACCGGCACGGTGAGGGCGACCGCGACGAGGGCAGCGAGGATGCGCATGCCGAACAGTGTAAGAGAACCCACCGTTCGTCCCCGCTGATTTCTCTTGTCGGTTGTCTACAAGACGCCGCTCAGCTAGGATGCCTGCCATGCTCAACGACCTTCGGGTTGCCGTCCGCAACCTGTCGAAGCTGCCGTGGTTTGCCGTCGCCTTCATCCTGACGCTGGGACTCGGCATCGGCGCCAACACCGCGATCTTCAGCGTGATCAACGGCGTGCTGCTGCGGCCGCTGCCGTATCCGGACGCCGATCGCATCATGCACCTGCGGCAGGTGCAGGCCACTGCCGGCATCGAGGACTCGAGCTTCTCGTTCGCGGAGGTCGCTGATTATCGCGGCCAGGCGAAGACGATCGATCAGTTCGTGGAGTTCGGCGACTGGACCTTCAACGTGCTCGGCCGCGGCGAGCCGCATCGCGCCACCGGCGGACTAGTGACGTCGAACTTCTTTCAGATGCTCGGCGCGCAACCGCAATACGGACGGATGCTGGTGCAGGCCGATGACGCCAAGGGGGCGCCGCCGGCCGTGGTGCTCACCGACGCCTACTGGCGGCGGATCTTCGGCGGCGATCCGAATGTGATCGGGCAGACGCTCGATCTCACCGTCAAGAAGGCGCAGATCGTCGGCGTGCTCGCGCCCGGCGCGCACTATGCCACGCAGCGCAAGCAGGATTTCTACGTCAACTACGAAGCCAACGATCACTACATGAGCGCGTCGATGCAGGGCCAGCGCGAGCATCGCATGACGGATGTCTACGCGCGGCTCGCGCCCGGCCAGACCCCGGAGGCGGCGCAGGCCGAGGTGCGGCAGATCGCGAAGGGCCTGCACCAGGCGTATCCCGAGGCCTATCCACCGTCACGCGGCTTCGACGTGATCGTGACGCCGTGGAAGGACGAGCTCACCGCGACGGCGCGGCCGATGCTGCTGATCCTCCTCGTCACCACGACCTTCGTGTTGATCATCGCGTGCGCGAACGTCGGCAACCTGACGCTGACGCGGTTGGTGAGCCGCGAAACCGAAATGTCGATTCGCGCCGCGCTCGGCGCGCCGACATCGGCGTTGCGCCGTCAGTTGCTCGCGGAAAACCTCGTGCTGTCGGTGCTCGGCGGCATTGTCGGCCTCGTGTTCGCTGTGGGCGGACTGAGCCTGCTGATCTCATACGCCGGCCGCTTTACGAATCGCACCGGCGAGATCAGCATCGATGTCTGGGTGCTGGGCTTCACGATGGTCGTCGCGATGACGATCGCGCTCTTGTTTGCGTGGGCGCCGCGGTTGAATTTCGTGAACGATCCCGCTCGCGCCATGGCCGGCGCCGGAGGCCGCGCGCTCGGTTCACCGGGCCGTCGCCGCGCGCAGCGACTGCTGGTCGTGAGCCAGCTCGCCGCGTCGTTCATGCTGCTCGTCGGCGCGGGATTGCTGACGCGCACGCTGATGCAGCTCTATGCGGTCGATCCCGGATTCGATCTCGCCAACGTGCTGAGCCTGCAGGCGCCCGACTTCACCGCGCAGAGCCGCGACAAGCGCCTGCAGTTTTCTCAGGAGGTGCTCGATCGCGTCAAGGGCCAGGCGAGCGTGCAGAACGCGGCGATGACGTCGGCGGCGCCATTGGCGGAAGCCATGCAGATGCCGACGGAGATCAAGGTCGACGGCGCCGAGGGAGGCAACGCGCAGGTGATCGTGACGCGCATCGTCAGCAACAGCTATTTCGAAACCGTCGGCACGCAGATCAAGATGGGACGCACCTTCCAGAGCACCGACATCCAGAAGGCGCCGCCGGTGGTGATTATCAGCGAGGCGATGGCGCAGTACTACTTTCCGAACCAGAACCCGATCGGCCGCACGCTCGCATGGCGGATGGGCCCCAACTGGTCGCCGGCCGCGCAGATTGTCGGCATCGCCGGCGACACCCACGCGGACGGCCTCACCGAAAAGCCGAAGATGACGCTGTATCGCGCGGACACGCAGGCGAACGCGGTCTCGACGCTGCTGGTGCGCACGTCGGGATCGGCCGAGCAAGTCACGCCACGCGTCGTCGAGACGATTCGTTCGCTCGATCCGAACCGGCCCGTCGATCACGTGCAGACGCTCGAGGAGCTGCGTGACGAGACGATCGCGCCGCAACGGTTGAACGCGACGCTGATCGGATTGTTCGCGCTGCTCGCGCTTGCCATCGCGATGGTGGGCGTTGGCGGCGTGCTGGCGTTCTCGGTCAGTCAGCGGACGAACGAGCTTGGCATCCGCATGGCACTCGGCGCAGAGCCGGGCACGATCCTGCGCATGATTCTTGGTGAAGGCGCGATGATGGCGGCGATCGGCCTGGTGGTCGGCGCCGTGTTGTCGGCGCCGCTGTCGCGCATGCTCGAGGGCCTGCTGTTTGGGGTGCAGCCGCTCGATGCGCCGACGATCAGTATTGCCGCGGCCATGCTGGTCGCCGTCGCGCTGGTCGCGGCGTGGGTGCCCGCGCGCCGGGCGATGGCCGTCGAACCGATGGTGGCGCTACGCCGGGACTGACGGGCCGCGGAAAATCGACGTCTCGTCGACGAAGCACAGCGGGTTGCCCCACGGATCGTCAAGATAGAACGACACCTCGCCCCATGGCCGCCTGGCGATTTCGCCCATCGGCAGGCCGCCGTCACCCATTTCACTCAGCAAGCCGCCGAGTTTTTGCGCGCGCGCGAACGCCGCCCGCAGATCCGGCACGGCGAAGTAGACATGCTGAGGATTGCTGCGAATTTTACCGGTCGCGGGGTCTCCATCGGCCGTGGCGTCGTATACGGCGAGGATGACCGGGCCGCACTGGAAGTAGTGCCTCCCTCCCGAAATTCGAAAGCCGGGATTGTCGAGGAGGGCGCTGTAGAATCTGGCACCCTCGTCGATGTTGGCAACCGGCATGATGACGCGAAAGAGTCGAGCGGAAGAGGTCATGCATCGACTGTAGTAGCGCGACGTGGCGGCCACAAGACGGTACTTCAAAGTACCCATGGCGCCAGGGCCACAGAAGGCCCAGATTGCTCAGAGGAAGACGTGAATTACCTTCAGCCGGATAGTTACAGCGAGCGGTCGGCGTGCCCGCTCTACACCGCGATCGGCGTCGTCAGCGGACGGTGGAAGCCGATGATCATGCAGCGGCTCGCCCGCGGTCCGCATGGATTCGGCGAGCTGCAGCGCGCGATGTCGAGAGTGACAGCGAAGGTGTTGCGCGAACAGCTCCGGCAATTACAGGCTGACGGCCTCGTCAAACGCCGGGCGCTGACACCGGCACGGCTCGGCGTTCGCTACGCGCTGACGCCGTACGCGAAGACGCTCGACCCCGTATTCGGCGCGCTCGTGAAGTGGGGGATGCAGCATCTCGAGAAGCGCGACACCGCCGGCGGAACGAGAATCGCGCGGCCGGCCGGCCCGGTTTCATCGCCGACGAAAGAGGTTCGCGTGTAGGATTAGCGCCGAGGATTCCG
>Ga0111539_10005130_pt1 | contig 16986 bp, 11 predicted proteins | sample RhiMethybrSRZTD1_FD_79667 | JGI IMG/M metagenome (GOLD analysis project Ga0111539, IMG submission 79667) | Populus rhizosphere microbial communities from Tennessee, USA - Rhizosphere MetaG P. TD hybrid SRZTD1 (version 2) (version 2) | ecosystem: Host-associated > Plants > Roots > Rhizosphere >... | reverse complement strand
TGTTTTTCGACGTGTTGTCTACGCGCGCGAATTGGCGGACCGCAAGATAAACCGATCGATCGCCTGGGCGACGCCCTCGTTCTGATGGCCGGTCACGTGCCAGCCGCGCGCCTTCAGCTCCTCGACGGAGTTCCCCATTACGACCGGCGTTCCCGCGAACTCGAGCATCTCGAGATCGTTGAAGTTGTCGCCGATGGCCATCACCTCGTCCGGCGTCAGACCCATCTGCTCTGCGCGCCACGCCAACGCGTGACCTTTGGTCGCCTCCGGCGACGTCACATCGACGAGCGTGAAATCGCGATGGACGTACTCGGTCATCAGCACCGAATACTCCAGCACTTCACCCTCCGATGCGGCGTGAACACGGGCCTGGCCACGTAGCAGCTCCGCCAACGGTCGCATCGCACCGACCGAGCCGTTGAACATCACCTGAATCGGATCCTCGGTCAGCGCATCTTCGAGCGGCACCGACTTGGCGATATGCGAGTTGTTCCGCGACCAGTACTTCTGCCGTCCCGGATGGTCCCAATCCATCGTCTCGAAGACGACCTGGCGTTCGGCATCGCGATCGAAGACCAGGGCCGTAGAGTCACGATAGTCGCGCATCGCGTGCAGCACCCGACGCGCCACGCGACGGTCGAGCAGCCGCCGCGCGAACGTCGAGCCGTCCATCCCTCGCTCGACCGCGCCGTTGCTGACGATAAGCGAAATGGAGGAGGGCAACGTGACAGCGACCGGCCGAGCGAATGGATAGCTGCGTCCGGTGACCAACGCGACGTGGACGCCGGCGGCGATTGCGGCATGAATCGCATCACGGTTCTCGTCCGGCAGCCGTCCCTCGCTGTCGAGCAACGTGCCGTCTACGTCGATGCCAATCAGTTGAATCATGCGCAGTTTGTGGCCCGCAACACGTCAGGTCCGCCTCAAGGCGGACACGACAAGCTGTCGGGCAGGGTAGGATAGAAAGGTTATGACATTGGGGCCGTTCGAGGGAGTGAATGCCGGGTACGTTCTCGAACTGTACGAGCGATACCGGCAGAATCCCGAGTCGGTCGATCCGGCGACCCGCGAGGCGTTCCAATCGTGGACGACGACTGAGCTCGACGCATTAGCCGGTCCGCAAGGACCGGGCCGACCCGCCGCCGAGGACGTGACTACACCGAACGACGTCCGCGTCGTCGTTGGCGCCACGAACCTCGTTTCCTCAATCCGGCGATTCGGACATCTGGCCGCGCACCTCGATCCGCTCGGCTCCGAACCTCCCGGAGATCCGTCGCTGTCGCCGCGCGCCCACGGCATCACTGATGACGATCTGAAGAGACTGCCGGCCTCGCTCGTCGCCGGTCCGGTTGCCGAGAACTCGTCGAACGCCTACGAGGCGATCGAGAAACTGCGCCGCATCTATTGCTCGACGACCGGTTTCGACATTTCCCACGTGTTCGTGCCCGAGGAGCGCACCTGGCTGCGGCATGCCTTCGAGTCCGGACGCTTCCTGCCGCCCATGGATCCGGACAGCGCGCTGGAGCTGCTCGATCGCATCACACAGGTCGAAGTCTTCGAGCGATTCCTGCACCGCACGTTCCCCGGCAAGACGCGGTTCTCGATCGAAGGCATGGACATGCTGGTGCCGATCCTCGATTCGCTGATTGCCGGCGCCGCGACTCATGGTGCGCGCCACACGATCATCGGCATGGCGCATCGCGGGCGGCTGAACGTCCTCGCCCACATTCTCGAGAAGCCCTACGCGCAGATCCTCGCAGAGTTCAAAGACCCGGTCGCCGCTGATGCGTTGCGCATCGACCTGGGCTGGATGGGCGACGTGAAGTATCACGCGGGCGCCAGCACCACCGGACCGCAGAGTCACACGTACGTCACCATGCCGCCGAATCCGAGTCATCTCGAGGCCGTGGATCCGGTGGTGGTGGGCATGGCACGAGCGGCAGGTACTGTCGCCGATCGCCCGGGGCCGCCGCGATTCGACGGCGTCCTCACGCTGCCGATTCTGATTCACGGCGACGCCGCCTTCCCCGGCCAGGGCATCGTCGCCGAGACGCTCAACCTGTCGCGATTGAGCGGCTACGAGACGTCGGGCACGATTCACATCATCGCGAACAACCAGCTCGGATTCACGGCAACGCCGGACGAGTCCTACAGCACCAGTTATGCGAGCGGCCTCGCCCGTGGCTTCAAGATTCCCATCGTCCACGTCAACGCCGACGATCCGGCCGCGTGCCTCGAGGCCGCGCGACTGGCCTGGGAATACCGCGCGCGCTTCGGTCTCGACTTCCTCATCGATCTGATCGGATACCGGCGCTTCGGGCACAACGAAGGCGACGAGCCAGCGTTCACACAGCCGTTGATGTACCAGCGCATCGCCACACACAAGACCGTCCGCGAGCTGTTTGCCGATCAACTCGCCCAGGGGACGGTGCCTCGCGAGGAAACCGAACGTCTGGTGAAGAAATACTTCACCGAGCTCGAACAGGCGTTCGCGTCACTGAAGCCCGAGGAAGACTACGTGGCGCCGGTGTCAGAGCTGGCGCCGGCGGGCATGGCCGCGAAGACCGAAACGGGCGTCAAGGTCGAGCGTCTCCGGGAGATCAACGACTCGCTGCAGGCGGCACCTGACGGCTTCACGTTCCACAAGAAGCTCGAGCGCGGCCGCGAGCGTCGGAGGGCCATGTTCACCAGCCCGACCGACCGAACGGTTGATTGGGGGGCGGCTGAGGAACTGGCGTTTGCCACGATTCTCGCCGACGGTACTCCGATCAGACTCACCGGCGAAGACGTCGAGCGCGGCACGTTCAGCAGCCGGCACGCGGTCTTCTTCGATGCGGCGAACGGCAGCCGCTTCGTCCCGTTGCAGTCGTTCACCCATTCGCACGCGTCGTTCGAAATCCACAACAGTCCGCTGAGCGAGAACGGCACCGTCGGCTTCGAGTTCGGCTACAACATCCAGGAGCCGTCGCACCTCGTCCTCTGGGAAGCGCAGTACGGCGACTTCATCAACGGCGCGCAGATCATCCTCGATCAATTCGTGACGTCGGCACGAGCCAAGTGGGGACTGCAGCCATCGCTGGTGTTCTTGCTCCCTCACGGGTACGAAGGACAGGGGCCGGAGCACTCGAGTGCGAGACCCGAGCGCATTCTGGAGGCCGCAGCGGGGATCAATCTGCGGCTCGTGAACTGCACGACGGCCGCGCAGTACTTTCATCTGCTGCGCCGGCAAGCCAAGCTCCTCCAGAAAGACCCGCTCCCGCTGTTCGTGCTCACGCCGAAGAGCCTGCTGCGTCATCCCGCGGTTGCATCTGCACCGATCGAGCTCGAGACCGGCCGCTTCCAGTCCGTCATTGACGATGAGGACGCGCGCGCCCGGGCGACGAACGTCCGCCGCATCGTCCTGTGCAGCGGCAAGGTGTACGTGGATCTGATCGGCAGCGAGTTCCGCAAGACGTCAACCGAGGTCGCGATCGTTCGGGTCGAACAGCTCGCGCCATTCCCGGGCGTGGCGCTCCGCGCCGCGCTCGACGGTTATCCTGCGGTGCGCGACATCGTCTGGTTACAAGAAGAGCCGGAGAACATGGGCGCCTGGGAATTCATGCGTTCGAACCTCGAAGACCTGATCGGCGAGCGCTATCCGCTGCGCTACATCGGTCGCGCCCGCAGCGCGAGCCCCTCGGAAGGCTCGTCGGCGTGGCATCAGCTCAATCAGCGTGCGCTGGTCGAGCGCGCATTCGATCTCGGCAGCCACGCGACCGAATCGCCGAAGGTCCTTTCAAAGCCGGCCCGGAGTCTGACCGGGTCGAAGCGCTGAGCTCTATGTCCAATATCGTCGTCCCTGTGCTCGGAGAATCGATCGTCGAGGCGCGCATCGCGAAGTGGCTGAAGAAGCCGGGCGACCACGTCGAGGTCGGCGACCCGCTGGTGGAGCTCGAGACCGAGAAGACCAACCTCGAGCTGAGCGCTGAGAAGCGCGGCGTGATCACCAGCATCGCGCGGAAGGAAGGCGAGGACGTCAAGATCGGAGAACTGCTCGCGGTCGTCGATGAGAACGGCGCCGGGGCGCCGCCGGCGCCAGGGCAATCGGGCAATGGTTCGAAAACCTCGCAGTCCGCTCCGTCTTCCCCCGCCGAACAGCCAAAGACGACGCCGACCGCACGGCGAATGGCCGAGGACCACGAGGTCGATCTCGGCGGCGTTCAGGGCACGGGCGCGGCCGGCCGCGTGATGAAGCAGGATGTCCGGAACGCGATCGCACCTCCCGCACCGACAGGCGACAAGCTCGCACCGACACGCGAAGCCAAGATTGCACCGACGCCCGCCAGACCGATCGCACCGACAAGGATCGGAGACCGCACCGAAGAGCGAGTCCGGATGACAAAGCGGCGCCAGACGATCGCACGTCGCCTGGTCGAGGCTCAGCAGACGGCGGCGATGCTGACGACGTTCAACGAGGCGGACATGACGCAGATCATGGCGCTTCGCGAGCGGCGGAAGGAGTCGTTCAAGAAGGAGTTCGGTGTCGGCCTGGGCATCGCCTCATTCTTCGTCAAGGCGAGCATTGCCGCGCTGCGCGCGTTCCCCGCCCTCAACGCCGAGATTCAGGGCGACGAGATCGTCTACAAGCACTACTTCGACGTCGGCATGGCCGTCGGCGCCGAGGGCGGCCTGGTCGTCCCGGTGATCCGAGACGCCGACCGCATGACGTTCCCGCAGATCGAGCTGGCCATCCGCGATTTCGCCAAAAAGGCCCAGGATGGGACGCTGACGCTGGATGACCTCCGCGGCGGGACGTTCACGATCACCAACGGCGGCGTCTTCGGGTCACTGCTCAGCACTCCGATCCTCAACCCGCCTCAGGTGGCCATTCTCGGGCTGCATAAGATTCAGGACCGGGTGGTCCCGATGAACGGCCAGCCGGCGATCCGGCCAATGATGTATCTGGCGCTGTCTTATGATCATCGAATCGTCGATGGCCGTGAGGCGGTGCAGTTCCTGGTGAAGGTGAAGGAATACATCGAGGATCCGGCCAACCTGCTGCTTGAAGGATAAGTTTCGTTCTATGCGCACGCTGCTTTCCGTTGCGTTCATCGCGGTTCTGGCCACCAGTGCCGCGGCCCAGGACCTCAAGATCATCCCGGCCCCATCGGACCTCGGTGCGCCGCCAAACGACGCCGTCAAGAGCTCGACCGGTCTGATATCCAAGACCATCAAGCCGGGGACCGGCGACGAGAAGCCCATCGCCACCGACGTCGTCACGGTGAACTACACCGGCTGGCGCAGCGACGGGATGATGGTCGACAGCAGCGTCGCGCGCGGAACGGCGTCCACGTTTCCGCTCGACAAGGTGATGGCGGGGTGGCGCGAGTGCGTGATGCTGATGACCATCGGCGAGACACGCCGCTGTTGGGTTCCGCAGGCGCTGGCCTACAACGGTCGCGCCGGTCGCCCGACGGGCACCGTCGTCTTCGACATCGAGCTGATCGACCTCCGACCTTCACCGCTGATTGCACCAGCGGACCTGAAGGCGCCGCCTGCCGATGCCAAGCGCACCGCCAGCGGTCTCGCCTACAAAGTGCTGCGCCCGGGGAAAGGCTCGCGCAGCCCGAGCCCGTTCTCGCAGGTCAGCGTCCACTACACAGGATGGACGACCGACGGCCGTATGTTCGACAGCTCGGTGCCTCGCGGCGTGCCGACGCAAATGCGGCTCGACGAAGTGATCAAGGGCTGGAGCGAAGGCGTGCCGCTGATGACCGAAGGCGAGCGGACGCGCTTCTGGGTTCCCGAGAACCTCGCCTACGGCGGCAAGGGCGACGGCCCTCGCGGCATGCTCGTCTTCGACATCGAACTCGTCGCGATACAGTAGGGCACGTCCTTTTGGACGTGCCTCTCCGAATTCCCAACGCCCAACTCCCAACTCCCAACCACTCCCAAATCCCAATTCCCACCTAAGTCTTGGGACATTTTGGGAGTTGGCGGTTGGGAGTGGTTGGGCGTTGGAAGTTGGTCGTTGGGAATTGATCTCTACTCCTCTGCCATGTAGGGATATCGCCAATCGCGTGGGGGCGAGAACGTCTCCTTGATCGCCCGCGCGCTCACCCAGCGCAGCAGATTCATCCTGGACCCGGCCTTGTCGTTCGTGCCGGACGCCCGCGCACCGCCGAACGGCTGCTGGCCGACGACCGCGCCGGTAGGCTTGTCGTTGACGTAGAAGTTGCCGGCGGCGTTGCGGAGGACATCCATCGCCTGGCGTACCGCCGCTCGATCGCGCGCGAACACCGCGCCGGTCAGCGCGTACGGCGACGTGCGATCGACGGTCTCGAGCATCTGCTCCCATTGCGCATCCGGATATGCGTACGTCGTGAGCACCGGCCCAAAGATCTCCTCGCACATCAATCGGTAGCCGGGGTCCTTGGTCTCGACCAACGTCGGCTCGATGAAAAATCCGACCTCGTCTTTCGCGCCGCCGCCCTGAATGATGTGCGCGTTCTTTCGGGCGTCAGCAAGGTAGCCGGAGATCTTGGTGAACGACTTGCGGTCGATCACGGCGCCCATGAACGTGCGGAAGTCGGCCACGTCGCCGATCGTCATCTCGCGCATGATCGCGACGACTCGATCGCACACATCGCTCCAGAGCGACTGCGGCACATAGGCGCGGCTCGCGGCCGAGCACTTCTGGCCCTGATACTCGAAGGCCCCCCGCGCCATCGCGACAGCGAGTTCCTGCGGGTCGGCCGACCGGTGGGCAATGATGAAATCCTTGCCGCCGGTCTCGCCAACCAGGCGCGGGTAACTCTTGTAGTTGCCGACATTGGCGCCGATGCGTGTCCACATCGAGTTGAATACCGCGGTGCTGCCGGTGAAATGCACGCCGGCCAGATGCGGCGAGTCGAGCAGGATCGACGAGATCTGCGCGGCGTCACCGGACACGAGGTTGATGACACCCGGCGGCAGACCCGCCGCTTCGAGCAGCCGCAGGATGTAGTACGCGCTGAGCATCGCGCTGGACGCCGGCTTCCAGATCACCGTGTTGCCCATCAACGCCGGCGCGGTCGGCAGGTTGCCGGCAATCGAGGTGAAGTTGAACGGCGTCACCGCGTACACGAAGCCTTCGAGCGGCCGGTACTCCATCTGGTTCCACGCGGCGTGGGTGCTGATCGGCTGCTCGGCGTAGAGTTCCTGCGCGTAGTGCGGATTGAAGCGCCAGAAGTCGATCAGCTCCGACGCGGAATCAATTTCCGCCTGTACGACCGTCTTTGATTGGCCCAGCATCGTTGCGGCGTTGAGCGTCGGTCGCCATGTCGTCGTGAGCAGCTCGGCGGCGCGGAGAAAGATGGCGGCTCGATCGGTGAAAGACACGGTGGACCAGTCGTGAGCGGCAGCGAGGGCGGCCTCGATCGCTTGATTCACGTGCCTCGGCTCGGCCGCATGCCAGTCGCCGAGCACGTGCCGATGATTGTGCGGCATCAGCGACGGCTGCGTGCTGCCGGTCCTCACCTCGCGGCCGGCGATGATGAGCGGCATGTCAACACGTTCGCCGGCCATCGACTTGAGGCGTGCTTTCAGTTCGGCGCGTTCGGGAGAATGTGGGAGGTAAGTTCTATTCTGGTCGTTGACCGGAATCGGCACGCTGCTCATGTTGTCTCACTCAGAATACGCCCGAATCGGAATCGGCTGTATGCGGCTATCCACGGAGCGCGACCGTGATGACGCGCGTAGCGTCGAGGTACTTCATGCCGCGCTGGATGCCGGCGTGACGTTTTTCGACACGGCTGATGCGTACTGCCTGGACGATTCTGAGGTCGGCCATAACGAGCGGCTCATCGCGCGCGCCCTCTCTACCTGGAGCGGCGACCGTTCTCCCCTCGTCATCGCCACGAAGGGCGGACTTACCCGACCGAACGGACAATGGGTGCCCGATGGCCGAGGCCGTCATCTGCGCGACTCCTGCGAACGCAGTCTGAAGGCGCTCGGCGTCGAGCGCATCGATCTCTACCAGCTACACGCACCCGATCCACGAGTGCCGTTCTCAACGAGCGTCCGTGCGCTCGCGGCGCTGAAAGCTGACGGGCTCGTCGCGCGCATTGGTCTGTGCAATGTGAATGTCGGTCAGATCGAGGAGGCTCGACACATCGCGGACATCTCCGCGGTGCAGGTCGAGCTGAGCGTCTGGCATGACGAGAACGTGCTCAACGGGGTCGCCCATTACTGCATCACGCATGACATTCAACTGATTGCGTATCGTCCGCTGGGTGGCGCGCGACGAGTGCGGCAGCTGCGTCACGAGCCGGTACTGAGAGAGGTTGCGGAGCGTCACGGCGCGACGCCGGCAGAAATCGCGTTGGCGTGGCTCCGCGCGCTCTCCCCACACATCGTCTCGATCCCTGGGGCAACCAAGGTCGAGACCGTGCAGTCGATCGTTCGCGCAGACAGTATCCACGTCAACGACGAAGAGCGATTGCGTCTGAATGCGCGATTCCTTCCAGGCGGGTCTTCCGCCCTCGCTACAGCTACGGCGGACAAGGCGGGCTCGTCTTCGCAACCGCGAGATGGCGAGGTCGTGCTCATCATGGGATTGCCCGGCGCGGGGAAGAGCACCGCCGCACGCACATTCGTGGACGAGGGATACGCGCGACTGAACCGAGACGATGCGGGCGGATCGCTCCAAGCATTGCTGCCTGAGCTCCAGCGGCTCGTCGAGGAAGGCCAGTCGCGGATCGTGCTCGACAACACCTACATGTCTCGCGCGTCACGCGCGCGGGTGGTGCAAGCCGCCAACGCATTGGGGCTTCGCGTGCGCTGCGTGTGGGTGGCCACCAGCGTCGAGGACGCGCAGGTGAACGCGGTGTCGCGGATCATCGCCAACCACGGACGTCTGCCCGGACCGGAGGAGATAAAGCAAGCGGTCAAGCGCGACATCAGTGCATTTGCACCGTCCGTGCAGTTCCGCCATCAGCGTGAGCTCGAGCCTCCTGACCCCGCGGAAGGCTTCTCACGAATCGACGTCGTGCCGTTCGAGCGAAAGCAGGTCCCGGAGTTTACCAACAGAGCCTTGATCGTCTGGTGCGACGACTCGCTCGTCGAACGCGGATCAATTCTTCGCCGATATCGCGACGAAGGCTGGCTGTTGCTCGGACTCGCATGGCGCCCGCAGATCGCGGACAAGACGATGACCGCTGAACAGGTCGATGCTGGATTTGTCAGCTTGCAGGAACAGTTGGGCGTTTCGCTCGAGGTGCTCTATTGTCCGCACGCGGCTGGTCCGCCGAAGTGCTGGTGCCGCAAGCCGCTGCCGGGGTTGGGCGTCGTCTTCATTCAGCGGCATCGACTCGATCCGTCGCAATGCATCTACGTCGGCTCGGGGCCGCAGGACCCTGGCTTCGCGAGACGACTCGGCTTTCAGTATCGCGACGCGGCTGACTTCGGGGTCAGATCTTGATTCTTGCGCTCGTGGTGGGCTCGCGTGCAAGAATCAAGATCTGACCCCGTGCTACGCTAGAACCCATGCCACGCTCCCCTAGTAACTGATCCCGCTACCGACGAAACATCTGGCTCTACCTGCCGTACCAGATCGCCACCATCGAAGGCGTCATGGACGGCCTCTATCTCTTGTGGTGGACACAGGAGAAAGGGATGTCGCCTGCGCTCGTGGCGGCGACGATGGCCGCTGGCGACCTCGCCCTGATGGCGCTCGAGGTACCGACCGGATGGTTTGCCGATCGATTCGGCAGCCGACGCAGCCTCATCCTCGGATCCGTTCTCCAGGTCGCCGGTATGATCTGCTGCTGGCTGGCCGACGGTATTCCCGGCCTCATCGGGGCCTGTCTGCTCGTTGCTGTCGCTGACGCCTTCCGGTCCGGCGCCGATCAGGCGCTCCTGTATCGCACGTGCATCGCGCTCGGCCGTGAACCAGAGTTCCAACAGATCGAAGCGCGCTCGCGCGCCGTGCAGGTCATCGTGCTCGCGGCTCTGACTGTCGCAGGCGGAGCGGTCGTCAGCACGTGGGGCTTCACCGCCGGCTGGCTCGCTGAGACCACGCTGTGCGCGCTCGGCGCTCTTGTCGCCCTCGCAATGATCGAGCCGCCAACGTGTGATGACGAGGCAGAGCAAAGCCCGTCATCGTCACCAGCGAAAGTACCGTGGACAATGGTCTTTCTCGTGATCGTCCCGCTGGCGTTCCTGGACGCGGCTGGGTCTACAGGCGCATTCCTGCTGCAGACGACTGGTCAGCGAGGCCCCGTCGCCGTGACGGTCCTCGTGGCGGTCATCACGCTGGCGAATGCCGCCGGCTCCGTGCTCGCGACACGCTTGCCGGCAACAGGTGCGCGAACGCAACTTACGGCGGCAACGATCGGATCACTGTTGGTGGCGGTCGGTTTGACGTTCCCTGCAGCGCTCGTGACGGTGACCATTGCGCTCTCGTTCGGCACCGGTGTGTTGCATCCGTTGCGGGCAGCGGCGATTCAGCGACTCGCCAGCGATGGCGTCCGCGCGAGAGCCGCATCTGCCGCAAGTGCATTCGACATGGCGCTCTCGACGATGTTCTTGCTTCTTGCCGGCAGTGTGTTGGCCCGTCGACGGCGAGCGGCATGAAGGACGTCACTTGTATTGCTTCCGCGAATCCCGGTTCCGGTGGCCGGACACGCGCTGCGATGGCGTCGTCGGCCGCTGGCCGCCCACCGCCTTCTCGCGCGGTCAGGCGATCGAGTCGGCCTGACCACAGGGCTTCGCTCCAGCAACACAAGTGACTTCGAAAGGACTCTTCCTGATAGCTGCAGGCATATCGCCTGGCGGACGCGTGCGACCATGCCGAGCACGCCGCGAAGCCGGAAATCGGCCGCAGCGATTCATCCGCGTGTCTTCCGTCATCGCGTTCTGGTTGCACCGAGTCAGCGCAGGCGCTTTGAGCCGCGTAGCAGATGTAGCCGCAAACCAGCGGCTAGACACGCGGGCATCGTGAGGGAACGAGCGGAGGTCGATTTCCCGGCATGTGGAGGCGCGGCCGCCGGGCGATATGCGTGCAGCTGTCTACGGGCGCGCAGGTTCGATATCGACCGCAATCGATCGCCACTTGCCTTGCTTGAACCTCACGACGCTCAGCGTCGCGCGCGTCGCGTGGCCGACGACGATCGCCGTCCAGATGTGCGCGGGGTCGAGGCCGTACATCGCCTGGAACAGCGTGCATAGTCCGAGCGGGATGATCACCTGGGAGATGATCGAGATAAAGAGTGGGCTGCGCGTATCGCCGGTGCCCTGCAGGCCGCCGGTGTAGCTGAGCGCGACGGTAATGAAGAGACCGGAGACACTCAGGTAAAGCAGCAGCAGCCGTCCTATCGACAGGACCACCGGGTCGGTCATGCCGAAGATCGCGAGCAGGGGGCCTGGAATGAGCACGAACATCGCACCGATGACAATCGCGACCCCGAGACCGATCTGCGCCGCGACCTTCACGCCTTCAATCGCGCGCTGCGGGTTGTTCGCGCCAAGGTTCTGACCCGCGATCGTCGCGGACGCACCCATCAGGCCGACAGACGTCCACGTGATCAGCGAGAACAACTCGGTGTAGCCGACCGCGTACGCCGCCTGCGCGGCGGCGCTCTGCTCCAGCGATCCGATGAACCGCAGCATCAACACACCGCCGATGTTCATCGCGATGCCCTGCACACCGGTCGGCAGGCCAAAGCGGAACAGCGAACGGATGATGGTGAAGTCCGGAGCGTGGCTCATCCCCTTCTCGAAATGGATCACCGAGTCGGGACGGGTGATGCGCCAGATGCCGTAGACCGTGACCGTGGTGCTGCTCAGGATCGTACCGAGCGCAGCGCCCAGCGTGCCGAACATCGGAATCAGGATGACGTTGAAGACGATCGTCAGCACCGTCATGATCACGCCGAGCCGAAGCGGCGTCTGCGGATCGCCGGCGGCGCGGAACGCGCCGCTCAGCATGAAGAACATGAGCATGCCGAAGATGCCCATGAACATCGCGCGCAGGAATGGCAGCGCCTCAGCCTGCACATCCGGCGCGGCGTTCACCAGGCGCAGCAGCGCGGGCGCCGCGGCGTAACCGATCGCGGCCAATACGACCGACAGGCCGAACGCCGTCAGGAACGCCTGATAGACGACGCGATTGACCTTGTCGGGTTGGTTCGCTCCGGCAAACCGCGCCACGAGCACGGCCATGCCGGTGAACGTCGAGCTGATGAAAACGATGACGACGAGGATGATCTGCCAGCTGACGCCGATGGCGGCGTTGGCGGTGTAACCGACGAAGTGGCCGACCATGGCGTGGTCGATGATGCCCTGCAAGCCGGCAATGATGTTCTGCAGCATCGTCGGCCAAGCCAGCCGCCAGACGGCTGGACCGATCCGACCCTCGACAATAGACCGGTCGAATTTCCTGAATTTACCCCCGGGTTCGGCCACAGAAACGGCAGTGTACTACGTCGAACCGGCGGTAAGATTGCCCCTTGAGGAGGCCTCCATGTTCCGGAACCAGGCATTGATGCGCGTTGTGCTCGTGGCGTTCGTCACAGCAGTGGTGACGGCGGCCGGCGCTGCTGCGCAGACCACGTGGAAGCAAGGGCGCACACCCGACGGTCAGCCGGATCTCCAGGGCATCTGGCTCAATTTCGACAGCACGCCGTTCGAAGCGGCGGCTCCGCAGCCAGCGGCTCCTGCGCCCGCAGGCGGCGCGGCGGCGGCCAACGTCGGACCCGCGTCCGAGTTCGCCGATCACAATCACAAAGTCAGCGAGCGGCGTCGAGCGATGGTGATCGATCCGCCTGACGGCCGCGTGCCGGTCATGAAGTGGGCCGAGGACAAACGCGACTATGACATCGCGCACATTCCCGATGCACCCGAGCACGAGACGCCGTGGGTGCGCTGCATCACACGCGGCTATCCGGCAGCGTTCTTCCCGGCCGGCTATAACAACGCCTACGAGATCATCCAGACGCCGGGCTACGTGGTGATCGTGTTCGAGATGATTCACGAGACACGGATCGTTCCGATCGATGGTCGTCCAAAGCTTGGCGCGAACATCAAGCAGTGGAACGGCGAGCCGCGCGGCCGATGGGAGGGCAACACGCTCGTCGTCGAGTCCACGAACTACAACAACAAGGGCTCCATTGCGACCAGCGCAGCCACCGGACGCATTCGCGGCATTCCGCAGAGCGAGGCGTTGAAGGTGACCGAGCGGTTCACCCGTGTCGATGCGAACACGATCAACTACACGGTGACGGTCGACGACCCGAAGGTGTACTCGAAACCGTGGACCGTGTCACTGCCCCTCAACCGCGACGACACATACCAGATGTTCGAGTACTCGTGTCAGGAGGGGAACTACGCGATGGCCAACGCGCTCAGCTACGGCCGCAAGCGCGACGCCGAAGCGTCATCAGGGAGCTCGAAGTAAGGCGCGTTTTGATTTTTGATTTGAGACTGTTGATTCGTTGTTGATTGTTGGTTTTGATTTCGCGATTTGTTGGCGACTCCGCGTTGATTGACGGAGCATGCGGCATGCCAGTCGAGACTCACGTGCAGATACGCTCAGTCAACACCCAAATCACCAATCAACACTCACCAATCAACAATTCAATCAACAATCACAGATCGCAAACCCTACAATGCTTCATCATCGTGCTCGCCTGCATCGCAGCCGCGGCATCTTCGCTCGGCTGCCGGGCGTCTGGCGGTGAGGAGGCAGCGGGCGCGACTTCCACACCTACGACCAGCGACGCTCGCGCCGATGACGCGCGCAATGTGCGCCTGGTCGGTTACAACGATTTGCAGGGGCGAGAGGCGCTGGTCGTCACCACGCTGTCCGATGCGGCGAATGGCAGCTGGGTCTACGTTGGCCACCACGAGAGCTACTGGGACCAGAAGCCGAAGCTGAATCCGATCACCGGCAAAGAGGAATGGAACGGCACGTCGATCCTGAACGTCGCCGACCCCGCGAACCCAAAGTTGGTGTGGCACATTCCGAATGAGACGAACCGGAACTCGCGCGGCGTGTCGGTGGTCTACGACTACAAATTCGACGGCTCGGCGCACGACTACCTGATTCGCAACTCCGAGATCATCACCGAGGGTGAGACCGGTAAGGATCTGAAGTACCAGATCTTCGACATCACCTCACGCGACACCGACCCTGCGAAGATCACGCTCGTCTCCGAGATCACCGGCACGCCGCCGAACTCGTGCGGCCCGGGCTGCGGCGGCACGTTCACGTTCCGCGCGCACAAAGGCTGGTGGTCGCAGGACACCGGCTACTTCTACGCCGCGTCCGGTGAACCAGGATTCCGCAACGTCATCATCCAGATCTTCGATCTCAAGGATCCGAAGGCGCCGAAGTTCGTCGGCCGCGCGTGGCTCCCGAGTCAGAAGGACGGCGAGCCTGGCTACGAAGGCCAGTACGCGCATCATCCCGTCGTTGACGAGGAGCGCAAGCGGCTCTACGTCGGCTATCGCAACTCGGGATGGACGGCGGAGTTCGACATCGCCGATCCGGCGCATCCCAAACTGGTGTGGTCGCTCGACATGAACCCGCCGCACCGCGGTCCGCACACCGTGTCGCCGATCGTCTACGACACGGTGCCGAACTTCGGGAAGGAGGCCCTGCCCCGCCGCTACGCGTTCGTCGTCGACGAGGCCGGTGGCACCGCGGACATGGCCCCCTGTCCGGGCGGCGTGCGCCCCGGCTCGTACATGCTCGACATCACGAATGAGACGAAGCCGTTTCCAGTGTCCGTCTGGCAAGTGCCGGTCGGGAACTTCTGCAACAAAGGCGGCCGATTCGGTCCGCACCAGTCCGCGGAGACGGTGAACGGACGCATCAATCGCTTCGAGAACAAGATCGCCTGGCTCGCCTACTTCAACGCCGGCATCCGCGTGCTGGATCTCTCAGATCCCTACAGCTTGAAGGAACTCGGCTACTACATTCCCAAGACGAACGAGCGCTCACACCCGATCGCGATGGGCCAGCCGACGGCCGTTCAAATCAACGACGTCGATATCGACGCGCGCGGGCTCGCTTACGCGTCGGATCGAGTTGGAACGGGGTTGTTCATCCTCGAATACAAGAAGCCGAACTGAACTCTTCGTCGGACTGAGTTCAATGCGTACACGTGCCCACGACACACGGAGGCGCGGAGGCACGGAGGTCTTGATCTAGTTCACGTGTGTTGGTTGGCGGTCTGCGAAGGCGAACGCTACCCTACGGGTTCAATTCCCCACCTGGAATTGAGCGACATGAACTCAACGACCCGGTGCGTAACCGGAATTGCACTGATAGTACTTTGCGGTTTTGGGCTGTCACAGCTGTGGCCGTCAAGCGATGTGCCTGCACAAGGCGGCGCATCGCCAGGTAGTCAAGGGCCATTGACTGACATCGGCAAGTCTACTGATGTCGCATGGCTCCAGCGGATTGCTGTGTCGTCTGAGTTCGCCGCAGAAGGTCGGTTAGAGACCTCGGTGCCTCTGCGCCTCGGTGGGTCGTAGGCACGTGCAGTGAGTGAATGACCATCCCCGTGAGAGCCGGCTAGACGTCGAGTTTCCTGCGCGTCCTCGGCTCGTTCCATGATGAAGCGGAAACGCGCTGACGCCATGGGGCAGCCGTCGGTGATCCAGATCAACGACGTGGACATCGACTCGCGAGGTCTTGCCTACGCCTCGGATCGCGTCGGCACGGGGCTGTTCATCCCGCAGTACTCGAAGCCGAAATGAGTTCACCCTGTGCGCGTGCCTTACGACACGCAGAGGCACAAAGGCACAGAGGTTTAATCTGGATCTGACTTAGATCCTCCGTGCCTCTGTGTCTCTGTGGGTCGTAGGCACGTGCAGTGAGTGAATGTCGTTCTCCGTGGGTGGCTAGACGAGTGGCAACCGCCCGCGTCAGTTATCGTTAGACCCGCGCCGCTTCATGGAGTGGCCATTGACGTACTTGGCGATCGCCTCGCCGACGGCGTCGCTGATGTCGACTGTGCTCGGGTAGTGCATGCCGCCCCAGACCCTGGCATTGTTTCCGTCCGAGCGGGCTTGCGTGATGCTGGTATACGTGCGGGGTGGCTGTCCGGCGGTCGTCAGTGTAAACGTCTGATCTCGCTGGAAGTAGACGAGGAGAACCGTCGCAGCAGCACCGTTGAGACTGGGATGCCCGGCTGGGTATTCCGGGTGCGACGGCGTCGTCACGAGCGGCACCCAGCTCGGATCGGGATCGGTGCCCGAATTGCCGTCGGTCGCCGCCAGCGGAATAGAGGTCGGCGGCCGCCACGTCACTTCCACCGGCATGGCGGCGCCGTAGAATCGCTTGCTGCTCCAGATCGTGATCGCGGTGTCGGCCATGGCAACGTTCAGGACCGCGAGCAATCGATTGCTCTCCGACATCGACAGGTGGTTGGCCCGCGCAATCTGGTTTGCCGCCTGATTCCAGTGGACGCTGGCGTTCCCCTCCCAGAATGGCGCGAGTGCCGTCTGGTCATCAGTACGCGTCGATCCGGTCTGTCGACCCAGTGACTTGACCGCCTTGAAATCTTCTGTGTACGTGTCGCTGCTCAGACCTCGAGGTGGTTCAGGCCGGAACTGCGTGTTGCTGACCAGGACAAACATGTCAGTGAACGCCAACCCCTGCGCGCTCATCGCCGTAGCCGGCGGTATGGGCCGCCACTGGCCGACCGCAGTGCCACCCACGAACGCCGGGTAGCTCGCGCTGAATCCGTCGGCGACGCGCCAGTCAAGCACAGCCTCCGCGACCTCGATTCCCCAGCCGACCCCGCGCTCGATGCGCGTCGTGCACATGTTCTGTCGTCCGCGCGCGTGTTCGTTGCGCGCGCACTCGTCGCCGAGCATCTGGAGCGATGCCTCATATCTCTTGTCCAGCGCCTCTTTCTGGGTCGGGAAAAGGCCGACCAGCGCCGTATGCGCGGCGGCGATGACCGCTGCCCGGCGCGAGGCGCGGTTCGGAGCGCGACCTTGGATGAAGATCGGCGA
>Ga0111539_10005129_pt1 | contig 16987 bp, 17 predicted proteins | sample RhiMethybrSRZTD1_FD_79667 | JGI IMG/M metagenome (GOLD analysis project Ga0111539, IMG submission 79667) | Populus rhizosphere microbial communities from Tennessee, USA - Rhizosphere MetaG P. TD hybrid SRZTD1 (version 2) (version 2) | ecosystem: Host-associated > Plants > Roots > Rhizosphere >... | reverse complement strand
TCGGAGATGCCCGTGTTTTCCTTCAGGTTGGCGAAGGTCAAGGTCGATTCTCCACCCTGTCGGTCCCTGGTGCTCAGGGCGCGAATCTGCAGCGTCGTCGGATCGACCGCGACGACGAAGTATTCGTAATCGGGCTCGGATCGACGTGGCGTGAGCTTCAACGCCAGCGCCCCGGACACGGGACTCTCCACGTATACGGAGGTGAAGTCGCGCGAGATGTCCCCCTTGCCGGCAAGGAACAGCGCCGGCGTCGTCGCGTCATCGTCGGACGGGACGCTGCTGACGATCACCTGCTTGTCCTGCGGGATGTACGAGTAGATCTTCTGGCCATCCGAGACGAACTCCTTCTTCTCGGGCTTGACGTAGATCCACCGCATGCGTCCCGGCTTCTTCACCGAGACCGTGCCCTGTTCGCGTGTCTGGGTGCGGAGCGCGCCACCGCGGTAAGTATGGGTGAAGTCGGCCGAAAAGTCTCGAATTCCCTCGTATCGCCGTTGCAGCGAGCGAGCGAGGGCGTCGGCGGAGGGGCGGTTCTGCGCGGCCGCCGGCTCGAGAGGGCTCGCGGCAATGGCAGCGAGCGTCGGACTTGCCGCCAGCATCAGGACGCAGCACACACGGAACATTTCAAGACCTTTGAACCTACGGCTAGCCGATGTCGTGCCAACGCGAATCCGCATAGTTTCGGCCTATCTCGCAGCAAGCGACATGATAGCAGTGGGGATCCGGAACCGCGGTTGTTGCGCGTACAGGCCAGCGGCATACGCCGTCCGGGCCGATCCTCCAGGTGGAAGCCATAAGAGGCTGACGCCGCGTTCGACGATCAGCGCATGCTCGCGCCCGTGAATCACGTGGCCGAACCCTGCCCGGCGGAAGGTGTCCATGGTGAGCCAGGAGTCCATTCGGATGGTGAAGCGCTCGTCCAGCACGGACACCGTTGTCCGGAAAGGCCGGTCGGAGGAAACGCTGCGGGCGGGCGGGTCGCCGGCGATTCCGGCCCATACCGCATAGGCCGGAGGACGGCTCCCATCGGGTGCGTTGATCCGCGACCCCCGTGGGATCCCACGTCCGGCCGAGAGAATTGCCAGCGTCTTGTCGAACTCGTCGTCATCGAACGGAATCTCGCGCGAGGGCGTGACCAAACACAACACATAGATCGATCCCCGCGGGACCGACTGCACGATGTCGGTCAGCGTGATCGGTCGCGGCGAATCGTCGCGGATGAGAGGAAACTGCGCCCCGTAGGCGGAAACGACCGCGGCGGCGGCATCGGCCGTCAGGACGACGTCGCGGCCGACCGCCTGATTATCCGCGACGAAGAATGGAAAGTGGAGGAGGACTTTGGCCAGGCCCGTCCACGCAAGGTCTCGTCGTTGCCAGCGTGACGAGTAGAGCAGTGCGTTCTCGGTTTGCCAGTCCATCTGCGATACGAGTACGGATTGGCGATCGTTGATGCCTGTTGCGACGCTCGCGACGAGCTGGTCTGCGCGGCGATCGGTGTGACGATCGATAGCGGGCCATGTGTCCCACGCGCGCCACCCAGCGTAGAGAATCAGCAGGAGCGGTAACGTCCGCCTAAGGGCGGACGCCACGAGTCGGGGACTCGTGGACGCCACGCGTTCGGATGTGAGGGCCGCCTTCAGGCGGCCCTGAAATGGCGCCACTGCGACCCCTGCAAACAGCGCCGTGAAGTAATGGCTGGGAAGAAAGAAGACGTGCGTGTCGCCCACGTTGTAGGTGAACGCGAACGCCGTCGAGATCGCATATGCGGTCCACGCGAGCACCGCCCACCGCCGGGAGAGCCACCAGATCCGCACGGCTCCGACGACCCCGAACGCAAGGCCAAACACTCCAAACTGCTGGCGCGCGTCCCAGACCGACATCGCAAGACGATCCGGGATTCGCGCCGGCTCCAGCCCGAGCACCATCGTCTCGCGCCAGTCGGCCTTCGTGGCGTCGAACCAGAAGTCGGCGAGGCGCTCGTTCCAGGCAGGCGTTGGACTGTATCCATCAGTGACGGCGAGAACGTTCGGCAGGTATTGCAGCGCGCCGGCGAGTGCAATGATCAGCGCCATCGCGATCACGTCGGGGCGCAGCAACGCGGCCGGTTTGGATTGCACCTGCAGGAGAAAGATCGCGAACGGGACCAGCAGGAGAATCATCGACAAGTGGTTGCCGAAAGACAGCGCGTAGATCGCGAAGAATGCCGCCAGTCGACCGCGGGTCGGCTGACGCGCGTAGCCTGCGAGCGCGATCAGGCAGACACCGACGAGAGCCAGATGGAACGTGTAGACCTCGGCGATGATCGCCTGCGACCAGAACGTATAGGAGAACGCCAGGAGCAGTCCCGCGCCGCCGCCGGCCAGCGTCGACGTGGTGATCGTCGCGACCAGCCAGCAGAGCAGTCCGACGGCGGCGCCGCCCCACACCGCGGAGAAGAGGTTCAGGCCACGCGCGGGATTCGACGAACTGATCGACGCAACGAATGGTCTCGCGAGGTTGTAGTAGAGAGGATAGGCCTGCCGCGCGCTCGTCGCCGGCCACAGGACGGCGGCCTGGAAGCCCCCTGTATCACCGACGTCGACGCCGGGCAGCAGCGTGCGCGAGTAGGCGGCGAAGGCAATCGTCGCCACGACGACCGCCGCGGCGAGTCTAGCGACGGCCACGTTTTCTGGCGATGAAGCTGCGGACCTCGTCGATCGAACGGGTGTTCAGAACGTGACGAGGCTCCACCCAGCCGCGTCGTGCCGTTCCGACGCCGAACCGCATCTGCCGCGCCAGCGCCTCGGCGCGATGACAGTCGCTGTCGATGGTGAGCGTCACGCCTCCGGCGACCGCGACACGAGCGAGTCTGCCGTCCATGTCGAGATGTCCTGGCGCTCCGTCGATCTCCATGGCCGTGCCTGTTTCCACCGCCGCCGCGAAGAGCCGCTCGAAGTCGACTTCGTACCCCGTCGAATATGCCGGCGACCGGTTGGCCGGATGCGTGATCACGTTGACGAGCGGATGGTGAATCGCTTGGAGATACCGCTCCGTCAGACGAGAACCTTCCTGACCGCCGTGATCGTGCAGCGAGGCAAGGACGATGTCGAAGCCCTCGAGGGTTGAGTCGTCGAAATCGAGTGAGCCGTCCGTCATGATGTCGACTTCGATGCCGTGCAGGATCTGAATGCCGTTGATCTTTTCCCGCACTCCTTCGAGATCGGCGCGCTGTCGAGGGATGTCGTTCAGCGCGAGCTTGCGCGACGACCATGCGCGCTCCGAGTGATCGGTGATGGCGACGTATTCGTATCCAAGCTGTTTCGCGGCATACACCATCGTCTCGAGCGAGTCGCGGCCGTCGCTCCAGGTCGTGTGCGTGTGCAGGTCGCCGCGGATGTGATGGTCGGACACCAGCGTCGGGAGAGCACCAGCGTCGGCGGCGGCGATCTCGTCACGACCCTCACGCATCTCCGGCGCGATGTAGGGGAGATCGAGGTGACGGTAGAGTTCGCTTTCGGAGAACGCCATGACACCGACGCCGTTGGCGCGATGGAGATGAGCGTCGCGAAAGACCAGGTTGCGATGCTCGGCTCGGACGATGAGCTGGTCTGTGTGCGCACGCGATCCCGTGTGCCATGCCATCGCGGCACCCGCCTGCTCTGGTGAGGTCACATGGACGGTGACGGTACCACGCGCCGTGGCGATGGTGACGCTCGACGGTGTTCGGGACAGGACGCCTACGGCTGAGGGCAGACGGCCAAAGCCCGTAAGAACCTCCGATTGCAGAGGCAGCGAAGCGGTGGCAAGGAGCGACACATCGCCGATGTCAGGCGAGTAACGTCGAAGACTTCCCGTTGGAGAGATCGAGTCGGCTGGAAGGCCCGCACGCCTTGCCTCACGGATGACCGTCGACGCCAGCATGTGCGCGCGGCCAAGAGGAAGACGGGAAGTGGTGGTCAATGCCGGCTCGTGCGGAGGAGGGCGGCACGCCGCCGCTCCCCGCTTTGCCAGCATTCTGACTGAAAGCGTCCGCCTTCGCCAAAAGGCTTCGGCGCGAGCCGGTCTACGGCCGGGTGATCGAGCGGCGCCCCACGAACATCCGGTACAACGCGAGGAGAATCACCGCACCGACGAACGACATCAGGAACCCAGCGGACTCGTTCGGCCCGTAGAATCCCATCGCCCGCCCGACGAAGCCGCCGATGACCGCGCCGGCGATTCCGAGCAGCATCGTGATGATGATGCCGCCGGGATCACGACCCGGCATTACGAGCTTGGCCAATGCACCGACGATCAAGCCGAAGAGGATCCATCCGAGAATGCCCATCTGTTCCTCCACCCCAAGTGGGGCTCACGGTCGCACAGTGCAAGCACAGGGCCTTCTTCAGCGTCGCCGGATGTCTGTACTCGAGCCCACCGGCCGGGCCGGACTGCGCCTGAGCCTCAGTTGAACTGCGCTGGCACCTGAAAGAGACACGACACGTTCATCTGCGATGTAACCGTCTTTGGTGACGCGAATCGTCTTCGGGCCCGGTGGCAGGTGGCGGATGACGACCGGAGTCGCTCCCCATCCCACGCCATTCACGGTCACGCGCGCGCCGGCAGGATCCGAGGTGATCCTGAGAACAGGATCCACCGGCACCGTGCGCGGCGCTTCAGGTGGCGCAGGAGACGGGGCAGACGTTGGCAACTCCTGAACGACCGACGCATTCGGCGTGGAAACCGGCGGTGTGACCGCGACCGGCGCGGCCTCGGGGCTCGCCGCAGGCGTCGTGATCGACGGCGTCGGCCACGCCAACCACATCGCGGCGAGCACGCCGACGGCGATCGTCGCAAGGACGACGCGGCGTCGTGGAATCGAGGTCGCGCCCCGCGGTATCACTGAGGCCTCACGGATCGACGGATGCCGGGGCAGATGTGGCGCCGGCGGGGCCAGCGGCGCGATCGTGTCGACGACGGGATCGAGGTGACCTATGGCTGCGACGATGTCGGGCGCCGAGAAAGAGACGTCGGCCTCCAGTTCCACCGGTGCGGCCGCGATCGCGTCAGCGACCGCCGTGGACTCCGCGTACGCGCGCATCTCCGCACGCCGATACATCCCGCCTGGTGTCGGCGATCGTCGTGCCTTCGAGTCGTCCTGAAATGCGTTTGGATCTTCCATGATCGTCACCGAGGATCAGGGTTGGGCGCCGGTGCCGACGCTTTGCAATGCGCGGTCCGATCGCGAGTTATTGCAGGAGTTGGGGGGGACTTAGTCTACATCCACCTTCGCGCTGCGCGCTACGATGGACATCCTTCCGCGAGAAGGTGGCTCGCCATCCGAAGCTCGCTCGCGTGTGTCTGGCGGGGAAGGATGGTGGACGGCGGGGGGATCGAACCCCCGACCTCTGCATTGCGAACGCAGCGCTCTCCCAGCTGAGCTAGCCGCCCGATGGAGCTGATACGACGGATATGTTGGGGCGAGCACACATGCTGTCGTGCGCCGCCGTATGCACGAACATCGAGTGTAACATAGCCAAGTTCGCCTGAAGGCGGACGGTTCGCGCCTCCAACTTCCCTCGCTCATGGCCACAATTCGAAAAATTGGTGTTCTTACTGGCGGCGGCGATGCCCCGGGCCTCAACGCCGTCATCCGGGCCGTCGTCAAGTCTGCCTGCAATCGCGGCATCGAGGTCATCGGCCTCGAAGACAGCTTCGATGGCCTGATCTATCCGGAGAAATCGCGCCGCCTCGAACCCAGTGACGTCAGAGGCATTCTCCGACTTGGCGGCACGATCCTGGGCACGGTCAACCGGGGCAACCCATTCGCCGAACCCATCAGTACGCCGCAAGGCACGTTCAACTACGGCGAGCGTGTGATGGAGATGTTCCAGCAGATGGGGCTCGACGCGCTCGTGTGCATCGGCGGCGATGGGACACTGGCGATCTCCTACGAGTTCTACAAGAAGGGTATTCCGCTGGTTGGTGTGCCCAAGACGATCGATAACGACATCGTCGGCACGACCAGTTGCTTCGGATTCGACACCGCGGTGAGCTTCGCGACCGATGCCATCGATCGTCTGCACACGACGGCCGAGGCCCATCGGCGCATCATGGTGGTCGAGGTGATGGGTCGCTATGCCGGCTGGATCGCGCTGCATGGCGGCATCGCCGGCGGCGCCGATGTCATCCTGATTCCGGAAATTCCCTACAACCTGGAAAAGGTCGCCCAGTGTTTACGTACCCGCGAGGAGCGTGGCGCCAAGTTCAGCATCGTCGTCGTCGCGGAGGGCGCGCGCCCGGTCGACGGCAAGGTGTCAGTGGTTGCCGAGGCTCATGGGGGATACGCTGAACGGCTTGGCGGGGCGGGGATGTCATGCGCCAAGCAGCTCGAGGAGCTCACCGACAAAGAGACGCGCTATGTCGTGCTTGGTCACCTGCAGCGTGGTGGCGTACCAACGGCGTTCGATCGGACGCTTGCGACGCGCTTTGGCGGGAAAGCGGTGGAGCTGCTCGTCAACGGGCAGTTCGGGAAGATGGTCGCCAACCATCCGCCCGACCTCGTGCCCATTCCGCTTGGTGAGGTCGTCGGGAAATTCAAGACCGTCCCGCTCGACTACGACCTGCTGCTGACGGCGCGTGCGCTGGGCGTCTCGTTCGGGGATTAGTGCCCGAGTAGGTCCTGGTCCTTTTTCTTCTGGAGCTCATCGATCATCTTCACGTGCTCGTCGGTGAGCTTCTGGATCTGATCGAGCCCCTTCCGCTCGTCGTCTTCAGAGATCTTGTGGTCCTTGAGCAGCTTCTTGAGCCGCTCGTTGCCGTCGCGCCGAACCAGCCGCACGCCGTTGCGTCCTTCTTCGGCCTGCTTGTGCACGTGCCGTGAGAGCTCCTTGCGACGGTCGTCGGTGAGCGCGGGGATCGGCACGCGGACGACCTTGCCGTCGTTGGCAGGATTCAGCCCGAGATCGGATGCGCGGATTGCCTTCTCGATCGCGCCCATGAGCGACGGATCGAACGGCTGCGCGATGATCATCGCCGGCTCCGGTATCGACAGTGTGGCGACCTGATTGATCGGCATCTTCGCGCCGTACGCCTCCACGTGAACGCTGTCGAGCAGCCCGACGGTTGCCCGTCCGGTGCGAACGTTGGCCATGTCGCGGCGTACGCGATCCACGGCGCCGTCCATGCGTCCCTTCACTTCGGTGAACATGCCTTTCAAATCATTGAAATCCATATCTCACCTGGTTGGTGGTTGGTGGACAGTGGTTAGTGGCTGGTTCGTGGTCATGGTGAACCACCATCTACCATCTACCATCCACCACCTAGATTGACACCGTGGTGCCGATCGGCTCGCCGGTTACGACGCGGCCAATGTTGCCCGCTTCGCGCAGATTGAACACCACGATCGGCAGCTTGTTGTCCATGCACAGTGAAATCGCCGTGGCGTCCATCACCTTCAGCTGTCGCTCGAGGACCTGCAGATACGAGATTGTCGGGTATTTCGTGGCCTCCTTGTCGACCATGGGATCAGCGGTATAAACCCCGTCGACCTTCGTCCCCTTGAGGATCACCTCGGCCTTGATCTCCATCGCGCGAAGTGCCGCTGCGGTATCGGTCGTGAAATACGGATTGCCGGTACCGGCCGCGAAGATCACCACGCGACCCTTTTCCAGATGGCGAATCGCGCGACGCCGGATGAAGGGCTCCGCGACCGCGCGCATTTCGATCGCAGTGACAGTGCGCGTGACGATTCCGTGCCGCTCGAGCGCGTCCTGGAGGGCCAGCGCGTTGATCACGGTCGCCAGCATTCCCATGTAATCCGCGGTGGCGCGGTCCATGCCGCGTGCGCTCGCGACGAGCCCGCGAAAGATGTTGCCGCCGCCAATCACGATGGCGGTCTCGACGCCCATGCTCTGGATCTCTGCCACGTCGCGCGCAATGCGTGCCGTGACCGCGGGGTCGACCCCGAACTGCTGCTCGCCCATCAGGGCTTCGCCGGAAAGCTTGAGGAGGATGCGGCGGTAAATGGGGACGCGAGGGGACACCGAAGGGTCGGAAGACATCGAGACGCGATTATATTTCAACGCTCTCCGTGTCTATGGCAGCGCGAACGCGACGAGCTCTTCGGAACCCTCCGGCGATGGGTCATCGAGGGCGCTCGCACCCGCAGCGACGATCGCGACGTACTGCTTGCCGTCGTTCCCTTGATAGGTGATCGGCACGGCGTGCGCGCTCATCTTCAAGGACGCCGCCCAGAGTTCCCTGCCACTCTTCGACTCGAACGCCCGGAATCGACGGTCGTTGCTGGCCCCGATGAACAGGAGACCGCTTGAGGTCGTGATTGGACCGCCCATGTTGAGTCGCCCGGTGCGCTGCCTCGCTTCCGGTAGCTGTTCGGTGATCCCGAGCGGCACCTTCCACGCGATCTCACCGGTCCTCAAGTTCACCGCCACGAGATTTCCCCATGGTGGCTTCTGACACGGCCACGCCTTTTCCCCGGAGCCCACGAGATTGCCGGTGCCGTCCGACCGACCCTCGCTCCATTGGAACCGTGACGTCGTGCCAACGACGCTGTTGCGGTTCATGCGTTCAGGACCGCCGGCGCGTCCCTCTCGCCGCTCGATCCAGCCGATGCTCGCTTCATCCATCGTGTTGACGAACAGATACCCGAGCGACGGATCGGAGGCGACGCCGCCCCAGTTCGCACCGCCGACAGAGCCCGGGAAGAGGATGGTCGATTTCGGCGGCGCTCCAGGCGCGCGATAGACGTATGGAGTGAACGGTCCCAGATTGATGAAGCCGCCGCTCCGTTCCTCGAGCGATTTGCAGAACGCTGCATGCTCGGCAGTCGTGTCGGCGGCCGTGACGATGTCGTTCGCCTTGTAGCTGACGCGAGCGAGGGGAGCCGGCTTGATCGGGATGGGCTGCGTCGGCCACGACGCTTCACCCGGAACTTCACTCTTCGGCACTGACCGCTCTTCGATGCCGAAGACGGGCTTTCCGGTTTCGCGATTCAGGATGTAGAGATAGCCGGTCTTGCCCGCCTGCGCGAGGACCGGGACCTCCTGTCCGTTGATGCGCACGTCGAGCAGGCCTGGTGCGGAGGGTGGATCGTAATCCCACAGATCATGATGCGTGGTCTGGAAGTGCCACTTGTACGCGCCCGTGTCTGCGTCGAGCGCGACGATCGAGTTCGCGTAGAGGTTCTGCCCCCTGCGCTCGCCGCCGTAGTAGTCGTTGGTGGGACTGTCGAATACGGCGTAGACGACGTTGCGTCGTGCGTCGATCGTGACCGCGAACGGCCAGCTGATCGCCCCGTTGACGTTCTGCCAGCTGCCGTTCTCCCACGTGTCCTGACCGGGCGCGCCCGGCTGATCGGAGACCGAGCGGAACTCCCAGACTTTGTTGCCGGTGCGCACGTCGACCGCGCGCACCGCGCCGGGTGGGGTGTTCGTGCCGACGATCGCGAGATGCTTGTAGATGGTTGTCGAGCCGTTGTACGCGCGGTCGATATCCACGACGCCACCGGTGCCGAATCCGGCGGCCGGCTGGCCGGTCGCGGGATCCAGGGCGATCAGCCGACGTCCCGCCGTGAAGACAATGCGGGCTGATGCGGTGCCGTCACCGGGCCAGTACCCCAGGCCACGCTTGGATGGCGCGCCTCCGGGAACCTGCCAGCGCCATCGTTCCTTCCCGGTCTCCGGTTCGAGGGCGACGGCATGCGTGTTCGTCAGCACGAACATCACGCCGTTGACGACGAGCGGCGTGAACTCGCTGCCACCGGTGAGCCCTCCGTTGTCCTGACTGCGACCGATCTTGTAGGACCACGCGGGTCGCAGCCGCGCGACATTCGCTGGTGTGATCTGCGTGAGCGGGGAGTGCCGCGTCCCCATCAGATCGCGGTTGTAGTTCGGCCAGTCGCCGGCCGCAGATCTGCGGGGCGTCGTGCCGTCTTCCTGCGCGGCGTACGCGAATGGCAACGCGCAGAGCGCGGCGACGATGAGCGCGCGATGAAAGCGGATCAAACGCTATTCCGCCGTCTCACCGACGCGGAAGCGGGCGAAGCGGCTGATCTGGATGTTCTCGCCGGTCTTTGCGCTCGCCTGGGCGACGAGCTGCGAGACGCTCACCGCGTTGTCGCGGATCGAGGGCTGATCGAGCAGCACGAACTGTGAGTAGAACGCACCGAGCTTGCCCTCGATGATCTTCTCCAGCACGTGGGCCGGCTTGTTCTCCTTTTCCATCTGCGCGCGGTAGATCGCCTTCTCCTTCTCGATCGCGTCAGCCGGCACGTCCTCGCGACGCACCCACTTCGGATCGGCGGCGGCGATGTGCATCGCGACTTCCTTGACCAGGCTGTTGAAGTCGTCGGTACGTGCCACGAAGTCGGACTCGCAGTTCACCTCGACGAGGACGCCGATCCGGCCGCCCATGTGAATGTAGCTGCCGATCACGCCTTGCGCCGTTGTACGCCCGGCCCGCTTGGCCGCCTGCGCCAGCCCGCGCTTGCGGAGCAGCGTCATCGCTTCTTCCATGTTGCCGTTGGCTTCGGTGAGCGCCGCCTTGCACTCCATCATGCCCGCGCCCGTCTTGTCGCGAAGCTGCTTCACCAGATCTGCGGTAATTGTCGTTGTTGCCATTGTCTTGATTCCCGGTACAAAGAAAGCGCCGGCGAACGGGCCGGCGCGTCGAATCCCAGAAGGAACGTCGTCAAGACGTTCCGGTAGACACTGTGTCCGCCGCTATGCGCCGGCCGGAGTGGGCTCGGTACGTCGCTGCGGCCGGACCGCGCGCGTGAGCCGGGCGGCTGCATCGGCGGCCGCTGCTTCCTCGGCGCGCGCCGCGTCCTCTTCCGCCAGCCGCGATTCGCGCATCGCGCGCCCGCCGCTGATCGCATCGGCCACCTTCGACGCGAACAACCGGATCGCACGCAGCGCATCGTCGTTGCCCGGAATGACGAAGTCGACCTCGTCGGGATCGCAATTGGTGTCGACGATGCCGATGACCGGGATCTTCAGCTTGCGCGCTTCGTCGACGGCGATCTTCTCCTTGCGCGTGTCGACGACGAAGATCGCGTCGGGCAGGCGCGACATCTGACGAATGCCTTCGAGGTTCTTCAGCAGCTTGCGCTTCTCTTTCTCGGCGCGCGCGATCTCCTTCTTCGACAGCGTGTCGTAGCGGCCGTCGGTGGCCATCGCCTCGATGTCGCGCAGGCGACCGAGACTGCGCTGAATCGTGCTGAAGTTCGTCAGCAGTCCGCCAAGCCATCGCTGGTTGATGTAGAACATGCCGCAGCGCTGCGACTCCTCGGCGATCACGTCCTGCGCCTGACGCTTGGTCCCGACGAAGAGTACCGTCTTGCCGTCGGCCGCGAGATTGGTGACGAACTCCTCGGCGTCACGGAACTTCTTCACCGTCTTGTTCAGATCGATGATGTAGATGCCGTTCCGCTCACCGAAGATGTACTCCTTCATCTTCGGGTTCCACCGCTTCGTCTGGTGGCCGAAGTGAACGCCGGCCTCCAGCAGATCCTTCATCGCAATCCCGGACAAGTGCGCTCCCTTTCCTTTTAGCGTTTGCTGAACTGGAAGCGCTTCCGGGCGCCAGCCAGGCCGTACTTCTTGCGCTCCTTCACACGTGAATCCGACGTGAGGAGTCCATCTTTCTTCAAAGACTTGCGCAATTCGGCGTTGAACTCGACCAGTGCCCGTGCGATGCCCAGCCGCACGGCGCCCGACTGGCTGTTCACACCGCCGCCGGCGACCGTGGCCAGGATGTCGAACTTCTCGACCGTCTCGGTCAGCGCCAGCGGCCGGCGCACGTTCATCCGCAACGTTTCGGTCCGGAAGAACTCGCTGAACTGGCGGTGGTTGACGGTGATGGTGCCGGTGCCGGGGCGAAGGAACACGCGGGCGGCCGATGTCTTGCGGCGGCCTGTGCCGTAATATTCGATAGTGGCCAAGATAATTACGCGACCTCGATTCTCTGTGGTTGCTGAGCGGCGTGAGGATGATCCGCGCGCGCGTACACCTTGAGCTTGCGGTACATCGCGTCGCCCATTTTTGTTTTCGGCAGCATGCCGCGGATCGCTTCCTCGACCAGACGGACCGGACGACGCTTGCGCACGTCGACGGCGCGTTCTTCACGCAGGCCGCCTTCGTAGCCGCTGTGCCGGCGATAAATTTTGTCGGTTTCCTTGGCGCCGGTCAGCTTGACCGACCCGGCGTTGATCACGATCACGTGATCGCCCGTGTCGATGAACGGGGTATAGATCGCTTTGTGCTTGCCCTGAAGCAGCCGCGCGGCCAGGGTTGCCACCCGGCCCAGGACCTGACCGTTGGCATCGATGACGTGCCACCGGCTGTCCACGCTTTTCGCGCTGGCGACGAACGTACGCATGAAGAGGGATTCCTTCGCTGGCCTGTGCGACCCGGGATCGCGAAACGGCGTTAAGCCGTTTCGCCAGACGCTGTCACGGCTGATGCCCGGACTACGCAGACGAAACCTATAACCGCAAACCCCAATGATACGGACGGTTGCCGGCACTGTCAACTGCACAGCACAGTCACCGCATGCCGCCACGCGCATCGCCGCGAACTATAACGCTGTGCCTCCGCATCTTCGATTGCCGCCTGACAAAACGCGCGGATGACCCTTCACGTCGAGGCGCCAGGACGAGACTCCCGATAACAGTCGTGTAAGGGCGAACCAAAATCCGTCGATCGGGGACGCCCCACCGACAGAGTTTGGCACCCGCGAGTGGCAATTTGTGGCGACTCCGGGCCGTTGAGCTACTGGCACGTCGGTTGCCCCACGAGGTGCGGCGGGGTTGGAGTCGTCGCGTCTCCAAAGTAAGACGCGCCCTACCAGCGTTTGGTGGGTCGACTCGACCCGGCGTCGATCACTCACGTGGGTCGCAGCGACCCGGAGAGCAATTAGTGCTGTTCTTGCGCAAATCGAAGGCAGTGGTGGGACTCGACATCGGCTCGAGCACGGTGAAGGCCGTCGAGCTGAAGCCGGGAGGCAAAGGGTTCCGCGTCGCGGCGTTCGGCATCGAGCAGGTCCCGCAGGATGCCATCGTCGATGGCGCGATCATCGACGGCGGCGCGGTCGCCGACGCGATCCGTCGCGTGTTCGACCAGAACAAGACGTTCAAGAGCAAGGACGTGTGCGCCTCGCTGTCGGGCAACGCCGTGATCGTCAAGAAGATCACGCTCCCGGTGATGACGCAGGCCGAGCTCGATCAGTCGATCTACTGGGAAGCGGAGCAGTACATCCCGTTCGACATCCAGGACGTCAACCTCGATTACCAGATTCTCGATCCCGGTACCGGACCCGAGTCGCGCGGCAGCATGGACGTGCTGCTCGTCGCGGCGAAGAAGGAAAAGATCGGCGACTACACCAGCGTCATCGCGCAGGCCGGCCGCACGCCGGTGATCGTCGACGTCGATGCCTTCGCGCTGCAGAACGCCTACGAGATCAATTACGGGCTGACAGCCGGCCAGGTGGTGGTGCTGCTCAACGCCGGCGCCAGCGCCATCAACATCAACATCATCGAAGGCGACCAGTCGGTCTTCACCCGCGACATCTCGATGGGCGGCAACGCCTACACCGAAGCGGTGCAGAAGGAGCTCGATCTGCCATTCGAGGTTGCCGAGCAGTTGAAGAAGGGCGTGCCCGTTGACGGCGCGACCTTCGAAGACGCGCAGCCGGTGCTGCGCGCCGTCACCGAGAACGTGCTGCTGGAGATCCAGAAGACGTTCGACTTCTTCAAGGCGACCGCTTCCTCGGAGCAGATCGACCGAATCATGTTGAGCGGTGGCGCGTCGCGCGTGGACGGCTTCCGCGAGATGGTGCAGGAACGGTTCAACGCGCCGGTCGAGGATTTCGATCCGTTCCGCGCCGTGACCTGGGATGACAAGAAACAGGGTGCCGACGCTCCCGCGCTTGCCGCAACAGCGGCCGTGGCTGTGGGTCTCGCGGTGCGGCGGGTAGGCGACCGATGATTCGCATCAACCTTCTCGGCGGCGAGCGGCAGAAGGCGCGCAAGACCACCGCGGCCTTCGATGCAGGACGACACACGACGCTCGCCTGCGCGGCCGTGCTCGTGATCTCGGTGGCTGGCATCGGCTGGTGGTACTGGGCGCTGACGCAGGCCTCCACCCGCGTCGACGCGGACACTGTCGCGGCGGAAGGGGAAGCCGTGCGCCTGCGATCGCTGCTCGTCGAAGTGCAGCAATTCGAGGCGCGTCGCGCGCAGCTCCAGCAGCGCGTCGCGTTGATCCAGCAGCTTCGCGGCGGTCAGTCGCTGCCGGTGCAGCTGCTCGACACCATCAGCAAGAGCATCCCCGACATGTTGTGGCTGACCGATCTGGAAGAAAAAGACACGAGCGTGACGATGACGGGTCTGAGCACCACGCTCATCGCGGTCTCTGACCTCGTAGGAAACCTCGGCTCCACGCCGCTGCTCAAGAAGCCGATCGAGATCGTCAACACCGAAGTCCAGACGCAGGCGCAGCAGGGCCCCGCGACCGGTCAGCCGGCTGCGGATCTCATCAAGTTCACGGTGAAAGCGCAGATGGCGACTCCGGAGCCGTCGGGCGGGAAGAAATGAACCTCAGTCTCGGCAAGCTGCCCTGGTACGGACAGATCGGCGCGTTTGTAGCCCTGGGTGCGGCCGGCGCGGCGGTGTTCTGGAACTTCTACGCGCAGCCGGCACAGGCGAGCCTCGAGGAGCGTCGCGGGCAGCTGGCGAGCATCCACGCGGAAATCGAGCGTGGCCGCGCCACCGCACGCCGCCTGCCGCAGTTCCGCCAGGAAGTCGCCACGCTCGAAGCGCAGCTCGAGCAGTTGCGCGCGGTGCTGCCGGAAGAACAGGACGTCGCCGATCTGTTGCGGCGCGTGCAGGGCATGGCGACGCAGTCGAACCTGACGATTCGCGGCTTCACGCCGCAGGTGGTGGCGAAGAAGCAGATCCACATGGAGTGGCCGATCGGATTGAAGCTCGAAGGCCGCTATCACGATCTGGGGGCGTTCCTCGAGCGCGTGAGCAAGTTCCCGAGAATCATCCACGTCAGCAACATCAAGATCAAAGGCCTTCCACCCGCATCCGGCGCAGCGACGATTGCCGCCGAATGCACCGCCACGACGTTCGTGCTGATCGACACGCCCGCGCGTCCGGCGACACCTGCGACGCCGGCCGCTGCGCCGGCCGCGACGCCGGTGCGGACGGCGGCGACGGAGTAGCGCATGCGCATGGTTGCTGCGATCACGGTCTTCTCTCTGAGCGCCCTGACGCTGACGCACGGCGCTGCCGCTGCGCAGTCGCAGGCGACGTCAGCGGCTGCGGCTCCGAAGACGAGCGCCGCCGCGGTGACTCCGAACCCACAGACCGCGGCTCCGGCACCCTCGCAGGTCGCCGCCGTCGAACCACAGGGCTACACCTACGACCCGGGGAACCGGCGTGATCCGTTTGTCAGTTTGATACGACGCGGTTCCGATACGCAGGTCTCACCGACCGGAGTTGGTGTGCGTCCGCCGGGGCTTCGTGGCCTGACGGCCGGCGAGGTCACGCTGAAGGGCATTCTCGCGAGCCAGGGTGGCTACGTGGGGATCGTCCTCGGCGCCGACAACAAGACCTACATCGTCCATCCGGGCGAGGCGCTATTGGATGGAACGGTCCGGACGATTACATCGGACGCGATGGTGATTCTGCAGCAGGTGAACGAGCCGCTGTCGCTGCAAAAGCAGCGCGAACTGAAGAAGGTCCTGCGGCAGACGGAAGAGGGCAGGTAACGATGCACCGATGGCTTTGGACTTGTGTGGCGCTGGCGCTGAGCGTCATTGCGCCGCTGGCCGCGAACGGCCCGCGCAGCGACCTGGCGGTCCTGAAGCGGATCGTCTCCCACGTCGACGAGCGCGTGGGCAGCGTCTCGATCGAGGCGTCGGACCCCGTGCCCTACGTGGCGTCACAGCCCGACGCGCGCACCTTCGTCGTGGAGCTTCGCGACGTCGCGGCGGCCGGCGTGGCGGATCGCTTCGTGCCCGACCCGCGCAATCCGATTTCCGCCGTGCACGTCGAGAGCGGGCGCTCAGCCGATGGTTCCGACGTCGCGCGAGTGCTCATCTCATTGAATCAGCCGATGCGTCCGCGGGTGCGAAGCGCGCGCAACGTCATTGTTGTTGAAGCCGACCGCCCTGAGCCTGGCGCAGCGTCAGCGGCGGCAGTGGCGATGGCCGGACCGTCGAGCGCGATTCGCGACGTGCGGGTGACGCGACGGGGCGACGCGACGGCGGTGACGCTGCTCGGCACTGGCCGTCTGCTCACGTCGAGCGTCGAGATGCCGAAAGACGGACCGCGCCGGTTGCAGATCGATCTCCCGAATGTGACGTCGGCCCTGCCGTCGGTCACTCCGATCAAGCAAGGGCCCGTCGATCGCGTTCAGATCGGACTGAGCCCGACGTCTCCGCTGGTTACGCGCGTGACGATGCAGCTCTCGCGCGCGGCGACCTATCGCCTCGACTCGTCGGTCGACGGACAGGATTTGACCGTTGTCTTCGACGAACCGGCATCAGCGCCGGCCGCAAAGACGGCGAGCGCGGCGGATACCAAGACTCCGCCGGTCGCATCCGTGACAGCAAAGGCCGCTGCTCCCGCGCAGGCCCCCGCGCAGCCACCCGCACCCGCTCCACCGGCGTCGCAGGCGCAAACGCCGGCGGGCGGGTCGCCGACCCGTTTCTCGGGCCATCCGGTGAGTCTCGATTTCCAGGGCGCGGATCTGCGTGCCGTGCTGCGCACGTTCGCGGAAATCAGCGGCCTCAACGTGGTCATCGATCCAACCATTCAGGGCACGGTTGATGTCGCACTGCGCGATGTGCCCTGGGATCAGGCACTCGACATCATCCTGCGAGCGAACAAGCTCGGATACGTCGTCGACGGCACGATCGTCCGCGTGGCGCCACTGTCCGTGCTGGCGGAAGAAGAAGGGCAGCGTCGAAAGCTCGCCGAAGAACAGGCATTGTCAGGGGA
>Ga0111539_10005126_pt1 | contig 16991 bp, 11 predicted proteins | sample RhiMethybrSRZTD1_FD_79667 | JGI IMG/M metagenome (GOLD analysis project Ga0111539, IMG submission 79667) | Populus rhizosphere microbial communities from Tennessee, USA - Rhizosphere MetaG P. TD hybrid SRZTD1 (version 2) (version 2) | ecosystem: Host-associated > Plants > Roots > Rhizosphere >... | reverse complement strand
GCTGTCGCCCGCGCTGCCTGTCGTGCCCGCGCTGCCCGTCGTGCCCGCGCTGCCCGTCGTGCCCGCGCTGCCCGTCGTGCCCGCGCTGCCCGTCGTGCCCGCGCTGCCCGTCGTGCCCGCGCTACCCGTCGTGCCCGCGCTGCCCGTCGTGCCCGCGCTGCCCGTCGTGCCTCCCGGGTCCGAGCCGGTGCCGCAGCCGACCAGCGCGCACGCGAATGACAGCACGAGCCCGCCGACGATGGGCCGGAAGCGGATCGCGGCCGTGCGCGACCAATGGTTGTTCCTGACGGAAACGCATGAGGACATGGCTGTGCCTTTCGGTTGGGGCCGCTAGCGGCCCAGAAAATCCATGAGCCACGTCATCGCCGGCCGCATGGTGCCGCTGCTGGTCATCAGGCCGCTGTTCGCGACCCAGGTCGACCCGACGATGTAGCCCCAGATCGTGATCCCTTTGACGTTGGGGTTGTTCCAAAACATCGTGAACTGGCTCTGCATCACGTTCTTCTGCTGGTTGTCGTCGGCGATGTTGAGGTCGTACTCGCTGACGTAAACCGGCAGGCCCGTCTGCGTGGCGATCTTGTCGATGTACATCTGCACGGTGCTGGCCGAGAGGTTGGCGCAGGCGTGCGCCTGGGCCCCGACGCCGTGGATGGGCGCGCCCGCTGACTTGATCTTGTTGACCATGTCGATGGTGCGGTTGTTGTCGTTCGCGTACTCGATGTTGTTGTAGTCGTTGAGAATCAAGATCGCGTTCGGGCAGTACTGGTGCGCCCACTTGAATGCCTGCGCGATCCAGTCGTATCCGCTGGAGCCGGCGCCGCCGAGCGCGGCCACGTAAACGGGCGTCGTGTGGGGCGGCGGTTCGTTGACGACGTCGATGAGCCGCGTGTCCGGATAGCGCTCGCAGAAGAGGCGGATCCACTCCTCCACCTCGGCCTTCTGATCGGCCTGCGACAGGCCGTTGAGCCAGCTGGGCTGCTGACTTCCCCAGATGAAGTTGTGCTGCTTGAAGGGGATGTTGTTTTGCACGGCGTAGGTGTGCATGGCGTCGAGGGAGGACCAGCTCATCTGATCACGCGTCCGCTCGATGGAGCCCCACTTCCCTGCGTTCTCGGGCGTGAGCTGGTCCCAGAACATGCTGAAGTCCGATCGGACCTGGCCGCGCGTGTCGATGTTGCCGACGAACTTCTTGAGCGGGGGCGGCGCACCGCCGCTCCCGGTGGTTCCGGCTGTATTCGTTCCCCCGGGTCCACCCCGCCCCGCGATTCCGCCCGCGCCGCCCCGGCCCGCCGCGCCTGTCGCGCCGCCCCGGCCTGCCGCGCCTGTCGTACCGCCCAGGCTGGTGCCGGTGCCCGCGGCGCCCGTCGTGCCGCCGCCCTCCGCCGCGCCGCCCTGTCCCGCCACGCCGATCGTGCCCGCGGCTCCGGATGCCCCGGCGGCACCAGCGGCGCCGCCTTCGCCGGCAGAGCCCATGGGCGGGCCGCCGCCACCGCCGGTGCCGGCCGCGCCGCTCGCACCCGCGTCCCCGGTTCCTGCCGTGCCGCTCGCGACGCCCCCCGTCCCCCCAGATCCGCCGGCCGTCCCACCGTTGCCGCCCGGGGTGAGACTCTCGCTGGGAACGCAGGCAATGAGGAGCACCGCCGCCAGCGCGAGCGCGGCGGCATGACGCGGAGCTGCCAGGCACGACCGAAACATCGGCCTCTCCTCTCGTTAAGGTCGTTGATCACGCCTCCCCTCGTCGACATTGAGTGATTCCCGCCGGGGGGGGTCCGGATCCGCTGGCTCAGGACAAATCGACAAGAAAGGATAAGTCGACAGAAACGCGAACCCGCGTCTTTTCAACACGATCAGCGGCGGCGCAACAAACACCACCGCTGACGTTCACCAATCAATCGGTCGACGCCTACCACCAGGTCTCGGCTTGCACGCCGAACGTCTGGCCGCTGAGGTAGATGCTGCTTGTGTAGAACATCGCCGAATCGACAGTGGCGATCCGGGCGGCCTCGTTCCACAGCGCGTAGGTCCAGAACAGGCGCAGCTCCGGACGCGTCAGCAGTCCCCTCCCCGACGAGATCGTGGGGGCGACGGTGAACTTGGTCAGGTACTGCGGAGGAGAACCGTTGCTCTTCGTCACGCGGTCGGCGCCGGCCTCGCCGAGCAGCTTGAAGTTCTCGGCGAAGGCGATGCTCACGCGGGCGCCCCCCGAATACCAGTCCGTTATCTGCCCCGCGTTGCCCAGATCGTCGTGCTGGTACACCACCGCCGCCTGCGCGCCGAACCATCGGTCGCCGGGCTGGATGGTGAGCACGTCGACGACCCGAAACCGGATCTCGTTGGGGCTGTTGTAGAGCGAGAAGTCCGGATAGTAGTAGCGTGCGAGCGTTCCGAAGCCCGTGCCCGCACCCTGGCCCCCCTGGATGACGAACTTGTTGTCGCCGCCCAGCATCTTCTGCACGTACCTGAAGGTGAAGCCGGCCCCGCCGCTGGTGGAGGGGTTGTTGCTGTGGTTCGCGATGACCTGGACGCCGAACTGGAGCTCAGCGCCTTTCCAGAGCTTGACCCCGCGCAGCTGCAGATCGTGTCGGACGCCGAAGTCGGCCAGCGGCGCGAGCGGCGGCGCGAAGTCCTGGGGCGGCGGTGTCAGCCGTCCGTCGACGGCGAAGGCGGCGTAGCTGAGACGCAGGTTCTTGCCGAGGTTGATGTCCTCGATGCCCGCGCCCACGCCGGACGGGTTCCAGTAGAAGAAATCGCTGATGTAGACGGATTCGCGCTTGTAGTAGCGGGTGCCTGCCCAGACCGTTCCTCCGAACAGCCAGGGGATGCCCGCGATGTCGGCGTAGAGGTTGGGGAAGGACACCACCGCGCCGGTCGAGGTCGTGAAGCTGAGCGGCGAATTGACGGTCCCGTTCGGCGTGTAACCGATGAAGGTCGTCGGGATGAAGACGGTGGGCATGAAGTGCGCCGATGCGATCACGCCGTTTGTTCCACCTTCACCCGCGTACGTCACCACCGTGAAGTGCGTTTCGGACCACACCTCACACTCGTTGCCGAGCCTGTACTTGGACCGCAGCTCCCCGGGCAGCGCGAGCGAGAAGCAGGTCATGCGGCCCTTCTGGTTGCTCATGCCGAAGTTGCCCCGGAAATATCCGCTCACCGCGACGTCGCCAAACTTCGGCCGCGGGGGTGGCACGACGACGGGCGCGGCGGGCGGAGGGACGGGCTCGGACGGCAAGACGGCTGTCGGCTGCTCGGCCTCCTTGGGTTTCTCGGTGCTCTGCCGAGGATCTTCCGGTGCGTCCGTGAGCCCCTGCGCGAAGGCGGGCGTCGACAGCGTCGACAGAAAGCCCGCCACCAGCAACAACAATGGTAGTCGTCGTCGCATGGGTTACGGCAGCTGCGAATAGACGGAGACGATGTTGGCCTGCACGGCTTCGTCGGCCGCGTCCGACGAGAAGTGGGCGGTCATGACGCCTTCGAACCAGTTCCCTTGCGCGCCGCTGCTGCCGTCGCCGCCGGTGCCGAGGCCGATGGCGCCTTCCTTCCTCATCGGGTTGTACCTGTTGGTCGGGCGCACCCCGTCGAACACCGGGTTCAACGCGCCGGCCTGCGCATTGCCGTTCTTGATCGCCCACCGGTTCGCGCCGGCCGCGCCACCCTTCACCAGGCCCACGACGTATTTGTGGGTCAGCGGCGCGTTGGGCTCGTACGGGCTCACGTTGCCGGCCCACAGACCGTCTTCGAGGTCGCCCATGACCCACGGACCGGCGCCGGCGCCCTTGCCCCAGATCACGCAGGTTCCGAAGTAGACGGCCTCCATCGTCCCCTCGTGGTTGTTCCGGCTGTTGCGCTCCATGTTTCCGTAGTCGAAGCAGCACCCACCGTTGAAGAAGTCGCCGCCGACGACCATGTACTCCGTCTCCGGGTTGTCGCAGGTCGCCGTGCCACAGGCGCCGTTGTTCCGATAGCCGCCGCCGGGCACGATGTGGATGCCGTAGGCCTTGTTGGTGCCAAACATGACCGGGAGAGCCTTGGCGTTTGCCTCGTTGGTTTCGGTCGGCTTGACCATGCTCGGCGGCGACCTCGTGAGATGGTTGGCCCAACCCGACTGGTCATAGATCTTCGAGATGGTGCAGGCGTCGACGCCGCAGAAGGTGTCCTGGTCAGCCGCTTTTGCGAGGCCGCCCGGCTCGAGGACGCCGATGTCCATGGTCGTGCCGTCCGCTTTCTTGACCTGGTAGAGGGGTCCGCTGTACCCGCCGTAGAGGGCGCGAACCGTGCTGTGGGCCGCTACACAGGGGCCGCCGTCCTCCGCGTAGATGTCGCAAGGCCCTTTGGTCGCCCCCGGCGGGGGCGGCGGCCCGGCCGTCACGCCCTCACACACCGTCGCGGTGGTGCAGGTGGGGGCGGCGGCGTCCGCCGTGCCCGATGTGACCGTGCAGCCCCAGCCAGACACTCCGATGATCGCGACGAGCGATAGTTGATTCCAAGCGTCTCTCGTTTTCATGACGAATACCCTCCGTTGATCAATTGCGGCGCCGAACAGGTCAACGCCCGAACGCCGAACGCCCTCGCTCCATCCGACGAACCGACGTACACGGACGACCCGTGACCCGACTCGAGCTCGTACAGCTCGGCGATCTGGCTGACGGGGCGTTGCGCGCCGCGCTCGCCCAGGACCGCAACCGTGCCGCCGCTGCCGCCGCCGGTGATCTTCGCGCCGTAGAGCCCGAGCCTGGGCCCGGCCTCGCGCACCAGCGCCACCAGGTGGTCGGTCCCGTCGGAGCCAAGCCCGCAGGCCGAGTAACTGGCGTGCGACGCGTACATGAGCTGGCCAAGCCGCACGCGGGTCGCTTCGTCCAGGCGCCGCTGGTCGGCGAGCAACGCGCGAAACTCGTGGACGCGCTGGTTCTCCTCGATCGCGTGCGCGGTCGCGGCGCGCACCGGATAGCTGCGCGCCGGATCGATGACGGTCGCAAGGTCGGTGGTTCCCGCGAAGCGGGCGAGGAACTCGGCTCCCGACAGCTGCTCGGGGATCTCCGCGCGATAGCGGTCGCGCCAGTCGGCGGCGGGGACGTTGGCCAGGTATCCCTTGAACGTGGTGTCGTCGATCGCGACGCGCCCCGGTGACAGGGGGCGGGCTGCAACGCCCGCGGCGGCGGTGATCATGCGGTAGCCCATGAACGCGGCGGCACGGACCGTTCCGTAGTCCGCGCCCGAGACGGCGTGGCGAATCCCGGAGTCGACGCCGAAGAACTCGATGTCGTCGGGGACGCGCAGCTGCCCGACCACCTCCGCGGGCTGACAGACCAGCTCCAGCAGGTGATCGCGGCGGCCCAGCGCGGACGTCATTTGATCCATCACGCCGCAGGGGGCGCCGACGACGAAGTTCTCCGCCTTCTGCGCGAGCAGCGCGACGTCGCGGTCGCTCAGGGTGGCGCCCACCAGCGGCGCCACCGCTTCCAGCGTGGCCACCTCCAGCGCCGCCGACGAGCTCAATCCCTTGCCGACCGGCACCTCCGACCACACCAGCAGCCGCAGCCCATGCCGGAGCGGCTTGCCAAGCTCGGCGTGGAGAACGACGAGCGCGCCGGCGGCATAGGCTGCCCACGCGCGCCGGGGATCGCCGGTCAGAAGCGCGTGGGCGCGCTCGTACGTGAGCGGCCGCTCAGGGACGAGCGCGGCGAGCGGCAGCCTCACCGTGGCTTCGCCGCCCAGGGCGCGGATGTCGCCGCTCTCGATCACGACCTCCGGTTCGTCGCTGGGCTGCGCCGCCACCCAGGTCGCGGCGGCGATCGGCATCTCCAGCACCAGCGCGCCGGAGTAATCGGCGATGCCCCCCATGACGTCGAGCCTTCCGGGGGCGCGGGTGACGGTGAGGGGACGGCTGGGATCGAAGAACTCGGTCTGACACGCCACCCACGCCAGCGCGCGCCGGTAATCGCGCTGCTCCTCTGGCCATCTGGTGTTGGGCATCCACATCGGCGTCACAGCGACCCTGCGGGGAGAAGACCGCGTGCGCGCAGCGCCCCGCGCAACGCGGGATCGACCTGCGACCGGATGGCCTCGTTGGCGTAGGCCACGAACGCGACGTCGGTGAACACGTCGAGCGGCGCGGACAGCCGCCCGCCCGACGGGTCGCTGACGAGGACGCCGGCCTCGCGCGCGATCAGCTCGGTGCACAGATCGTAGGGGTGGCTGCAGATGCCCAGCGCGCGGCCGCGCTTCTCCAGCATCGGCTCGATCAGCGGCCGCAGCTCGGCCACCCAGCGGTCGTGGCCCATCGCGAGCTCGTACAGCTCGCCCGCGTTCGAGATGTACTGGTCCTCGAAAGCGAGGGCGCGTCCCTTGATCGTCGGGCCCAGCACCGCCTCCACCACCTCGTCGTCGATGGCGGCCAGCTCGGCGCGCGCGCCCGGGAAGAAGCGCGTCACGCCGCCGAAGCCCTGGTCGATCGTGTTCGCGCGCGACGGGCGCAGCGCCAGCGGGCGACGCTTCCGGGTGGCGCGATCGAAGCGTTCGCCGTGGGCACCGCCGCCCGCGATCGCCCACATCGTGTCGCACAGGTTCTGCTTCACCAGCGGGATCTCGGTCTGCACGGCGACCTCGATGTCGGCCAGCGTCTCGCGTCCGTTGCGGTAGGGCGCGACGCCGGTCAGCACCCAGGCCGGGCGCTTCTGGACCATCAGGCCGCGGGTGCCGTCGATCGGGTCGACGATGACGACGATCTCGACGTCCTGCTCGCGGGTGCCGGCGGGCAGCACGCGGCGCCCATCCTGGCCCAGCCCTTCGGCCACCAGCAGACACGGCCTCTCCCGGGAAAGCAGCTCGAAGCGGGAGAGCAGCACCGCCTCCGAGACGCGGTCGACGGCGAACACGGTGTCGCCCGCGTCGTCTCCCACCACCGCCGACAGGTCTTCGATCGATTGGCGTTCGCACGCGGCGATCACCTCGTCACGAATGGCCTCGTGCACCTCGCGAATGTGGGCGACCAGCGCCTCGGGATCGCGGAGCCCCGTCATGCCCGCCTGTAGTGGAGGGGCGGCTGCGCGCGTAGCTCCGCGGCCTTGGCTTCGGGCGACGTATCCGACACGAAGTTGCCGCCGCCGATCTCGGGTCCGGCCAGGTACTTGAGCAGGGTTGGCTGGCGCAGCGGCGGGTGAAACGCGATGAAGAAATGGAACGCCTTGTAGTCGCCACCGTCGGTGGGCGCTTGATGAAGCACCTGCACGTAGGGAAAGGACATGCGCCAGAGGTTGTCGAAGCGGACGGTGACGGCGGAGAGCGCGGCGGCGAGCGCCGCCACCTCGGCTTCGTTGAGGTCCGACACGTGCGCGACCCGGCGCTTGGGGACGACGTACACCTCGTAGGCGTAGCGGGCGAAGTAAGGCACGAAGGCGATCACGTGATCGTCCTCGTGCAGCACCCGGCGGCCGTCGCGCTGCTCGGCACGCACGATGTCCGCCATCAGCCCGCGGCCGGTGTCGCGCTGGTGGCGCTCCGACGCGGCGAGCTCGGTCTCGATGGTCTTCCAGACGAACGACGTCGCGTAGATCTGGCCGTGCGGGTGCGGATTGGAGACGCCGACGACGTCGCCCTTGTTCTCGAAGCACAGCACCTGGCGGACCTCCGGGCGCGCGCCCAGCTCGCGCGTCTGGCCGCGCCAGACGTCGACAACCTCCGCGATCGCCGACGGCGGCATCTCGGCCAGCGTCAGATCGTGACGCGGCGAGAAGCACACGACGCGGGCGGCGCCCACGGCGGGCGCCGCGCGGTAGAACGACGGCGGGACGGGAATGTCGCGCGGCGCGTCCGGGCCCACGCACGGGTGATCGTTGTCGAAGACGAACGTGCCCTTGTAGCGCGCGTTGACCGCGCCCGAGACGCGCGCGTTCCCCGGGCAAAGGTAGCAGCCAGGATCGAAGGCCGGGAGCTCGGCCGCGGTCGCGGCCCCGGTCGTGCCGCCCGTCCAGGGCCGGTGCTGCCGGTGCGCAGCCACGATCACCCACTCCTCGCGCAGCGGATGCCAGCGCTGTTCCCAGCTCCCGGGCTGGTCCGGGTCTTTCGAATCCGTCATACGCGCGCGCTCCGCTGCTGTGTCCAGCGCCAGGCGTGCGCGACGATGGTCTCGATGTCGGGGATGCGCGCCTTCCAGCCGAGGACGTCGGCGGCCAGCCGCGCGTCGGCGACCAGCGCCGGTGGATCGCCGGCGCGCCGGCCGGCCTCGCGCACGGCGATCTTCTTCCCGCTCACCTTCTCCACGGCCGCGATCACCTGTCGCACGGAGTGGCCGCGGCCCGTGCCGAGGTTGACGAGCAGACTGGTCGCGCCGGCCCGCAGCTTGGCCAGCGCCGCGACATGCGCGTCGGCCAGATCCAACACGTGGATGTAGTCGCGGATCGCCGTTCCGTCGGGCGTCCCGTAGTCGGTGCCGTAGATCTCCAGGCCCTTGCCGGACTTGCCGTCCATGGCCGCCGCGATCGCCAGCGGGATGAGGTGCGTCTCCGGATCGTGGTCCTCGCCGACCTCGCCGTCGGGATCGGCGCCGGCCGCGTTGAAGTAGCGCAGCGCCGCGTACCGCAGGGCGTGTGCGCGCCCGTACCAGTGCAGCATCTTCTCGACGGTCAGCTTGGTCTCGCCGTACGGGTTGACCGGGTTCTGGGGATGGTCCTCCGAGATCGGCACCCGCTGGGGCTCGCCGTACGTCGCGCACGTCGACGAGAACACGATGTCGCGCACGCCCGCGTCGATCATCGCGTCGAGCAGGTTGATCGTTCCGGCCACGTTGTTGCGGAAGTACTTGCGTGGGTTGGTCACCGACTCGCCCACGTAGGCGTAGGCGGCGAAGTGCACGACCGCCGTCACCGCGTGCTCCTCGAGCACGCGCTTGATCAGCGCGCCGTCGGCGAGATCGCCCTCGATCAGCGGACCCCACTTGACCGCCCACTTGTGCCCGTAGACGAGGTTGTCGAACACCACGGGTTTCCACCCGGCCTGGGCCACGCATTTGGCGGTCTGGCTACCGATGTAGCCAGCCCCGCCGACTATGAGGATCGACACGACTTGCAGCAGCTCGCGAGCGGGGGCTATCGGTTGTACCCGACCGCCTTGATGTTGTTGAAGACGGCGAGGTCGGTGGCGTCGCTCGGGTAGCCCGCGACGATGGCGCCCTCGTAGAACGTGCCCCACGAGTTGTTGCTGTTGTCGCCGCCGACACCCAGCACGATCGCGCCGATGTTGCTGATCGTCTTGGGCATCGCGCCCTGGTAGGACGTGGTGATGTTGGTGGCCGTCTGCAGATCGGCGCCCCTCAGCGTCCACTGGCTCGAGGACGTCCTGAGGGTGCCGAAGGCGAAGGGCACCTTCAGCGACGGGTTGGCCGGGTTCACGCGATTCTGGTTGTCGTTGAGCCCGCCCCAGCCGGGATCGCCAATCTTGGAGCCGCCGGCCCAGACGCCGGCCTCGAAGTCGGCCATCATCCAGGGGCCGGCGCCGGCGCCCTTGCCCCAGAACGCGACGCCGAAGAACAAGGTGTTCATGTCAGCGTACTGCTGGGGATTCGTGGTGACGTTGCCGAAGTCCCAGCAGCACGCCGTGCCGGAGTGCGTGCCGTCCGCGAGCTCGTAGATCCCCTGGGACGCGCTGCCGGTCGGCATCCGGGTTCCCACCCGCATGATCCGGTACCCCTCGCGCATGTTCATGTAGAGCGAGTAGACCTTGTGGCCGGCGATCATCATCTGGCCCTTGTTCGCGGCGGACTCGAAGTCGTCCATGGCCGACCACTGTCCGCCGGCGGAGAGGCCCTTCTTCGCCACCGTGAGATGGTTTGCGTTCCCCGAGTGGTCGTACAGCGTGGCGACCGTACAGATGGTGTTGGCGCAGAAGGCGTCCTGCATGGCGGTGTCGGCGAAGCCGTCCGACAGCATCGGGATGTCCTTCAACATGCCGCCCGAGCCGGTGTTACTCGCCGAGCTGCCGCTCCTGACCTGGTAGAGCGGGCCGGTGTACGTCTTCGAGAGCGCCCGCACCATGCTGTACGCCGCGGAGCACGGCATGTTGGCGGCCGCGTAGATATCGCAGGGTCCGTCGACGCGGCCCGTGCCCGAGCCGCCGGTCCCCGTCGTGCCAGCCGTGCCGGTCGTTCCGCCGCGACCGGCGCCACCCGTCGTGCCGCCGGCGCCACCCGCCGAACCGCCCCGACCGCCGGCGCCACCCGACGCGCCGCCCCGACCGCCGGCGCCAGCAGTCGATCCGCCGGTGCCCGCCGACCCGCTCGTGCCCGCCGACCCGCTCGTGCCCGCCGAGCCACTGGTGCCCGCCGACCCGCTCGTGCCCGCCGAGCCACTGGTACCCGCCGCTCCACTGGTGCCGTTCTTCGCGAACACGATCGTGCCCGACGTGGTCGGGCTGATGCTCTGCGGGGTCCAGGTCATGTTGTTGCCCGCGACGCAGTACGCGTACTTGTTCATGGCGTCCGCGGTGAGCACGTTGGCCGACGTGGTGTAGTTGCCGCTTCGCTGCGGATCGGCGGTCAGCCAGGCGATCCCGCCCATCTGCTGGATCGTGGCCGTGCACGTGCACCCGCCGCCCGCCGCCGGTGTGCAATTGGCGCTGGCGAAGCCCATCCCGGCGAGCGGTCCCGAGATCCCGTCGCACGTGATCTGGGTCCCCGAAAGATTCAAGCACCCGGCCGGCATTCCCATCTGGACGTTGCCGGTCGTGGTCGTGCCGTCGGTGTACGTCCCGTTGGCGTTGGCGGTCCAGGTTCCGGTCACGGTGAGCGAACCGCTGAGCGTCACGTTCTTGCAGGCAGAGGGATCGAGCCCCGCCGCCCCGATGTCCAGGTTGCTGCTGCTCAGAGAGAGACACGACGAGGTCACGTCCCAGGTTCCGACCACGTCGCCCCCGCAGGCCGTCACACTGGGACACGACGGCCCTGAGCCGCCCGTGCCCGCTGTTCCACCAGAGCTACCGCCGGTGCCCGATGGGCTGGGCGAGGTGGGGTTGCAGGCACCCGAAATCACTCCGGCCGTGAGTGCCATCGTAAGAGCAGCAGAGCGGAGCTTCATCGACCAATCTCCTTCAAAGGGGAATTCGTTAGAAATGCTAACCAGGGATTCCCGGTAGCCCGGTGCTCGATCACGGTTCGGTCCCAGCCGCTGACGAAAATGAGAACCGGCCAGAAACGAGAATTTGCGGCCATATGAAACCCACAGGGTTTGTCGCGAGCACGAGCATCTTGTTAAAAAAAAAGACAGGGAGGCGCCCGCGGCGCTGCCGATTTCTCCGAACGGACACGAGATCATTCGAGAAACGCAAAATGCGAACGCGAGCGCGCCGGCCGCTACGAAGCCCAGCTTGCACGGCCTCCGATCCCTTTCGCGTGGGTCGTGTTCCGTTCGAGCCGATCACTTTCGGCGTGGTGAACGAGTCGCCTCGATGACGCATTTGTAAGGTTTTTTGCCAAAAGGCCTCGCGGACCGGCAAACGACCGTGGAGGTCTCATGCGGACTGGGCTGATCGAACTGGCAAGCGCACTCGTGTTGCTCGCGGCAACGGCGGCCACCGGCTGCAGCGAGGGCGGCAGCGGAACCACCGGCACCGCCGGAAGCGGGGGCGCAGGCACGGGCGGAACCACCGGCACCGCGGGGAGCACGGGTGGAACGACCGGCACCGGGGGCGGCGCGGGCGGAGGCTCGGTGACCAGCATCAGCGGCGACAGGACGCTCGGCTCGCTGACGAAGGCGGAGAGCGACCAGCTCTGCGACGACACGAAGGCCTACTTCATGGCGGCGATCAGCAAGGCCAACAGCTGCAAGTTCTCGGCGCTCAGCAACGCGGCGTCAACCAGCGCGCCCGATGACACGGTCCTGCGGTCCAACTGCACCTCGATGGAGACCAGCTGTAACGCGTCGGCCACCATGGGCCCGGGCGCCAGCACCTCCTGCTTCATGCCCCCGGCGACGTGCACCGCCACAGTGACGCAGTACTCCGCCTGCATCAGCGACGGGGCGGCGCTGCTCAATCAGAGCGCGAGCACCCTACCCGGCTGCTCTGCGGTCAGGCTCGCGGACATCACGCCGATCTTCGGAGCCGTGGAGGCCCTCTATCAGGCCGCTGGCTGCATGGTGCTCACCGCGGCGTGCCCGGACTTCGTCTTCCCGATCGCAAACTGAGAGGCGTGCAGAAACTCATGACATCCAATTCTTCCTTACGTGCGGCGATCGCAGCGCTCGCGATCGTGGGTGCTGCCTGCGGGCCCAGCGGAACGACCGGCACCGGCACCGCTGGCGGGTCAGGCGCCGGCAACGCGGGCACGACCGGCAGCGCGGGCACGACCGGCGGCGCCGGCACGACCGGCGGCGCGGGCACGACCGGTAGCGCCGGCACGACCGGCAACGCCGGCACGACCGGCGCGGCGGGCGCGGCGGGCGGGCGCGGGGGCACGACCGGCACGGCAGGCTCCGCCGGCGGGCGCGGCGGCACGACCGGTGCCGGCGGTTCGGCAGGCGCGACCGGTGGCACCGGCGGCGGAGGCAATGCCTGTCAGGGCACTGCGACCGGCACCGCGGCGAACACGCTCACGGTCGACGTCGACGCGGCCCAGCAGGTGATCCACAAGGAGATCTACGGCGTGCTGCTGGAGCGGCTCGGGCGAAATATCACGGGCGGCCTCTACGTCGGGACCAGTTCGAGCATTCCGAACATGAACGGGATGCGCACCGACATCATCCAGGGCTTCAAAGAGGTCGGCGTCGGGACCATCCAGTGGCCGGGAGGGTGCGCCGCGAACAACTACAACTGGAACCCGCCCAACCCCGCGAACGATGTGGGCACGGACCGGTTCATGGAGCTCTGCGCCGCGGTCGGCGCGGAGCCGTACATCACGGGCCGACCGAACGCTTCGAACGCCGCCAGCAACCTGCAGTGGCTGACCTACCTGAACAACAACACCGCCCATCCCGAATGGAACGTGAAGTACTTCAAGGTCGGGAACGAGGTCTGGGGGTGCGGCGGGAACAAGACCCAGGCCACCTACCAGGCGGACTACACCGCGAACTACAACGTGCTCAACGCGCCGATCAACGGCAAGAGGCCGGCGCTCGTCATCGGCACCGACCTGATCGGCAACAACGCCTGGCTGGAAGCGATGCTCACGAACATCCCCACCCAGTTCGATGGGATCGAGGTTCACGACTATCTCTATTTCCCGGACGTCGCGAGCGGCGGGATCCCGAGCGTCGGCTTCACCGACGCCCAGTATTACAACATCGTCCATCGCGCCAACCGAGGCCAGATCGGTCCGCGCATCGAGCAGCTGAAAGGCATCCTGAACCGCTACGACGCCGCCAACCGCATCAAGATCTACGAGGGTGAGTGGGGAGACTGGCTGGAGGCTTTCGACAACAGCACCGACACGTGGATGCAGCAGATCACCGTCATGGACGCGATCTCGTCGGCCGAGCACTTCCACCTGTTCATGCAACACGCCGATCGAATCAAGATGACCGGCATGGCCCAACCCATCAATGTCATCCACGCGATGTTCCTGACGCGGCAGAGTGACGGTGTGCTGGTGAAGACCCCGGTCTTCTATCTGTGGAAGATGTTCCTTCCCCACCACACGGCGAACGCGAAGTGGGCCCCCAACACGCTCGTCACCGAAAACGTCACCGGCAACAGCATGAGCATTCCGGTGATATCGGCCGGAACGACCGTCGACGATCAGGGCCGCGTCAACATCAGCCTGGCGAACGTCGACCTGGTCAACACCCGGACCGTTCAGATCACGCTGACCAGCAGCAGGGCCTCGTACTCCGTCGCGAACGCACAGGTCATCACCGGCGCGGCGAAGGACACCTACAACGACTTCGGTCAGGCGGAGCGCGTGAACCTCCAGACGTTGCCCGCTTCCAGTTGCGGCGTGTCCGGGAAATCGGTCCGGGTCACCCTGCCCTCCAAGAGCGTCGTCATGCTGATCCTCACGCCGGCGTGACCCGGGTACGGCCGGTAGCTCGGTCTTATCGGCTACCGTCCGCCGCGGGCGCGATCGTCACCAGCGAGACGCCGAACCGGGGCAGATCGAAGTCGACGGCGACCGAGCCATCCGCGTCCACCGCGACCGCCCTGTCCGGGACCAGCGGCGACGGATCCATCGCCGCCTGCAGGGCCGCGACCTGCGCGGCCGACGGGCTCGCCGGCATGCCTTGCGACACCCAGACCGTGTACGCGTCGCCGTGCGACTCGTCGACGCGTTGGTGCGACACGCGCACGCTGGCTCCGAAGGTCGCCGGCACCTTGATCGTCAGGTGCACCGGCGTGGCCGCGACGGTCACGATGTCATCGTGATAGTGGTACACCAGGATCTGGACGGCATCGCCGTCCAGCGTGGCCATGCCGTCGATCTGCGGCGCGCCGCGCACACCGCCGGCAAGAACGTCGTCCAGCGTGCCGGCCCCGCTGCTGGTCAGGGGCACGCGCGTCCCGGCGAGCCGCCCCAGCAGCTTGAACGCGCCCATGACGGGCAGGTTGATGCCGTTCGTGGCGAGGGTGCGATAGCCGGCGAAATAGGGCGTGCCCGGAAACGTGAACGCCCAGGTGAGCACGCCGCCCAGCTTGACGCCCTCCTGGGCCTCGAGGTCGATGGTGTGCTTCATCATCGCGATCTCGTACGCGCCGTACGCGGTCGAGTTGCGGTACGCGTCGGCGGGCATCGTGCTCGCCGGGCAGGCGGCGCAGCCGTCGGGATCCGCCTCGGTGATGTAGATCGGCGTCTGTTTGAACTGGGAGAAGGCCGCGACCGCGTCGAAGCCGGCCCGGTGCAGCCGGAGCTGCGTGCCGAGATCCATCTGGACGTGGTCTCCGACGACGGCGACGCCGCCCTTCGCGTGGAAGGTCACCAGATCCAGGCGCGTGCCGGTGCCGCCGGTGACGGCGTTGGTGCCGGTCGCGCAGTGCTGGAGGAACTGCCTCAGGAAGGCGCTGCCGGCGCCGGCCACCGCCGGGCCACCCAGCGCCGCGTCCGGGAGCACCTCGTGCAGCGCCGCTTCCGTGTGGTCGTAAAGCTGCGCGTATTCGGCGAACGTGCCGCGCCAGTAAGGGAAGTCGGGTTCGTTCCACAGCTCCCACAGCCAGCTCGCCGCGACGTTCGGGTAGCGCTCGTTCGCGTGCGCCGCCCACGCGCGGATCAGGCCCGCCCACTTCGCGTAGTCGTTCGGCGGATAGAAGGACCCGCCGTCGAGCAGCGTGCTGCTGGAGTTGCGGTAGGGCGTCGGATGCGTCGAGAGCGCCTCGGGCATGAAGCCGAGCTCGACGAACGGAAACGCGCCGGCCGCGGTGATGGTGTCCATGATCCCGTCGGTCAGGGCCCAGCTATAGACCGGGTTCCCGGCGGCGTCTTCGGTGTACACGTTCGTCGATCCCCACTTCAACCCCGGGGTGCCGTCACCGGTGTTGAGGAGGAAGTGACTGCGCACGTGCACGGGCGCGGTGTGCGCGGCGGCGATGGTGCCGAGCAGCGCCTCTCCTTCGGGCGTGGTCGTGTAGTTGATCTCGTCGTAGCCGTGAAACGCCCACACCCGCGCGAGCGGCGTTCCCGCTGCGGTTGCGTCGACCGACACGGTCACCGTCGCTGGCGGAGGCGTCGTCGCGGGCGGCCCGCAGGCGGGCGAGATCAGCGCAAGCAGCCCGGCCATCAGCAACCGCGACGCCCCCGCGCGCGCGAACAGGCAAACCATACTCAGAGCAATTGTCCGCAAACCGGAATCTTGTCACGTGATTCGATCAGCCCTGGGGGGGCTCGACCACGCACGACGACGACAGATCGAAGAGCATGAACTCGAGCGCCTTTTCCTGTGCGGTCGACTCCGTCGTCACGCAACCTGTCGGGAACGGCTTCGACGGCTGAGAGCTGTCGTCGGCGGCGGTGTTGGTCCCGGCGGAGACGTGCAAGTCGCTGAACACGACCTTGCCGCAGGCCGCGGCGTTCGGGGTGGCCGGCGTGGTGAACGAGAAGTACTGCGTCGACATCGGCGTCGTGCTGTAGATCCAGCGCTGCGATGGCATGTTGACCGAGTCGACGGTGCGCTTGGCGCCGTTGATGATCAGCTGGCCAGGCGTCGTCGATCCACCGACGTTGATCAGCCACTCGGACAGCGCGGCGCCTCTCGGGAAGCTGGTGTCTATCGTCGAGGTGAACGGACTCATCGGGTCCATCGCGTTCTGGACGAAGTTGGCGAGCGTCGGCCACGGCGCCGGCCCCTGCGCGATCCAGTAGTTGTGCCAGTGCGAAGCGAACACGCGGCCTCCCGCGTCGGCGTACGCCTGCAGCGCCTGACGCGCCGTCATGCTCTTGTTCGTCGTCATGGCGGTCGGGAGCCCCTCGCACGAATGGAGGACGACGTCGTAACGGTTCAGGTTGGCTGCCGACTCCCACCAGGTCTCGGCGTTGGTGAACATCGCGCCGCCGTTGAGTGATGCGTCGTAAACGTTGGCGCCCGCGGTGGTCCTGGTCCCCATGGTCACGATCGGGGTCCCGTTGCGCGTCCCGCCCGCGAACAGGTTCACCCGCCCGGCGCCAGATTCAGGCGTGAACTCGGAGTCCGAAATGCCGATCTTGCGCAGCAGACATTCGAGCGCATCGTAGCCCCCGGTCGTGAGCGCCAGCTTCGGGAGGTGCCCCTCGCTCTGGTTGGCGGCCAGTCGCATCATCGCGGGATCCGCGAGCGTCGTGTCCTCGCAGGCGGTCACCATGCCTGCGGGGATCGTCAGCTGCCGGCGCCATTTGCCTATCTGCATGACGAGCGGGATGTCGACACCCGCCGGGACGTCCCCGGTCGTTCCGCCGAGCGTGAAATTGCCGCCCGTGTCGGTCGTCGCGCGCACGACCGGACTGCCCGGGAACCGGCTGGTGCAGGCCTCGCAACTCGGTCCGTCCGTGAAATCCGGGAGCGGCCTGTTCGGGACGTACACGTCGACGTTGTAGAGCGGCACCT
>Ga0111539_10005125_pt1 | contig 16993 bp, 16 predicted proteins | sample RhiMethybrSRZTD1_FD_79667 | JGI IMG/M metagenome (GOLD analysis project Ga0111539, IMG submission 79667) | Populus rhizosphere microbial communities from Tennessee, USA - Rhizosphere MetaG P. TD hybrid SRZTD1 (version 2) (version 2) | ecosystem: Host-associated > Plants > Roots > Rhizosphere >... | reverse complement strand
TTCTCGAGAGGGTCTGAGCATGGAACTGAAGAACGGCGTCTGCATCGTGACGGGCTCGGCCACCGGCATCGGCGCCGCATGCGCGATTCAGCTGGCGCAGCGCGGCTGCCGCACGGTCATCAATTACACCAAGAGCGAAGCCGAAGCGCGCGCAACCGCGAAGCTGTGCGAGCAGCATGGAACCGAAGCGTTGCTGGTGAGAGCCGATGTCGCGGAGGATGCGGACTGCCGCCGTATGGCAGACGCTGCACTGGCGAAGTGGGGCCGCATCGATGCGCTGGTGAACAATGCCGGCACGACCAAGGTCGCGTTCAATCACGCCGATCTCGGCGCGCTGAGCGCGGCGGATTTTCAGTGCGTTTACGGTGTGAATGTCATCGGCGCGTTTCAGATGATCCGCGCCGTCGAGCCGGCGATGCGCAAGCAGGGCGGCGGGGCGGTCGTCAACGTCTCGTCGATCGCTGCTGTGATGGGCATCGGTACTTCGGTTGCATACGCCGCGTCGAAAGGCGCGCTGAACACGATGACGCTATCGCTCGCACGCGCTCTCGGGCCGCAGATCCGAATCAATGCAGTGTGCCCCGGCTTCGTGGAAACGCGGTGGCTGCAGGAAGCGCTCGGTCCGGCATATGAAGGCGCGAAGGCGCGCTACATGTCGAACGCAGCGTTGCAGAAGGTGTGCACGCCCGACGACATCGCGCGGGCCGTGCTGTGGCTGCTGGAAGGCTCGGACCTGGTGACAGGCGAGTTCGTGATCGTCGACGGCGGTGCGCATCTCGGCGGGTCACCGACGAAGGCAAGATAGTAGTCTGGGTCGGGCTTCAGCCTGACGCGGCCAAGCGTTTCTCCGCCGTCGAAAGATCCGCGAACTGCAGCGCTGCCAACCTCGCGTACAGCTCGTTCGTCTGCAGCAGCTCGGCATGCGTGCCGATCGCGATGATCCGGCCGTGATCGAGCACGACGATTCGGTCCGCCTTCAGCACGGTCGCCAGGCGGTGCGCGATGATGATCGTCGTGCGGTTCTGCATCAGCTTTTCCAGCGCTTGCTGCACGTAGCGCTCGCTCTCCGCATCCAGCGAGCTCGTCGCTTCGTCCAGCAGCAGGATCGGCGGATCTTTCAGCAACGCGCGCGCGATTGCGATGCGTTGACGCTGGCCGCCTGAGAGCCGCGTGCCACGCTCGCCAAGGAACGTCTCGTAACCTTCGGGGAGCTGGCGAATGAAAGAGTCGGCACCGGCGGCGCGCGCTGCGGCTTCGATTTCCGCGTCGCTGGCGCCGGGACGACCATAGCGGATGTTCTCGCGCGCGCTCGTGCCGAACAGTACCGTTTCCTGCGGCACCAGGCCGATGCGCAGCCGCAGGTCCTGCGGATCGGCTTTCGCGATGTCGACGCCGTCGATGAGGATGTGGCCGGACAGCGGATCGTAGAAGCGCAGCAGCAGCTGGAAAGTCGTGCTCTTGCCCGCACCCGATGGGCCGACGAATGCGATCGTTTCGCCGGGCTTGATCTCCAGCGACAGGCGCTCGAGTGCGAGCGAGTCGGGGCGCGACGGATAGCGGAACGAGACATTCTCGAAACGGATGCGGCCCTGCGCCGGCGTCGGAAACGCTTCCGGGCGCGGCGGGGCGACAATCACCGGCTGTGCGTTCTTCAGCTCGACCAGGCGCTCCATCGCGCCCGCTGCGCGCTGCACCTCACCCCACATCTCGGTGAGCGACGCTGCGGAGATCGCGACGTACATGGCGTAGATCAGGAACTGGCTCAGCTGGCCGCCGGTCATCTCCGCCGCCAGCACCCGGTGCGCGCCCTGCCAGAGCACGAAGGTGATCGCGCCGAAGATCGTCATCGTGCCGACTGCCGTCAGCAAAGCTCGCATGCGGGTGCGCTTGATCGCGACCACGAACGAGTCCTCTACCGCCTTGCTGTAGCGCTCCGTATGCAACGCTTCGAGGGTGAAGGCTTGCACTGTCTGAATCGCGTTGAGGGTTTCGCCGGCGAGCCCGCTGGTGTCGGCAATGCGATCCTGCGACTGCCGCGACAGCGTGCGCAGCCGGCGTCCGAACGCGATGATCGGGCCCATCACCAGCGGAATGCCGACCAGGATCATGCCGGCGAGCGACGGACTGGTGGCGATCAGCAGCACCAGCGCTCCGATCAGCTGAATGATCGAGCGCAGCGTGATCGACAGGTTTACGCCGGCGATCGATTGCACCAGCGTCGTGTCGGTCGTCAGCCGCGACAGCACCTCGCCGGTGCGCGTCACCTCGAAGAACGTCGGGTCCATGCGAATGACGCGCGCGTAGATGTCGGAGCGCACGTCCGCGACCACGCGCTCGCCGAGCCAGGTGACGAGGTAGAAGCGCAGGGCAGCGAACACGCCGAACGCTACGGCGGCGGCGAGGAACGCAACGAAGTAGAAATCGATCGTCGCGCGATCCTGCACGACCATGCCCTGGTCGATGACGTTGCGGAACGCGAGCGGCAGCACGAGCAGCGCCGCCGACGCGATCAACAGCGCGCCCAGTGCGAGCACCAGGACACCGCGATGGCGGCTGATGTACGGCCACAAGGCGCGCAGCGGCTTGAGCGAGCGCCCCTTGGGGCGATCGATGATCTCGTTCATGGGCTCATTTCATTTGTAGACGGGCAACTCCACGTCGGCAAACAGCGCGTCGACATCGGCCGGCGTAGCGGCGTGACCGGCGCGATCCACCAGGCGTCGCGTCAGGTGCGGCGCCAGCTGCTGCAGGAAATCGTACATGTAGCCGCGCAGCAGCGCTCCCTGCTGAAAGCCGGCCCACGTCATGTGCGCCGGGAACAGGTGCGAAGCGTCGATCGACACCAGATCGCTGTCTTCGCGCGGGTCGACCGCCATGCTGGCGACGATACCGACGCCGAGACCGAGCCGCACGTAGGTTTTGATTACATCCGCGTCACGCGCGGTGAGCGCGACGCGCGGCGTGACGCCGGCGCGCGCGAAAATCTGCTGCAGCGACGACGGTCCCGAGAAGCCGAACACATAAGTGACGATCGGATACTCAGCCAGCGTCTCGATCGTGATCTTCGATTCACGCGCAAGCGGATGGCCGAGCGGCACGACAATGCGCCGGTGCCAGCGATAGCACGGCAGCAGCACCAGGTTGCCGAACATGTCCTGCGAGCCGGTGTTGATCGCGAAATCGATGCGGTCGCGCTGGGACATGTCGGCAATCTGCTCCGACGTGCCCTGGTGCAGATGCAGCTCGACCTGCGGATAGCGCTCGCGGAACTTGCGAATCACTTCCGGCAGCACGTAGCGCGCCTGCGTGTGCGTGGTGCCGATCGCGAGCGAGCCGCGCCCATCGCCCTTCTGCTCCTCCGCCAGCCGTTTGATGCTCTGGACTTCCTTGAGGACCTTCAGCGCCCGGTCGATGACCCGCTTGCCCGCCGGCGTCACGCGCGTGAGCGTGCGTCCCTGGCGCAGAAAGATCGGGAAGCCGAGCTCGTCCTCGAGCTGTTTGAGCTGTTTGCTCACGCCCGGTTGCGAGGTATGCAGCCGCTCCGCCGCAGCCGTGATGTTGAGGTCGCTCTCGACGATCGCTGCGAGGTAGCGTAATTGCTGTAGTTTCATGCACTTAAGTGTACGCGCAAGCACACTGTAAAGTCATAACGGCCCCGCATCATGACAGAACAAACGGGTCTTTCCCTGGTTACAAGCGGGTTGGCTACAGTCCAGCTCACTATGAACCCGGACTCGCTTTCGCCCCGCCTGCAATCTCTCGTGCAGAACACGCGCGCCACGCTCGAGCAGGCCGTCCGCGAGTACGGCGATGTCGTCTACTCGAACAGCCTCGGGGCCGAAGCGATGGTTCTGACGGACATCATCTGCGCTCACGTGCCCGAGATCGGCATGTTCACGCTCGACACCGGGCGGCTGCACGATGAGACGCTCGCACTGCTCGACCGCGTCGAGCGCCGCTACCAGCGCCGCATCGAAGTGTTCTACCCGGACGGCAAGCTGATCGAGCAGTACGTGCGCGACAACGGCGTCAACGGTTTCTACCTCGGCATCGAGGAGCGGCTGAGCTGCTGCAATATCCGCAAGATCGAGCCGTTCAAGCGCGCCATCGCCGGTCATCGCGCCTGGGTGACGGGCGTGCGTCGAGAACAGTCGGAAGCGCGCGCGCAGGGCGAGTCGCTCTCGTGGGACGAGCGCTACGGCCTGTGGAAAGTCAGCCCGCTGCTCGATTGGACGGAACAGGACGTGTGGGCCTACATCAAGGCTCGCAACCTGCCGTACAACGCGCTGCATGATCGCGGCTATCCGAGCATCGGTTGCGCGCCGTGCACGCGTGCAGTCGAGCCCGGTGCGGATCCGCGCTCGGGCCGCTGGTGGTGGGAGAACCCGGACACGCGCGAGTGCGGCCTGCAGCCGCGGCGTCGCGTGATTCCGCTCAAAGTCGAGCCGCGCCGCACGGCTGCCGCTGCGGGCTGCTGATCATGGACTACCTGCCGATTTTCCTGCGTCTCGCCGGCGAGCCGGTGCTCGTCGTCGGCGGCGGCGAAGTCGCCGCACGCAAGATCGACCTGCTGCTGCGAACCTCCGCGCAGGTCCGGGTCATTGCACCCGAGCTTGTCCCCGGCCTCGCGGAGCGAGCAGCAGCGGGCGAAATCACGCACGTCGCCACCGAGTTCAGTCCGGAGCACCTGGACGGCGTGCGCCTCGCGATCGCGGCTACCGACAAGCGCGCGATCAACGCGTGGGTCGCGCGCCAGGCCGAGCGTCGCAATATCCCCGTGAACGTCGTCGACGATCGCGAGCTCTCGCGCTTCATTGTGCCGGCGATCGTCGATCGCTCGCCGGTCGTCGTAGCAGTCGGCAGCAGTGGCGACGCGCCGGTGCTGACGCGGCGTTTGCGCGAGCGGCTCGAATCGTTCCTGCCGCAAAGGCTCGGCGCGCTCGCGAAGCTCGCCGGCAAGCTGCGCCCGACGATCAAGGCGCGCATCGAGAGTTCTGCGCGCCGCCGTCGATTCTGGGAAAACTTCTTCGACAGCGCCTTCGCCGCCGATGTGCTCGCGGGTCGTGAAGATGCGGCGGACGCTGCGACGTCCGCTCGCATCGTCGATTCGTTCGCGCAGATTGCACTCGCACCTGAGAACGCTGGTGAAGTCGCGCTGGTCGGCGCGGGCCCCGGCGATCCGGGCCTGCTGACGTTGCGGGCGTTACGGGCGCTGCAGAACGCAGATGTGATCTTGTACGACCGGTTGGTGTCGGCCGAGGTACTCGATCTCGCACGCCGCGATGCAGAGCGCATCAACGTGGGCAAGGCAGCAGGTCAGGCCCAAGTTTCCCAGGACGAGATCAACGCACTGCTCGTGCAGCTCGCGCAGCAGGGCAAACGCGTATGCCGGCTCAAGGGCGGCGATCCTTTCATCTTCGGTCGCGGTGGCGAGGAACTCGAAGCGCTCGCGGCCGCCGGCGTTCGCTTTGAAGTCGTCCCCGGCGTGACCGCTGCGGCCGGATGCGCCGCATACGCCGGCATCCCGCTCACGCATCGCGATCACGCGCAGTCGCTGGTGTTCGTCACGGGCCACACCAAAGACGAGAGCGCAGCCATCGACTGGGACCAGCTCGCGCGGCCGGCGCAAACGGTCGTGTTCTATATGGGGCTCGGTCACCTCGAGCAGATTCTTGCGCGTCTGCGTGCGCACGGTGCGCCGGAGTCGCGTGCAGCAGCGATCGTCGAGCAGGGCACGCGCGCCGCGCAGTGCGTCGTGACCGGTACTCTCGCAGACCTCGCCCAGAAGGCAAGGCAAGCAGGCATTCAGTCGCCGGCGCTGTTGATCGTCGGCGAAGTGACGCGTCTGCACGAAACGCTGCAGTGGTTCAACGCCGCAGCCGTAAATCCAGTCTCGAAACCAGTGAGGCTCACAGCATGAGCATCCGCAACGGCCTCGCCGATGCAATCGGCAACACTCCGCTGATCCGGCTCAACCATTTCAGCGAGCTGACGGGCTGCGAGATTCTCGGCAAGGCCGAGTTCATGAATCCCGGCGGCTCGGTGAAGGACCGCGCTGCGCGCGCCATCGTCGATGACGCCGAGCGCAGCGGCCGGCTCCTGCCCGGCGGCACGATCGTCGAGGGCACGGCGGGCAACACCGGCATCGGATTCGCGCACGTTTGCAACGCGCGCGGTTACAAGCTCGTGATCGTGATGCCGGACAACCAGTCGCCCGAGAAGTACCAGATGATCGAGACCCTCGGCGCCGAGGTGTTGCGCGTCCAGACGGTGCCGTACAGCGACCCGAACCACTATCAGAAAGTGGCGCGCCGCCTCGCCGAGGAAATTCCCGGCGCGGTCTGGGGCAACCAGTTCGACAACACCGCGAACCGCGACACGCACGAGCGCACGACCGGTCCGGAGATCTGGGAGCAGACGGAGGGCCGTCTCGACGCGTTCGTCACTGCCACCGGCACGGGCGGCACGCTCGGCGGCGTCTCGCGGTTCCTCGCGCGTCAGACGAATCATCGAGGCAAGAAGCCGCTGTCGCTGCTTGCCGATCCGCAAGGCAGCTCGCTCTATCATTTCGTGCGCGAAGGCGAGCTCAAAGCTACCGGGCCGGGCTCGATCACCGAAGGCATCGGCATCGGCCGCGTAACTGCGAATCTCGAAGGCGCGCCGCTCGACGATGCTCTGCACGTCACCGACGTCGAATGCGTGCGCACCGTGTTTCAGCTGCTGCGCGAAGAAGGATTGTTCCTGGGCAGCACCAGCGGTGTGAACGTCGCCGCGGCGGCGCAGGTCGCGAAGCGGCTCGGGCCCGGTCACACGATCGTGACCCTGCTCTGCGATACCGGCGCGAAGTATCAGTCGCGCTTGTTCAACCGCAAGTGGCTCGCCGAGAAAGGTCTGCTGGATGCGGCCGGGCTCGATCAGCCGCTCGCGGCGGATCTCGTTCCGCCCGTGCCGTTCACGGAAATTGCCCCGAGGGAGATTGCTCGTGCCGATGCACATCGACTCCGCGCTTAAGTTCGAGCGCCATCCGGTCCAGACCGACGTTGTCATCGTCGGCGCCGGGCCGTGCGGCCTGTTCCAGGTGTTCGAGCTGGGATTGCTCGGGCTGAAGGCGCACGTCATCGATTCGCTCAAGGCGCCCGGCGGCCAGTGCGTCGAGCTCTATCCCGACAAGCCGATCTACGACATTCCGGCGGTGCCGGTGTGCACCGGCCAGGAGCTGACCGATCGCTTGCTGGAGCAGATCCGGCCGTTCGGCGCGGGCCTGCACCTCGGCCAGGAGGTCACCGAAGTTGCGCGGCAGGAGCACGGCCGCTTCCGCGTCGTCACCAGCGTGGGCACGGTGTTCGATGCCGGGGCCGTCGTGGTCGCGGGCGGCGTGGGTTCGTTCCAGCCGCGCAAGCTCGATGTGCCGGGCGCGGCCGAGCTCGAAGGCAAGTACATCCACTATCGGGTCAAAGATCCGCGTGCCTACGCCGACCAGGATGTGGTGATCCTGGGCGGCGGCGATTCCGCGCTCGACTGGGCGCTGACGCTCGTCGAGCACGCGCGCAGCATCGTGCTCGTGCATCGGCGGCCGGAGTTCCGCGGCGCGCCCGCATCGGTCGCGAAACTCTACTCGCTGCGCGACGAGCAGCGTGCCGACGTGCTGATCGGCCAGGCGAAAGAGGTCAATGCAGTCGACGGCGTGCTGAAGTCTCTCAGCGTGCAGGGCGCGGACAGCGTCGTGCGTCGCGTGGAGCTGGATCAGCTGCTGGTGTTCTTCGGCCTGCATCCGAAGCTGGGGCCGATTGCGAACTGGGGCCTGGAGATCAACAAGCGCCAGCTCAGCGTCGACACCGAGAAGTTTCAGACCAACGTGCCGGGCATTTACGCGGTGGGCGACATCAACCACTACGCCGGCAAGAAGAAGCTGATTCTGTCGGGCTTCCACGAAGCGGCGCTCGCCGCGTTCGCGATCAAGGAATACCTGGAGCCCGGCAAGAAAGTGCACCTGCAGTACACGACCACCAGCCCGCTCATGCACAAGCGGCTCGGCGTGGAGTCGGCAGAAGAGCAGGCAGCAGCGCGCAAAGCCGCCAGCGGCTAAGCAGGCTTCAGCACGAGGAATACGCCGCTGGCGCGCGCGATGCGCTCGTTGCCGACGCTGAAGTAAACGTTCGCGAACGCCATGCGCGAGCCGACCTTCTGGATATCGAGCGATGTCTCGACCCAGTCGCCCACCTGCGCGCTGCCCGCGAAATCCACACTCAGGCTTGCGGTCACCATGCGCGTCGGCGGACTCGTCGACGTGCCCAGTCCGTAACCGAGTGCGACGTCCGCGATCGACGCGAGCACGCCGCCGTGCAACGTGCCGCGCGCGTTCGCGTGCTTCTCCTGCACGCGCATGCCGATGACCAGCAAAGCGCCGGAGCCGGCGCTGTACAGCGGCCCGATCGTTTCCAGGAACGGACTGGTCCGGAAGATCGGCGCGAAGCCGGCAGGAATATCCGCATGCGTCATTGAGCACCTGTGGGTCAGGCTTCAGCCTGACAATCCGCGCCCGAGAAGACCAATGCAAACTTGGCATCGCCGGCCATGCAGCGCGCGAATGGTGCTATCGTGCCGCCTCCCATGACGGCCTCTGCAACCAGGTTCGCGATCCTCGGCGCCGGCGCGATCGGTTCGATTCTCGGCGCGCACCTCGTGCGTGCGGGACATTCCGTCACGATGCTCGTGCGTGAGCGGCGCGCGACGCAGCTGCGCAGCGACGGTCTGCGGATCAAAGGGCTCACGGAGCTCACAACCAAGGTCGACGTTCTCACGGACGCTTCCCAACTGCGCAGCGCGGACGTGCTCATCGTCGCGATGAAGACACCGGGCACTGCCGAGGCGCTCGAGTCGCTGCGCAACGCCGACATCGCAGTGGCGTTCTCCATCCAGAACGGCATGTGGAAGAACGATGCGCTCGCTCGCGCCTTCGGCGCCGATCGCGTGCTCGGCTGTCTCGCGAATACCAGCGGCGAGTTGCTGCCCTCCGGCGAAGTGCTGTTCACGCGCAACGTGAATGTCTATGTCGGTGAGCTGCCGTCGGGATCGAGCGAGCGCGCGGAGCGAATCGCGCGCGTCATCGATGCATCGGGCGTGCGTTCAACAGCTGTGCCCGACGTGCTATCGCGCGAATGGACCAAGTTCGTCGCATGGGCCGGCCTGATGTTGATGTCGATCACGACGCGCGCAGTCACGTGGCGCTATCTGAGCGATCCCGACTGCGCGCTGGTGCTCGTGCGGCTCGTACGCGAAGTCGCCGGGATCGCGAGAGCGGCCGGCGTGCCGTTGACGACTGAGGACACTCTGCTGCCGCTCCAGGGCATCCTCGGCGATTCGGAGGAGGCGGCGGTCCAGGCCGTGCTGCAGGCAGGCCGCCACTTCCAGGCGAGCTCGCCGAATCACCGGCTCTCGTCGCTGCAGGACCTGGAAGCCGGCCGGAGGCTCGAGATCCAGGAAACGCTCGGCTATGCGGTCCGGCGGGCACAGGAGTTGCACCAGCCCGTACCGCTGCTCGACGCGTTCTATCACCTCGCCGTGGCGATCGATCGGACGCGGTAGTCGGGACAGGTCCGCACTTGCGGTCCGCGCGGTCCGGTGCTGTGATGACCGCCCCTCATCGTAGCCTCGTTCAAGGGATTTCTATGGAAGCCCGCCGAGCCGCGTCGCAGCCTTCGTATCCGTTCCAGCTCTCGTTGCGCGTCCGGCATCCTTCGATCGACCCCGAGGAGATTTCGCGGCGCCTGGGCATCGACGCCGAACATTCGTTCCGCGCTGGCGAGCCGCGGGAGTCCGGCCGCAGCAGCGTGGCGCCGGTGCACGCGGAGAGCTACTGGCTGGGGACGCTCGATCCGGCGACGCTGCTGCTTGGAACGGCGTTCGATCCGCAGATCACCCCCCAGACGCATGCCATCGCATTCAGCGTGCTCGACTCTGCGCTGGTCGCCGTGATCAGCGGCCTCCTGCGCAGTCACGCGGACTTTTTCCGCCAGCTGCAAGCCGAAGGTGGGGAGGTGCGCCTGATCGTCGCGATTTCGGGACGCAAGGCGCGCGGCTTCACCCTGACGCCGCAGCTCGGCAAAGCGCTGAGCGAGCTGCGGATTCCCGTCGACTTCGAGCTGACCCAACGATGATGCAGCAGCGTTCCTTGCTCGTCGCCGCGCTCGCGATCCTTGCGGGCTGCCAGGTGTCGCCGCCGGCGCCGCGGCCCGCGCCGCCATCGCTGCAACTCGTGTCGTCGGAGCCGCTGGTGCTCGCGCCTGGGTGCGACGCGACCGGCAGTGTCTTCGTCAGGTTCACGGTCCGCATGGACGGCAGCACGGACTCGCTGCAGTTGCCAGCCGCGCCCGCGTGCGTGCGCGAGGCGCTGACGGCCTGGGTAAGCTCTTTCCGCTACTTGCCGCCGTCCTCAGATGTCCCGACCGGCGTCGAATGGCTGCTCGTGTCCGCGCGCCGCGGCTCCTGATTGCGATTCTCGTAACCCCCGACACCCCTTCCGTGTCTTCCTGACAGCCGGGGCGCAACCGTGCGCCCTGCAGCTGCGTCGAAGGGCACATGTGGAAGAAAATCCTGTTGGGAGTCGCCGCCCTCGGCCTGATCGGCGGCATCGTTGCCTATGTCCTCACGCGGCCCGAGCCGGCCGATACGCGCTTTTCGGGCGCGTACGCGCTCGAAGACGGCACGCAGGTATTCGTGAGCCCGCGCGAAGGCAAGGTCCTGCGCTATCGACTCATGAACGGCGAAAGCGGCGCACTGTGGCCGACCGCTGAAGGCGAATACGAAGGCGGTCCGGGCTGGGGCGAGCGCGAGCCGGTCGTCAATCACATCAAGTTCGCGCGCGCGGACGGCCGCTCAGGCTTCGACTGGCGTCGCGCCGACGGCAAGGTCACGCACGCGCGCTGGCTCGATCTGCCGGAGCGCATCTCGAAGTTTCCGAGCGGCGATCTGTCGTTGCGCGGCAAGCTGGTGTTGCCCGAAGGCTCAGGTCCGTTCCCTGCCGTCGTGATCGTGCACGGCTCCGAGGACTTCAGCGCTGTCGACTACTACTACGAGCCATACCTGTACGCGGCCAACGGCTTCGCGGCGCTCGCCTTCGACAAGCGCGGCACGGGCGAGTCGGATGGCAAATATCTGCAAAACTTTCACGTGCTCTCGGACGACGTCGTCGCGGCCGTGCGCTGGCTGCGCGCGCAACCGGGGATCGATGGCAACCGCATTCATCTCGCCGGCTTCAGCCAGGGCGGCTGGATCGCGCCGCTCGCCGCGCTCAAGGACGGCAACATCCGCAGCATCCTGGTCGGCTACGGCGTGATGGTGCCGGTCACCGGCGAAGATCGCTGGGGCTATTTCTATGCGCTCCAGCAGAAGGGCTTCGGCGCCGACGCCGTCGACGCCGCCGATCGCGTCAACGCGGTGATCGAGGACATCGTCGACCGTCACGAGAATCGCTGGAGCGATCTCGGCAGCATGCTCGATGCATCACGCTCGCAGCCATGGTTCGACGCCGTGCGCGGCAGCGACTCGATCCTCGGCATCGTCGCCGGCTCGAAGATGCCGCTGTTCGGTTGGCGCGCGTTGGTCTGGTGGCGCCTGCGCTCGCAAGGTGACACGCCGTTCATCGACCGCCTGTACGATCCCGTGGAGACGATGGAGAAGCTGCAGACTCCCAGTCTGTGGATGCTTGGCGGCGAAGACTCGAGCGCGCCGACGCCGTGGACATTGCGCGAGCTGGAGAAGCTGCAGGCGTCCGGACGGCCGCTGCAGTACCACGTGTTCCCCGGCGCCGATCACGGCATCATGACGTTCGAGAAGCAGGAGAACGGCGAGCGCCGCTACATCGGCGTCGAACCCGACTACTACCCGATGCAGATCGCGTGGCTGCGCGAGCACAGCGGCTCCTGATCTCGTCCGTAATGAGGCGCTCGCACGAGATGCGTTAGGCTGCGAGGATCACGACGAACCTCGCGGCTCATGCAAAGAATTCCCGACCCCACGCCTTTCGCGCAGCTCCTTTCCCAACGTGTGACTCGCCGGCGCGTGCTCGCCACTGGCGCGACGCTCGCGCCGCTGGCATTGGCTGGCGGCGGTCTGCTCCCGGCGTGCGCGGCGATGGGGCCCGCCAACCGGCTTGGGTTCAAGGCGATCGAGGGCAGCAAGGCCGACGCCGTGGTGCTGCCGCCCGGCTATCGGTATGACGTGATCGCGCGCTGGGGCGAGAGTCTGTGGTCGTCCGTTCCCGATCTCGATGCGGCACGCCTCGCCGACGGCGTGTTGCTCCAGCCCGGCGCAGCGGAACGTCAGCAGCGCCAGTTCGGCACGAACTGCGACGCCATCCATTTCTTTCCGCTCGATGCGCGCGGGGATCGCGGCATCCTGTGCGTCAACAACGAGTACACGCAGGACGAGCTGATGTACCCAGGACATCCGGGTATCTCGGGCGCGTTGCGTGGCGGCAGCCGTGAATATGTGAGCACGCATTCGCAGGCCGTGGCGGTATCGAAGGCGGCGCAGGGCGTGTCCGTGGTGGAGATCGCACGCGTCCGCGGTCGCTGGCAGATGGTGAAGGACTCGCGTTTCAACCGGCGCATCACTGCGGAAACGCCGATGGACCTCGGCGGCCCTGCGCGCGGCGCCGCGCTGCTGCGAACACAGGCCGATCCCAACGGCGTGCGCGCGTTCGGCACGTTCGCGAATTGCGCCGGCGGCGAGACGCCGTGGGGTACATACCTGACGGCCGAAGAGAACATCCAGGACTATTTCGGCAATCTCGACCAGCTGAAGGCGCGCAACGACATCGATCCGCACATCGTCGAGGCGCATCGACGCTGGCGCATGTGGAAGGCGGCTTCGCTCTACGGGTGGGAAGCAGTCGATGCGCGCTTCGATCTGCCGCGCACGCCGACCGAGCCGTTGCGCTTCGGCTGGATCGTCGAGATTGATCCGCGCGATCCGACACGCGCGCCGGTCAAACGTACGGCTCTGGGGCGTTGCGCGCACGAGGGCGCGAGCCCGTTCATCGCGCACAGCGGTCGCGTCGCCGTGTATCTCGGCGACGACGACAAGTTCGAGCACATCTACAAGTTCGTTTCCGACGCGCGCTTCGACGCGAAGAATCCGGCAGCGAATCGCGATCTGCTCGATCGCGGCACGCTCTACGTTGCGCGGCTCGATGCGAGCGGTCGCGGCGAGTGGCTGCCGCTGGTGTTCGATCCGAAGGGTCCGCTGAATACGGCTGCGGGATTCCGCGACCAGGCTGAAGTGTTGATCAAGGCGCGCGCAGCGGCAACGCTGCTCGGCGCGACGCCGATGGATCGCACCGAGGATATCGAAGCGAACCCCGTGACGGGCCGCATCTACGTTGCGTGCACGCGCAACGAGCAGCGCACCGCCGCGGCCGGACATCGCATGTATGCGGGCCGTGAAGTCGAGTGCGGCACGGATCGCGCCAATCCGCGCGGCGCCAATCCGTTCGGCCACATCATCGAGATCCGCGAGGCCGGCGACGATCACACGGCGCGCGAGTTCTCGTGGGAGGTGTTCCTGCTCGGCGGCGATCCGGCAGGCGGGCGTCTCGTCACGGCTCTCACGCAGGTGCGCCAGGACAGCACCTACTATGCGGGTTATGCGAACGCGGACGAGTTGAGCCCGATCGGCTCGCCCGACAACATCGGCTTCGATCGCGGCGGGAATCTGTGGCTCGTCACGGACGGTCCGCAACCGCGCGTCGCGAACAACGGTTGCTACGCTTGTCCGACGGCAGGTCCCGAGCGCGGTCGCTTACAGCAGTTCATGAGCGGCCCCGTCGGCGCCGAAATCTGCGGTTGTCAGTTCTCGCCGGATTGCGAAACGCTGTTCTTGGGCATTCAGCATCCGGGCGAGGGCGGCAGCATCACCGAGCCGCGCAGCCATTGGCCCGACGGACCCGGCACGCAACCGCGCCCCAGCGTCATCGCAATCACGAAGGAAGGCGGCGGAACAGTTGGTACGTGACGAAAGTGACGAGAGTGACGTCACTCCGTCACTTCGTAGCTCCGTCACAGCACTTTGCCCGGATTCATGATCCCGTGCGGATCCACTGCCTGCTTGATCGAGCGCATCAACTCGATCGCGACCGGATTCTTGTAACGAACCAGCTCGCCGCGTTTGAGCTGACCGATGCCGTGCTCGGCGCTGAAGCTGCCGCCGTAGCGCGCGACCAAGTCGTGCACGCCGCGATTCACCGTCGGTGCGAGGGCGAGGAAGTCGCGGTCGTTGCCGCCGCGCGGCGGGCTCAGGTTGAAATGCAGGTTGCCGTCGCCGAGGTGACCGTAGGAGATCAGCCTCGCACCCGGCGCAAGCTGCGCAAGCAACGCCGCGCCCTCGACGATGAAATGCGGCAGCTCGCTGGTCGTCACGGAAATATCGTGCTTGATGCTCGCGCCCTCGCGGCTCTGCGCTTCCGGGATCGTCTCGCGCAGGCGCCAGAACATCTCGCGCTGCGCCTCGCTCGCGGCGATCGCCGCATCAGCGATCTCGCCCGATTCCAGTGCGGTTGCGAGCTCGGCTTCGATGCTCTCGCGCGCGGCGGTCGAGCTGCGGCCCATGCCGATTTCCAGCAGCACGTACCAGGGTTGCTTGCGATCGAGCGGATCGCTCGTGCCGGGAATGTGCTGCAGGACCAGCTCGAGCGCGATTCGCGGCACCAGCTCGAAGGTCGAGACCGCATCGCTGGTGAACGAGCGCAAGCGGGAGAGCAGGGCGACTGCAGCCTGCGGCTCGGGGACGCCGATGAACGCAGTCAGCGTCCAGGCGGGACGCGAGAAGAGTTTGCAGGCGGCCGCGGTGATGATGCCCAGCGTGCCTTCGGCGCCGATGAACAGATCGCGCAGGTCGTAGCCGGTGTTGTCCTTGCGCAGCGGCTTGAGCCCATCGAGCACACGGCCGTCGGGCAGCACGACTTCGAGGCCGAGCACGAGATCGCGCATCATGCCGTAACGCAGGACCGCAGTGCCGCCGGCATTCGTCGACAGGTTGCCGCCGAGCTGACACGAGCCTTCGGAGCCGACGCTCATCGGGAACAGTCGATCCAGGGAAGCGGCCGCCGCCTGGATTTCGGCGAGCACGCAGCCTGCCTCAGCAATCAGCGTGTAGTTCGCGGGATCCAGCGTGCGCACTCGTCGCATGCGCGCGAGCGAGAGCACGACTTGCGAGCCGTCGGCGCTCGGAGTCGCGCCGCCGCAGTAGCTGGTGTTGCCGCCGACGGGCACGACGCCGATCCGCTCGTCATTGCACAGCTTCATGATCGCCGCGACTTGCGCCGTCGAATCCGGCCGCAGTACCAGCGGAGTCGCACCGCGATACAGCTTGCGATGATCGACGAGGAACGGCTCGACGTCCGTCGCTTGATCGAAGTAACCGTGCGGTCCGACGAGTGCACGCAGGCGATCGAGAGTGGCGGCAGGGATGCTCATGGTCTGCTCATTGCTCCAGCGTCCAGCTCTCGGGCTGCGCAGCCAGCGTTTCGAGCTGCTCTTCATCGATGAGCTCGCCCTCGGCCACTTTGTGATCGTGCAGGATGCAGGCGAAGCGCTGAGCGCTGTCGGCGGCGCCGGTTTGTACGGCGCCGCCGATCAGATGCTCACCGCCGGCGCGGGTATCGACCGTGACTTTGAACACTGAGCGCCGCGGCACGCCGCGTGCCTCGAGCAGATACTTCTGGCAGAACAGCTGCGGGCACAGATTCCGCGCCTGCTCAGAGTCCATCGGATCGCAGCCTTTCACGACGATCGATTGGGTGGAGCGCAACAGCTCCGGCTCGCGCAGATTGCCGAGCAACGCGAACAGCCCCCACAGGGCGATGCCGAACAACGCGGCGAAGATGGCGAGGCGCAGCGACAGCACCCCGCCACTTTAACCTACATGGCGCGCAGCGCGGCGATGCGCTCTTCCAACGGCGGGTGCGTCATGAACAGGCGCTTCAAGCCCTGACCGAGCGCGCCGCTGATGCCGAACGCCGCCATCTGCTCCGGCAGCGGGTGCGGATGCTGCTGCCGCAGGCGTTCCAGCGCGCCGATCATGGCGTCGCGGCCTTCGAGCTTCGCGCCGCCGCTGTCCGCGCGGAACTCGCGATACCGCGAAAACCACATGACGATCATGCTGGCGAGAATGCCGAGCACCAGCTGCGCGACGATGGTCGTGATCAGGAACGCCGGGCCGTGCCCGCGCTCCGTCTTGAACACGACGCGGTCGACGACGAAGCCGATCACGCGCGACAGGAAGATGACGAACGTGTTCACCACGCCCTGGATCAGCGTGAGCGTGACCATGTCGCCGTTCGCGACGTGACTGATTTCGTGGCCGAGCACGGCTTCGGCCTCGCGCCGCGACATGGCGCGCAACAGCCCGCTGCTGACGGCGACGAGTGCGTTGTTGCGCCGGGGCCCGGTCGCGAATGCGTTCATGTCGGGCGACTCGAAGATCCCGACTTCCGGCATGCCGATGCCGGCGGCCTGGGCCTGCCTGCGCACAGTTTCGACCAGCCACGCTTCGACGGCGTCGCGCGGCTGCTCGATGATGCGCACACCCATGCTGCGCTTGGCGATGACTTTGGACAGAGCGAGCGAGATCAGCGAGCCGCTGAAGCCGACCACAGCGGAGAAGATCAGCAGGGCGTTGATATCGAGGCCACCGCGCTCATCGAGGATGCGATCGACGCCGAGCAGGCGCAGGCTCACGCTCAGGACGAGCAGGATGGCTACGTTGGTCGCAACCAGCAGGAAAATACGCTTCATAGGCGGGCGTATGCGGGCGGCCGCCCTGTTTTCAATGGCAGGGGTTGCGACGAATCAGGCGTCGTCGCGGTCGCTGTAATCGTCGTCGTCGTCGAGGTCGTCGTCGTCGTCGTCGTCCCAGTCGTCGTCGTCTTCGTCCTCATCCCAGTCGTCCTCGTCGTCCTCCTCGTCCTCCTCCTCCTCCGTGTCGCTGGCCCAGC
>Ga0111539_10005124_pt1 | contig 16994 bp, 17 predicted proteins | sample RhiMethybrSRZTD1_FD_79667 | JGI IMG/M metagenome (GOLD analysis project Ga0111539, IMG submission 79667) | Populus rhizosphere microbial communities from Tennessee, USA - Rhizosphere MetaG P. TD hybrid SRZTD1 (version 2) (version 2) | ecosystem: Host-associated > Plants > Roots > Rhizosphere >... | reverse complement strand
GTCTTGTTCGAGGAGATTCGGCGGCGCTGCGAGCCTGATGCCGAACATGGCGACTGCCAGTCCGGCGATGGCTGCGAAGTGCGCCCGTGACGGCCGTGCAGCGTCCAGCAGCGGCTCGGTGACGGTGACGCGCCGTCTCGGCGCTTCGTCCGCCGCGCGCCGTTCCTCGCTCGCTCCGGATCGGCTGGCCATGGTATTGGATCATACTCACGAGGTCAAGCTCCGACGGGCATGATGTGTAACGATCACGACCGTGAAGGCACTGCGGAGCGTCCTTGTCGGTGTCTCCTCTTCCTTCCGTCGTCGGCTCAGGCGAACGGCCTTGGGAGGCGGCGCTGGAGGGGGGCGCCTTCCTGGCAGCTGGGACGCTTGTCGGAGGCGTGATCGCTGCAGCAATCAAGCGACTCGTCCTGCTCCGGGTAGCGTCCCCGCCATCGATGGGAAGGGGCGCGGGCTCCATTGCGCTCGAGGCGCTCTTCTTGCACGTCATCTTCAACTCGTCCCCAGCTTTCGTTGACCCGCGGGGTTGTTCCGCCCGGTGCTGGTGGGCCTCGCGCTGTATGCACTCCTCGCGACCGTGCTGAATGCTCGCCGGTTCTTCGCGGGCGCGATCGCGTCATCCCATGGCTTGCGTCACATCGCTCTTGCCGCACTGGTCGGAATGATCTCGCCGTTCTTCATCGTCACGTCGATCGTCGCCTTGAGGCTGCTGGCGGGGGGTGGTGTTCGAGCTCTAGCCGGGCCGAAAAGGGGGTCCTCCGCTCGGGCACAATACCCTATCCCCGAGCCATCCTCTCCGCAAATATCGACAAATCCAGACGAGGCCGAGTGTCTCGATGGCTGGCACGCTTTGCGCACTCCGTATGCGGGGATCTGAGGCGAAGCGGCTCTAGCGGCAACGATAACGGTGAGGCTGTTCCCAGTGAAATCTTCGGCAGGGCAATGACGTTGACGACCCCGGACACCAGAATTCTCGTAATCGACGACAACCAGAGCGTGGTTGACATGGTCAGCTCTTTTCTCCGCGGAGAGGGCTACTGCGTCCTCGGCGCGCTGACGGGTGACGAGGGTTTGAAGCTGGCCATCCTGTCCCGCCCCAAGCTGGTCTTGCTCGACATCGGGCTTCCCGAGATGAACGGTCTCGAGCTGCTCACCCGAATCCGTTTGATGAATCCACACGCCCGAGTGATCATGGTCACCGGAAACACCGATCCGGACCTGGCTCGTGAGGCCTTCAGGCTCGGCGCGCTCGCCTACGTCGACAAACCGTTCGATCTGGGCTACCTGAAGCGCGTCGTCGCGATGGCGTTGGATGAGGGGGTGGATCGATGACACGCTGATCCGTGTGGAGGGATGAGGGATGCAGATTCAAGCCATCGACTACCTCGTGCACTTCTCGAACATCCTGCTGCTCGTCTCGTATTCGGTCCGCGACATCCTGTGGCTGCGGTGGTTTGCCGTGGCGGCCGCGCTCACCAACATGCCGTATTTCCTGCTGCAGCATACCGTGCTCTGGCCGCCGGTCCTGTGGGCGCTGGTGTTCACGGCGATCAACCTCTATCAGATCTCGCGGATCTATCTCGAGCGGCGGCCCGTCGTGCTGTCGGCGGACGAGCAGCGGCTCTACGAGCTCGGTTTCCAGGCGCTGCGTCCGCGAGAATTCGTTTCGCTGACGCTGGCTGGGGAATGGAAGAACGCCGCGCCCGGCGAGCGGATCTTGATCGAGGGCGAGCCGGTTTCCCGCCTGTGCGTGGCGATCACGGGCCGAGCTCACGTCGACAAGCAAGGTCAGCGCATTGGAACGCTCGAGCCCGGACACATCGCGGGCAGCGCGCTGGCGCTGACGGGTCTGCCGTCGCCCGTCGACGTGACTTTCACCGAGCCCGCGCGATACATGAGCTGGCCCCTCTCGAGCCTGCGCGCGTTCGTGGACAAGAGACCGGAGATGCGCGTCACGCTGCAGGGGCTGGTCAGTCGTGACCTCGCCGGCAAGCTGGAACGGCTGCTGTCATGAGTGCCCGCCCGGGGTATCATCCCTGTACGGGAGGAAGGCCATGAGCACAGCCCTCAATGGAATCCGCATTCTCGACCTCACCCAGTTCGAGGCGGGCACGTCGTGCACCCAGATGCTCGCGTGGCTCGGCGCCGAGGTCATCAAGGTGGAAGAGCCCGGCAAGGGAGAGCCCGGGCGCTATGGGCGCGCCGAGAAGCCGGGCGTCGACTCGAGCTACTTTCTCCTGCTCAACTCCAACAAGAAGAGCGTCACGCTCAACCTCAAGCACCCCACGGGCAAGGCCATGTTTCTCGACATGGTCAAGAAGGCCGACGTGGTGGCCGAGAACCAGGCGCCCGGTGGGATGGAAAAGATGGGCCTCGGCTTCGACACGCTCTCAGCCCTGAACCCACGGCTGGTCTACCTCTCGGTGAAGGGCTTCGGCAACTACGGACCCTACAGCGAGTACAAGAGCTTCGACATGATCGCGCAGGCCACGGGCGGCGCGATGGCGCTGACCGGCTTCCCGGGCGGGCCGCCGCTCAAGCCCGGTCCCACCATTGGTGACTCCGGCACCGGTATGCACGCGGCGCTCGGCGTGATGGCTGCGCTCTGGCAGCGGCAGACGACGGGGCAGGGCCAGAAGGTCGAGTGCTCGATGCAGGATGCGGTCGTCAATCTCTCCCGCATCGCCATGCGGCTCGCCTACGCGGGCGGCGACTTCGAGCCCCGGCGCGGCAACGAGATCGCGAACACGTCGCCCTCGGGCATCTATCGCTGCAAGCCGGGTGGGCGCGACGACTACGCGTACATCTACTGCCAGCCCGTGCGGCCGCACATGTGGGAAGCGCTGCTCAAGACGATCGGCCGAGCGGACCTGATCGGCCATCCGGAGTGGTCCGATCCCAAGTGGCGCGGCGCCCACAAGGACCAGGTCAACGCCATGGTCGAGGCGTGGACCATGACGCGCACGAAGCACGAGGTCATGGCCGACCTCGGCAAGGCCGGCGTGCCCACGGGCGCCGTGCTGGTGCCGCAGGAGATCTTGAGCGACCCGCACCTGATCGAGCGCGGCATGGTCACCACCATCGAGCATCCGGGCTGGGGCCCGTTCACCATGCCGGCGAATCCGGTGCAGCTCTCCAAGTCGCCGACGAAGGTGCGGCCCGCGCCGCTGCTCGGTCAGCACAACGCAGAAGTCTACAAGGACTTGCTCTCGCTCGGTGCGGCCGACCTGGAGCGCTTGAAGGCCGACAAAGCGATCTGATCGTCGTCGCGTTCGCGCTTGTTCGGGCGAAGCCACGGCGACATCGTCCTGCTCGGCGTCACGCTGGTCGAGCTGGTCCTCCTTTTCCAGCTGACGCCGAGCTTCACGGTTACCGACTGGATCTACGTCCTGCAGCATGTCCTCGTTCTGGGAGTCGCCCTCACCAGACGCGCGCCTGAGCGGCAAGACCGCTCGCTCCTTTCCAATGCCAGCATCGTCGTGGTGTACGCGTATCCGTATGGCCAGCTCATCTACCTGCGACGGGTGCCCGGCGCCGCCCCGTGGCCCGAAGGAGGGGTCTACATCGTCGCGGCCGGGGCGTGTCTGAGCCTGGCGACCCTCCTCAGCCTGGGAAGGCTATTCGGCGTGCGGCCGGCTCTGCGAGGTCTTGCGACGAAGGGTCCGTATCGGCTGATCCGCCATCCGATGTATCTGGCCTACATGATCGCGGACTTCGGCTACAACCTGCAGGAATGGAACCAGGGCACCGCGCTGATGGTGCTGGTGGGGTGGGTCGCGCTCGTCTACCGCATCTACGCGGAGGAGCGAATCCTCGCCAGCGATCCGGGATGGGCGGCCTACGCCGCCCGCGTGAAGAGCCGCCTCATCCCGTGGCTCTGGTAGTCGGCGGTTTCGGGGGTTAGCGCGCCTGGCTTCCGAACGGCGCGCCGTCGAAGCGCTCGCGCGTGGCGAATTCGGCGACGGGCTTGCGCTTGAGCCGGGCCAGCATGCGTACCGGCCGGCCGAGCGGCATGACCGCGCAGACGGCGATGTGCGGGGGAATGCCGAGCAGCTTCTTGATCTCCGGCTCCTTCGCGGTGGCCAGGGTGGTGATGGTGCCGCCGAAGCCTTCGTGCCGCGCCGCGAGAAGAATGTTCCACGCGAAGGGGTAGATCGACGCCCCGCTGATGATCCCGACCCGCTTCAGGTCCTGATCGATCGAGGCCACGACCTTCAGGTCGACGCAGACGACCAGCACCACCGGCGCCGTCGCGATCGCCTCGGTGAGGCGCGCCGGCACCTGCGTGCGCTCGATGGTGGCGGCATCGACGCGCGGCGGATCGATCGTGTTCCACGGGCTCTCGCCGTTCGCCGCCTGCGCGGCGTAGCGCCGCCCGGCGAAGGCGCTCAGATCGCCGAGTGCGCGCTTCGTCGCGGGCTCGCGAACCACGATGACGCACCAGCCCTGACGGTTGCCGCCGCTCGGCGCGAATCGGGCCTGGTCCAGGATCTTCGCCAGCACGGCGTCCGGCAGGGGATCGGCCGTGAACTCCCGGGCGGCGAAGGTCGAGCGCATTGCCTCGTACAGTTCCATCGGTTAGCCCCTTTCTGCTTGCATAACGCCCCGGACCGATCTATCTCGTTGGCAATGTGTCATGGTGCAGGCCGGCGGATCGCCCCCAGGCAAAGGAGAGCCCGATGACCACCGCAGCCGATGCTGTCACGAACCGGGGCTATCATGCGCATATCTACTACGATCCGGGGAAAACGCGCCAGACGGCCGAGCGGGTGTGCGCCGTGGCCCAGGAGAAGTTCCAGGTGCAGCTCGGCGGCTTGCGCGACGAGCCGGTGGGGCCGCATCCGGTCGCCAATGCACAGCTCATCTTCAAGCCGGACCAGTTTCAGCCCGTGGTCGAGTGGCTGATGCTGCACCGCGATGGGCTCGACGTGCTGATCCACCCGCTCACCGACGACTCGGTCGACGACCATAGCATCTACGCGATGTGGCTTGGATCGCCGGTGCCGCTCAAGCTGCACGTCCTGCGGCGCAATTACCGCGCCGAGCTGCTTCCGAGCGCGTGAGCAGTCGCCCCGACGCTCTTCGACCTGGGTCGGTGACCGGCGTCCAGGCCAATGGCCCTGGCGCGATGGAAGCGGAGCCCAGCGCCCACGAGAAGCGGGCGATGCTCCACCTGAGCAACGTCTCGCACGCCGTCAACCACTTCCAGAACCAGATGATGACGATGCTGTACCCGTACATCATGGCCGACCTCGGCATGAGCTACACCGCCGTGGGTATCCTGTCGGCTATCTGCTCGGTGCTCAACAGCGTCTGTCAGGGCGCCTACGGCTTCTTGACGCCCTTCTTCTCCCGCTGCAAGCTCCTGGGTTTCGGCAATCTCGGCATCGCGCTCGGCACGCTGATGAGCGGGCTGGCGCCGTCCTACCCCGCGATGATCGTGGCCCGCGGCGTCGCGTCGGTCGGGTCGAGCGCCCAGCACCCGGTCGGCTACAGCATCCTCGCGAGCTACTTCCCGAAGAATCGTGGCGCGGTGATGGCGCTGAACACCAGCATCTCCAACGTGGGAACCCTGGTAGCGACACCGCTGGCGACCGTGCTCCTGCTCATCATGGGCTGGCGGCAGATCTTCTTCGTCGTCACGATCGCCAGCGTCGTCATGGGCCTGGTCTATTTTCTCTTCCGCGACTACGGCGTGCCGAATCGATCCGGCTCCGGACGGGCACGACTCGTCCAGGGCCTGGGCAGCTACCGGCGCATGCTGAAGAACCGCAACATGATGGTCATCGCCTGCGTGTTCATGGTCGGCGGCGCCGGCCGCGACGGCGGGGTGAACCAGATCTACTTCGCGCCGCATCTCGCCAACGACTTCGGCTATTCGAAGCTGACCGTCGGCGTCCTGATCACCGCGATCAGCGCCGGCGGCATCTTGGGGCCGATCTTCTTCGGCTGGCTCTCCGACCGCTTCAGCCGCGTTCGCATGCTGCAGGTCTCGCTGGGCCTGTCCTGCGTGGGCACCCTGTGGGTCGCTCACCTCGGGCCCGGCGTCGCGCTGCTCTTCACCAGCCTCCTGCTCTACAGCGCATTTACCTCCTCGCGCGGGACGCAGACGCAGGCCATCGTCGCCGACGCCGCCTCGAACGAAGACCGGGACGCGGCGTTCAGCCTGTACTTCCTGCTCGGCTTCCTCTCCCAGCCGTTCTGGGTGCTGGTCACGGGCTACCTCATGGACCACGCAGGATTCGCGACCGCATTGACGGTGTTGAGCGGGACGTACATCGTCGGGATCTTCCTGCTGTTCCTGATGAAGGAAGAGCGCTATCCGGACGTGGTCGAGCGGACCGATGGGACAACGCAAGGCGGCGCGCGCCACTCGTAACAAGCTCCAGCTCGGGCTCTTCGGCGCCAACTGCTCGAGCGGGAGAACCTACGCCACACTGCCCGAGCGCTGGGAGGCCAGCTGGGAGAACAACCTCCGGCTGGCGCAAATGGCCGATGCGATCGGGATCGAGTGCATGGTGCCCATCGCGCGCTGGAAGGGCTACGGGGGCGACTCCAACCCCAACGGATCGAGCTTCGAGTCGATCGCGTGGGCGTGTGGTCTGCTGGCGGCCACCCGGCGCTTGCACGTGTTCTGCACGGTGCACGTTCCGCTGCATCATCCGCTGGTCGCAGCCAAGCAGATGGCCACCGGCGATCACATCGGCCGGGGCCGGCTCGGCGTGAACATCGTCTGCGGCTGGAACGAGGACGAGTTCAACATGTTCGGTGTGACCAAGAAGGAGCACGACGCCCGCTACGCCCAGGGCGAAGAGTGGTGGACCATCGTCAAGCGCATCTGGGCTGGCGAAGCCCGCTTCGACTACGAGGGGACCTACTATCGTCTCCACGCCGTGGAAGGGGCGCCGCGTCCCTTTGGCGACGGGGATCCGCTCATGATGAACGCCGGCAGCTCCGAGACGGGACGCCGGTTCGCCATCCGCCACTCGGACATGCACTTCGACGCGGTGGAAACGCCCGAAGCCAGCACTCCGCGCGTCGCCGAGACCAAGCACCTGGCCCTCGAGCGCGGCCGCGACATCCAGGTGTGGACGCCGGTGGGAATCATCTGTCGCCCCACGCAGAAGGAAGCCGACGACTATCTCCAGTACGTCGTCGATCGCGCCGACTGGGGTGCGATCGGACATCTGGCCGACATGCACGCGAAGGAGGGGCGGGGGCGGTCCGATCCCCAGCGTCTGGTGCACAGCGGGCACAATCCGCTCGCGCGCCGGGCCCTCGCGCGCGGGTCGTACTGTGTCGTCGGCGATCCCGACGCGCTCGCGCGCGAATTCTGGCGGCTCTCGGCCGCGGGTCTCGACGGCCTGGCCGTCAACTTCGTCGACTATCTCAAGGAGCTGCCCTACTTCGCGGCCGAAGTGCTGCCGCGGCTCGAGAAGCTCGGCCTGAGAGCGGCGGATCGAGCGGAGACCTAGAGAAGCAGGGAGGTCCCAGCCCATGGATATCAGCCGGCGCGATGTGCTGAAGCTCGCCGGGACCGCGCTCGCCGCGGGTGCCGGTGGAGTGTCCGTCGACGTCGCGAGACCGGAGCCCGCGCTCGCCCAGACGCCGAAGCGCGGAGGAGTCTTCCGGCTCTGCTCCGGGCTCGATCCGGTCGGCTTCGATCCACACCAGACGCTCGCGTTCTCGACGATGACGATGCTCTCGTTCACGCACAGCCGGCTCCTCAAGGTCAAGGCGGGGCCCTCGGTGCGGCCGGGCACCTATCCGGTCGAAGCGGACGTCGCCGAATCGTGGACGCGGCCGAGCGACACGACGTACGTGTTCAAGCTGCGGCGCGGCGTGCGCTGGCATCCCAAGCCGCCGGTCAACGGGCGCGAGCTGACGGCCGACGACGTGAAGTACACGTACGAGCGGTTCCTCGGCATCAAGGGCAACGGCAATCGGCAAACGCTCGAGGACGTGGACAAGATCGAGGCGCTCGATCGCTACACGGTCAAGTTCACGCTGAAGGAGCCGTTCGCCTGGTTCCTCGACGCGCTCGCCTCGACCTCGGCGTGGCTGGTCGCCCGAGAAGCGGTCGAGAAGTTCGGAGACCTGAAGCGGCCCGAGGCCGTCATCGGCACCGGGCCGTGGATGCTCGAGCGCTACGAGCCCAACGTGAGGCTCACGTTCGCGCGAAACCCGAATTACTTCGTGCCGGGATTACCGTACGCCGACGGCGTCGACGTGACGATCGACACCGACCCGTCCTCACGGTTCGCCTCCTGGGTCGCCGGAAAGTACGACTTCGGACCGGAGTACCAGCAGGTGGTGCGTCGCCTCGATCTCGACACCGCCAAAGCGCGAAAGCCGGGCCTCCAGACCGCGGAGTACATCTGGTTCACCGGCGGCTACACGTCCTGCAAGCTGGACCAGGAGCCCTTCAGGGACGTCCGGGTGCGCCGCGCTCTGGGCCGCGCCAGCAACTGGCGGGAATTTCTCGAGGCCAGCCCGTTCTCGCTGGGCCACGGCGCTCCGAATGCGACGGTGCCGGCCGCCGCGGGTGAGTGGGCGATTCCCATCGATCAGCTTACCCGCGAGGGGCGCGAGCTCTACGAGCAAGACGTGCCGGCGGCCAGGAAGCTGCTCGCCGAGGCCGGCTATCCCAATGGCTTCAAGGTGCCGGTCGAGACGACGGCCGGCTATGGCCCCGACTTCATGGACCGCGTGCAGATCGCGCTGAAGAACTGGAAGTCGGCCGGGATCGAGACCGAGCTCAAGCTCAAGGAGTTCGGCGCCTACATCGCGAGCACCGTCTTCGGCAAGTACGACAAGATGACGTTCGGGCTTCGCGGCGCCTGGCTCGACGCCGACAGCTACATGCGGCCGTTCATGCCCGGCCAGCCGCTCAACTCCGGCGGTGTGAACGATCCCAAGCTGAGTGAGATGATCCTGCTCCAGCGCAAGACGTTCGACGTCGCGAAGCGGCGGGAGATCGTCTACGACATCCAGCGCCACATCGCCCACAACGCCTACGCCCTCTACGATGCGTCCCAGAAGGTCGTGTCGGTGTGGGAGCCCTACGTGAAGAACTGGAGCCCCAACAACGGCTTCGACTATGGCGGCCGGCTGATGGCCGCCTGGCTCGACCGCTAAGATGATCCAGCACCGGACGATCGAGGCCAACGGCATCCGAATGCATCTCGCCGAGGAGGGCTCGGGCCCCCTCGTCGTCCTCTGTCACGGGTTTCCCGAGTCCTGGTACTCGTGGCGGCACCAGCTCCCGGCCCTGGCGGCCGCCGGCTTTCACGCCGTGGCTCCGGACATGCGAGGCTACGGAGCGACCGACGCGCCGGACGCGATCGACCGCTACACGCTGCTGCACCTCGTGGGTGACGTGATCGGTATCCTCGACGCGCTGGGCGCGGAGATGGCAGTCGTCGTCGGGCACGACTGGGGCGCACCCGTCGCCTGGCACGCCGCGCTGCTGCGACCGGACCGCGTCCGAGGCGTCGTCGGCCTCAGCGTGCCGTACCGGCCGCGCGGCACGGCGCCGCCGACCAGCGTGATGCCGCAGACCGACGATGCGATGTTCTACCAGCTCTACTTCCAGACGCCCGGCATCGCGGAGGCCGAGCTCGAGCGCGATGTCCGTGGAACCCTCCGCCGGCTTCTCTATTCCTTTTCGGGAGAAGGGTTCCCGAGCATCTCGGTCCGGAGCCCGTTTGGCGGGGCGATGGTGGCGAAGAAGGGCGGCGTGCTCGACGGCACCGTGGCGCCCGAGATGCTTCCCGGCTGGATCTCGGACGCCGACATCGACGTGTTCGCGGGCGAGTTTTCCCACGCGGGCTTCCACGGCGGCCTCAACTGGTATCGAAATATCGATCGCAACTGGGAGCTGCTTGCTCCGCACGCCGGCGCGCGCGTGATGGTACCGGCCCTCTACGTCGCGGGCGATCGCGACCTCGTCGTCGCCTTTCCGGGGATGGATCAGCTCATCGCCAACCTGTCGCGTTTCGTGCCCGAGCTCCGAGGCACGTCGATCCTGCCGGGCTGCGGTCACTGGACGCAGCAGGAGCGCCCCACCGAAGTGAGCGACGCCATCCTGAGCTTCTTGAAGAAACTCTAGCGTCGCGCCGGAGCTGAGCGCATGCAGAAGAACCGGCTCGAGGCGTTCTGGTATCCGCTATGTGGCTCGTCCCTGATCGCCGCCTCGAGCGAGCCTTGCAAGAACACGGTCCGTGAGCCGAATGGCTCCGATACACTCCAGGCCGCGGCAGGGATTGGCGGAGGAGACGGCACATGAGTAGCGAGATCCCGGTGATCGCGCGACGGGAATTTCTGGCCGGCATGGCGGCGTTCGGAGCGGGCGCGCTCGTGTCGCGCCGCGAGGCGGAGGCCCAGATGGCGACAGCCAAACCTCATCGGATCGACGTGCACCATCACCACACGCCGCCGCCCTACGCGGCCGCGATCACGGCGAAGAACATCCCGGGGCCGGTGCGGGACTGGACGCCCGAGAAGTCACTGGCCGACATGGACAAGGCCGGCGTGGCGACGGCGCTCACGTCCATCACGACACCGGCCATGCGCTTTCTGGACGACGCGGGTGCCCGCAAGCTGGCGCGCGAGTGCAACGACTACACGGCGAAGCTGGTCGCCGATTCCAAAGGCCGCTTCGGCATGTTCGCGGTGATGCCGATGCCGTACGTCGAGGGCACGCTGCAGGAGATCGGGTACGCCCTCGACACGCTGAAGGCCGACGGCATCGCCTTGCTCACGAGCTACGGCGACAAGTGGCTCGGCGATCCCGCGTTCACGCCGGTGATGGAGGAGCTGAATCGGCGCCGGGCGGTCGTCTACACGCATCCGACCACCGCCAATTGCTGCGGCAACCTCATCCCGGACGTGCCGGACTCGATCATCGAGTGGGGGACCGACACCACGCGCACCATCGCCAGCCTGGTGTTCAGTGGCGCCGCCGCACGGTTCCACGACATGAGGATCATCTTTTCCCACGGCGGCGGGACGCTCCCGTTCCTGACCGAGCGCTTCCTGCGCCTGCCGATGGCCAACAAGAACCTGGCCTCGCGTGTGCCGAACGGCGTGGAGGCCGCGCTGAAGCGGTTCTACTACGACACCGCGCAGGCGGCGCATCCCTACGCGCTGGCGTCGCTCACCCGGCTGATCCCGGTTTCACAGATCGTCTTCGGCACGGACTTTCCGTACCGCACGGCGATCGATCACGTGAAAGGGCTGACGGACTACGGCTTCAGCGCGAATGATCTTCAATCGATCGATCGGGATAACGCGCTGCGCCTGCTGCCGCAGCTACGCACGTAGCCCCGGCGTCGCCAGGTACGCCAGGAGCTTGTCGGGGAAGTTCACCGTCATGCCGTCGGCGCCGGCCGTCACGACCTGGCGCATCAGGTCCTCCGTGGCCACGCCCCAGGCGCGGACGACGAGGCCTTCCGCGTGCAGACGGCTCACCAACTCGGGCGTGACGGCGCCAGCGCGCGGGCAGAGCTGGGTCAGCCCCATGGCGCGTGTCTGCGCGACGACCGCATCGCTGACCTCGCCGACGAGCCACCCGGTCGGCAGCTCGGGGGCATAGGCGCGCGTCTCCTCGAGCTTCGCTTTCTGGAAAGATGTGATGGTGACATTCGTCGCGATACCGCTTGACCGGACCATATCCACGGCTCGCTGCGCGAGGCCGGCAGAGTGGCCCTTGAGCTCGACATGGAGGTGGGCCCCCCAGTACCGCTCGAGGACGGCGCCCAACGTCGGAATGCGCTCGCCCTTGAAGCGCGGGTCGAACCAGGCGCCGGCATCGAGCGCCGTCAGCGCGGCCAACGAACGGCTCGTCACCGGGCCGGAGCCGTCGGTCGTGCGGTCGACGGTGTCGTCGTGGATGACGACGAGGTGTCCGTCGCTGCTGAAGTGAACGTCGAGCTCGAGATGGCGTGCGCCCATCTCGATCGCCAGGTCGAAGGCGGCGAAGGTGTTCTCGGGCGCGTACGACGACGCGCCGCGGTGCGCGATGGCCATGAACCCGGTGGGCGTCATCGGGCTCTCAGGGCCAGCGCACGCCGCGGCGCCGGGCGTGCCTCAGGCGGTGACGAACGCGGCGTAGTGGTCGCCCTTGGAGATGGGCGCCAGGCCGCTGACCACTTCGCTCCAGCGCTCGCCGCCGTCGTCGCTGCACCAGACCTCTCCGGTCGCGGTCGCGGCGAACAGCGAGAAGGAATCGCCCCAGTCCTCGAGAGCCATCGCCTCGAACGCGGGCCGGAGACGGTCCGGCAGCCCCTGTCGCAGGATCTGCCATGTCTTGCCCCCGTCGGTGCTCTTGGAAACGCGCGAGCCCGCGAAATGGCTCTTGCGCCACGACCCCGGGCCCTTCTCGGCCGAGGCCACGAACATGAGCTCCGGCTGGCGAGGGTGCAGCACGAGCAGATCGGGATAGCCGCCGATCTCGTGCTGCAGATCGGTCCATTGCTCCCACGTCGCTCCGCCATCGCTGCTCACGTACATGCCGATGCCCGTCGTGATGTAGATCCGGTCGGGATTCAGCGGGTTGATCACCGTGCGGTGGACGTCGTCGTCCATGCCCGGGATGACGCGAAACGTCTTGCCGGCGTCGGTGCTCTTCAGGAGGCCGCCCTGCTCGACGCCGATGAAGAGCGTGTTGTCATCGTGCGGATGGAAGTTGATGTGCTTGGTGTGGGCGATGTTCGGCGGCGCCGGGAAGCTCCAGCGCGACGTGTCGACCGAGCGCAGTGCCGGCAGCTCGGTCCAGCTGCGGCCGAGGTCGTCGCTGCAGAACAGGTGGGCAGGCTCCGTGCCCGCATAGACGCGCACGCGATCGCCCATCCGCGCGCTGGCGAGGCTGTACACGTTCTGCTCTTTGAGTCCGCTGTCGCGGCGCTCCCAGGAGCTTCCGCCGTCAGTGCTGGCGAAGAGCGAACCGTGCTTCATGCCCGCGAAGATCGTGCCGCTCATCCGCTCGATCAGCAGGGCATGGACGTGCTTGTCGGTCAGCGTCCGGTCGGCGACGTGCCATCCCCGGCCGGCGGAATCACGCTCGAGGGTGACGACGCCCTCGATGGTGCCGACCAGGACTTGGCGGGACGGAGCAACCGAACGGTACATGGTGGGGCCGCCGTGCGAAAGCGCGATGGTCATGAGCGCCTCCTTCGGGTCTCGCGACCGTGGATCTAGCGACAGGACCGCTTCGTGTATGGTCCGCCCAGCAAGGGCAAGACCTTCGCCACCTCGGACTTCTTGTTCTTCACCTCGACGATGAAGCTGCCCCGGTCGGCATCGCCCTTCTCGTCGACGTACGTGTCCATCAGGAGCCCGGGCTCATCGGCCATCGTGAAGAAGTTGCCGTGCAGGCAGTCCCGCACCTTGGCCTGATCGAACGCGCCGACGCGATCGACCGCGGCCTTCAGCAGATGGACGCCGATGTAGCCCTTGAAGCCGTTGTGATCGGGCACGCGCCCGAAGCGCTCCTGGAACCGCTTGCCCATCTCGAGCATGCTCGGCACCGGAGAAAGCGCCGTCATCGGCACGTGGCAGCGCGCTCCGTTCATGGCATCGCCGCCCGCGTCGATGGTGGTCTGCGCGCACAGGTTGTCGCCGACCGGCTCGACGTTGAGCCCGAGCTTGCGCATCTGGATCATGATGCGCGCGTTCTCTTCCTCGTGGCTGTAGATCATCAGATGGGTGGCGCCGGAGGCGCGCACCTGGGTCAATTCCGCGGTGAAGTCGGCCTGCTGGGGCTCGGTGGAAATGTCGGCCACCACCACCTTGCCCCGGTCCTTGAGGAACTTGACGAACATCTCGCGGCCGCCGCGGCCGAAGGCGTTGTTCACGTAGATCAGCGCGATCTTGTTCGCCTTGAGATCCTCCACGAGCCATTTGACGAGCTTGGCGAACCCGACCTGCTGGCTGAAAGACGTCAAGAAGATGTTGGGGTTGCCCTTCTGGACGACCAGCACCGACTCGGAGCCGCTGATCTGCGGGATCCCCGCCTCGCGGGCGATCTCCATGTTGGCCACCGTGCTCGAGCTGTACACCGTGCCGAGGATCGCGAACGGTCGGTCGTTGATCGCGCGCCGGATGACCGCGACCGAGGTCGGCGGATCGGTCTGGGTGTCCATCACGAAGGACTCCAGACGACGGCCCTGAATGCCGCCCTTCTTGTTGAGCTCCTCGACCGCCAGGAGGACGCCGTCGCGCCACATGTTGCCGGACGGCGCACCGCCGCCGGTGATCTCGGCGACGATCGCGAGCTTGACGGTGTTCTGGGCCGACGCCGACAGCGCGGTCGCCATCGCGATCACGAGCAAGCCGAGGGCGATCACGATTCGGGACCGTCGCATCGGTATCCTCCGGGCCTTGGCGCTCAGACGCCCTCGAGCTGCAGGATGTTGAGGCCCGCGTTGGAGTCGGTGAGGTACATGAGCCCGTTCGGGTCGACGTAGCAGTCGGCCGACTGGATCACCTGCGGTCGGCCCGGGCGCGGATCGATCATGCGCTCGGGATTGGCCGGCACGTAGTACGCGACCTCGCGCGGCTGGAACGGGTTCGCGATGTCGAACACGCGCACGCCGGCGTTGTAGTAGGTGGCGAAGATCAGGCGCGAGCTCTGGAGCGAGCCGGGTCGATTCTCGTGGAGATTGTGCGGCCCGAAGTTGCCGCCCTTGGCGCAGTAGTCCGCCTCCGACGGCTGCGGACACGTGGCGATGCTCACGGGATTGCTCGGCTCGCGAACGTCGAACACCCACACGTAGCGGAAGCCCTGGCTACAGTTCGCGCTCGTGGCCTCGTCGGCGACGACGAGGAGGTTGCGATCGGGCAACGGGAGCGGGGAATGGGTGCCGCCGCCGAATGGCGGATCCCAGTTACGATGCGCGAGCAGCCGCGGCGTCGTCGGATCGGCCACGTCGAGCACGGTGAGGCCGCCGTCGCGCCAGGCGCCGTACGCGAGCGTACCGGCCACCAGCGCGTGATGGAGCGCGTAGCGCCGGCCGCTGCGCCAGGTCGGCGTCTCGGCCCCGGCGCGCCACATGCCCGGGATCCACCAGCGGCCGACGATCTCGGGCTTCGCCGGCTCGGCGACGTCGACCACCGCGAAGATGTGATCGGTGAACTCGGCGAAGTGGATGGAGGCGTACGCGTAGCGCCCGCCCGTGTACCAGATCCGGTGAGGTCCGATGCCGTCGACCGGGAGGAATCCGATCTCGCGCGGCCGGTCGCCGCGGGAGATGTCGAACGTGCGAATCCCGGCGGTGAAGCTGCCGGCCGCCCGGCCCTTCAGCTTGTCGGCGGGCGACGCGCCGAAGTAGTCCTGCTGGTTCTGGAACTCCTGCATGGTCCAAACGCTCGGCATGTTGGTCGCCAGCAGAACGTCGTCATGGACCTGCAGGTGAACCGTACGGGTGTTGGGCGGGCAGGCGATGAAGTCGACGAACTTCGGGTGGCGCGCGTCGCGCACGTCCAGGATCGTGAAGCCGTTGCTGAAGGTCTGGCCGATGTAGGCGTAGCCTCGGTGCACGATGACCTGGACGCCGTCACCGCGGCCGCCCTGGTCCGACTGGCTCACGAGCTTGATGTTGCGCGATGCGACGGCCGTCATCGCGCCCGAGGATCAGCCCAAAGCCCTCCGGCGTCAAGGCCTCGCGGCCGTCACCACTTTCCGGTGACGCCGCTCTCGTCGGAGCTCGAGTCACTGCCGCCGCCTCGGGCGTAGGCGATGGCCCGGGCCAGGACGATCCCGCCGACGAGGCCGGCGATGGCCCACGCCCAGCTCTTGCGGCCACTCTTGGCGACCGAGACGATACCGACGACCAGGAGCACGCCGCCGGCCGCGGCCACGAGGATGAGGAACCAGGGTCGCGGCGGCGACGGGATCGCGAGGCCGCGCGCCATGGCGTCGAACCCGCGCACGCCGTCCAGAATGCCCTGGGAGAGATCGCCCTTCCGGAACGCCGGGAGGATCAGCGAGTCCATGACCTCCTGCGCGCGGCCGTCGTGGGTGCTGCCCCACGCCGGCCCGAGCTGGATGCGCGCCCGGCGGTCTTCCTCGGAGACGAGGAGCAGCATGCCGTGGCTTCGGTGAGCCGGCTCCGGCTTCCACGCGTCCACCAGCTCCTTGGCGTACCGCTCGATCGTGTAGCCGCCGGCGCGCTGCGCCGCGAGCGACTTGATAGTCACGACGGCGAGCGGGAAGCCCGTCTCCTTGAAGAGAGCGTTGCCGATGCGCTCGATCTCCTGGCGCTGCTCGACTTTGATGAGGCCGATCTCGTCGCTGATGATGACGCCGCCGGAGGGCCCACGGTTCGGAAAGGAGGCCTGAGCCCAGCCGGTCGACGCGAGCGGCCCGGCCATCAGCAGCAGAGCGAGCAGTAGCCGCATCTTTCTCTCCTTGAGAGCCAAATGTGGGTTCGGCAAAGACCTCACTAAGCATCATAGGTGGCCGAGGAAGGCCGCCCAAAGAAACCCGGAGCCCCGCGCCGTAGAGGTCATCGCGCCGCTCACCACGACGTGTAGGGCCATCGTCGGGGCCGGCGCAGCGCGTGATCGGCAGGTAATCGGCCGGATTCGCGACCGGCGCGTGATACAACTTAAAAAGGTGATTGATCTCCACACCTTCTCGATCGCGGCGCGGGACCGCGAGACGGGCGCGTTCGGGGTCGCCGTCGCGACGGCCCGGCCCAACGTGGGAAGCCTGGTGCCCTGGGTGTCCCTTCGCGGAGCGATCGCTACGCAGGCGCGTGTCAACACCGATCTCGGGCGGCAGGGCCAGGCGCTCCTGGCGCAGGGAGTCCCGGTCGACGTCGCCCTGAGTGCCTTGCTCCGGAAGGACGGAGAGCGCGAGATCCGGCAGGTACACGGCCTCGACGCCGAGCGCGCGTTCTGTCACACCGGCGGCAGCTGCGTGCCGTGGTGCGGTCACGAGCAGGGCGACGTGTTCACGGTGGCCGGCAACATGCTGGCGGGCCCGGACG
>Ga0111539_10005115_pt1 | contig 17009 bp, 11 predicted proteins | sample RhiMethybrSRZTD1_FD_79667 | JGI IMG/M metagenome (GOLD analysis project Ga0111539, IMG submission 79667) | Populus rhizosphere microbial communities from Tennessee, USA - Rhizosphere MetaG P. TD hybrid SRZTD1 (version 2) (version 2) | ecosystem: Host-associated > Plants > Roots > Rhizosphere >... | reverse complement strand
CTTCGCGAGGTCCATGCCCGCGCTCTGGCAAGCTGCCCTGGCGCCCTGCCAATCGGGCGAGCCTCCGCAGAACCAGTAGACCTTGCCGTTGAGGCTCTCCTGAGCGCAGAACGAGGTGTCTTTCGGATGACCCGAGCTCCAGCGCGTGTAGCCCTGGGGCACACCGTAGCCGTTCGCGGGGCCGCACCAGGTGGTTTCGTTTTGCGCCGTCCAGCGCCACACGCCCTCCTCCGCACCGTCGCTCAGGCCGATGTGCGCGTCCCTACCGGCAAAGCCGCGAACGAAGTCGTTCTCGGAGGAGTTTTCGATGCTCACCAGGTCCATACCTGTCGCTAGGCAACGCGCGCGCGCTTCCGGCCATGAGCGCTGATCCCTGCACACGGTGTACTTGCGGCCGAGATAGGTGCTGGAGCTGCAGTTGAGGTCCGGTTGGGGCAACGGCCGCGGGACGTCGAAGTCTCCCTCGCAGATGTACCCGCGGTGGTGATCGCAATCGGCGTCGTTCCACTTGCGCGTGTAAGAGTCGATCTCGACGCAGTCTTCGCCGAAGAGATCATTCGGCTCGATGTCGTTCCATGCGGCAAAGGTGTTCGGCACCGGTGCTCCCCAGAGGTCGCCCTGCCAGAAGCGCGTCGCGTCCAGCCAGCGCCAATCGCCTTCGCGCGCCGCGTCCGATCCGCCGAGCCACATCGCGTCGACCGCCGCCGCACCGAGGGCCTGATTCTCTTCGGCGGTCTCGACGCGGACGAGGGTCATCCCGACGCTCGCGCAGTTGTCGCGAGCTTTGCGCCAGCTGCGTGGAGTGTCGCAGAGCCAGTAATCGCGTCCGCCAAAGGTGAGTTGCCGGCAGCTGCTATCCGGGGCCACAACGACGGCCTGGTTCGCCTGTGCAGCACCTCGATCCGTATCATTCCCAGGGACGCCGTCCGATCCGCTGCAGGCGCAGGCGACGAGCGCGATGACCAGACGGAACGCTCGAATCCATGAAAATCGGTTTCGGAATCTCGCCGCCAAGCCAAGCATCGAGAGCCTCCCGGGAGCGCTGCTCTGCAACCTGCGTGCCCGACCGCCATCGACGAAAATTCACGACGTATTCGCCGCTCGCCGACATCCGGGCGAACAGGCCGACCGCCATTCTTGGCGGTTCGGATCAGGCCGCGCCGCGCACCGGCCCTACCGAAGCGCACTAGGCCCACGTCGCCGCAGCAGCGCTCGCGCCCGCCAGAATGGCGGCACTACCGCCAAAAGTGGCGGTTTCTTGTGGCACGCTCGCGCAATCTACCGTCGAGCGCCCTCGCACTCGGGATGATCGCGCGAGGCGAGGTCGAAGGTATGTCGTATCTGCGTTTCGGCGGGCACATCGTGGGAGCCCTGAGCGCCTTTCTCGCTGGGAACTACCTCGCGCGCTGGAAGGGCTTCGGGCATCTCTGGAGGTCGAGGAAGCCACGGCCGACGACTTCACCCGCCTCACCACCCGACTTCAGTTGGGCACGTACTCTCTGCTCGTCGACGCGACAGCCGACCTGCCGGCAGAGCTCGATGCCGTGCTCGCGTATCAGCGGCGAGGTTTCGTCAGCCTCAATCTTTCTTTCGTCAGCCATGCGCTGTTTGCAATTCTGGTCAGCGCGATCGAGCGCGGCATGCTTACCCGGAGCTGCTGAAAGACCTGGTGAAGGCGCACCGCCGTGAGTGGCGCAATGCCTGGGTGAGCTTCGCTCAACAACGGCCGATCCACCTTGGACTCGCGGCTGCCTTTGCGTTTTTTCGGGGCCGCCGCGTGACATCGGCGCGGCTCTTTGCGCGCGCCAGAGCCGATGCCCGGCGCGTCGGCGTCCTCGGCGAGCTCCCGCTGATCGAGCGGCTCTCGAACGCAACGAGTACGCGCCACCCGCGGCGCGACCTGCTGGTACTACGAACCGTGAGGCCATGACCGCCGGGTAGCTCGGCGTCGAGTTTTGGTCTCGGGTTTGGTCTTGTTTCGAGGTGCGGATGGGATTCGAGCGCCTTAGCGACGCCGGAGGCGGAGCGGGTGCCTGAGGCCCATCCAAACCTCAGGCGAGCTTTGCGAGCCGGAGGTGCGGATGGGATTCGAACCCACGTATGATGGTTTTGCAAACCATTGCCTAACCGCTTGGCTACCGCACCGATCGTTCTGTCTTGAGCTTCGAGGTGCCCACCTCGGTGGGCGGGGGTAGGCGTTTATCACCGGGCTCGACCGTTGACCAGCGCGGTCGGCGATCCGGGCTTCCATCCCGGCCGTTTGCCAGGCTGATCGTCGCGAAGGTGCCCCGCCTCGAGCCTCGCGCGCCAGGCCCCAGAGCAGCCAGCGTCAAAACTCGATCGGCCCACCGCAGTCCCTCGGGCAGGCCCACGGATCTTCGAAGTTTGAATCGCACAGGCCATCACCGCAATAGCCTGGGCTGCCGCAGTCCCACGGACAGGTGTTTTGGTTTTCCGTGGCCGTCGAGCAATAACCGTCACCGCAGTAGCCGCAGTCCTCCGTGCAACTGCTGAACGTCTCGGGCGCGTCGCAGTACCCATCGCCGCAGATCAGACTCGTGCCCGAAGCCCAGACCGGTTGCCCTTGTGCCGTGTAGACGACCAAATTGCCGTCGGTTTGCAGGATCAACTGTGCGCCGGGGTACCCCGTGTTCGAGGCCCACAGCGCTCCGTACGGATTGTAGAGCACGAAGTTGCCGTCGCCCTGCATCACCGCCCAGTTGGCGCCGCTGCCCCCCGCTGCCCACAGCGCACCGTGCGGTCCGTAAAGAACCAAGTTGCCGTCGCCTTGCATCACGAGCTGAAATCGCGCGTCGCACGACCAGAGAGCCTCGTTGCTCCGCAGCCCCACACCCGCGGTCAAGCGGTCCACGTCCCCGAGCTTGCAGGCACCTGAGCCGTCACACACGTCGGCGGCCGAGCACGACGCCGCCGCCGCGTCGCAACCGACGTCTTGCTGACCGTTGGCGACGAAGGCGCAGTTGCCACTGCCATCACAGTCTTGACATGTCGCGCACGCTCCCTCTGCGCCCGCCGGCAGGTGGTTCGCGCCACAGGCGCCCGCTCCGTTGCACGTATCGGCACCGGAGCAGGCCGTCGCAGCCGCGCTGCAGCCCTGGTCCTGCTGACCATCGGCGACGAAGGCGCAGTTACCGTTGCCATCGCAGTCTTGACATGTCGCGCACGCACCTTCTGCGCCCGCGGGCGAGTTGTTCACGCTGCAGGCGCCCGCTCCGTTGCACGTATCGGCACCGGAGCAGGCCGTCGCAGCCGCGTTGCAGCCCGCGTCCTGTTGGCCGTTGGCGACGAAACCGCACTGGCCGTTGCCGTCGCAATCCTGACAGGTGCCACAGTTGCCTTCGGCTCCGGCGGGCAAGTTCGTACAAGTGTTCGTGGCTGGGTCCAGTGTTTGACAACCCGTGCAGGTCGGAGGAGGGGGTGGTGGCGATTCCTGCGAGCCGCCGCTGCCGCCGCTGCCCCCCGGGTCTCCTTCTGCTCCTCCGTCGCCTCCTGTCCCGCCGCCGCTTCCGCCAGTACCGCCAGTACCGGGGGCGCCCCCGGGGCACGTCCCAGTAAAGCCGGGTTCGGGAAAACATGCCGTCCAGGATCCGTTAATGTTGCAGGTTTGCCGGCATCCAGGAGCAGGGGTTCCTGCGTGGACGCAGGTCCGCTCCAGGCCCGGGCAACATTCGGGCGCCGTCAGCGCACGCTCCGTACGATTGATGGCGGCATTGAGAAATTGGGTCGAACGTGGCGAGGACACATCATTCGCATATTGCGTGCTGCCAAACGTGCAACTCGGTACTGATCCGTGGTGAATTCCCACGAGTATGGGCGCGCTGTTGCGACCAACGCAGCGATCCGCTTCGCGTTGGTTCGGAAAGACCGGGCCACCGCTGTCACCTGGGCACGTCGCGTTTACGGCGCTCGTCGTGGCCATCCGGCCCGAACCCAAGAAGTCCACCCGAAAGTTGCCGATTCTACGCAGGTCGTCCCCGCCAGTACCGTCGACCTTGAGTCCATACCCCAAGCGAATGACGGAAGCGCCCAACGAGGTCGCGCCGAGCTCGGCCGGCGTAATGCCGACCGGAGCCTCACTCAAGCGAATCACTCCGATATCCCCAGCTACGTTGATCGGGAAGGGGGCGCCACGGCAAAGATCAGCCCTCCATAGAGGCGAAAGCGAAAGGTCCGCGTTTCTGACTGGGATACGCTGCGACCCGTCCGCCGTCCCACCGCCGACGATCACCACCTCGACGTTGGTGTATACGCCGTTCAATATATAATCCGTCAAGCAATGCGCTGCCGTCGCGACGGTCCTATTCGCCAGTAGCGTTCCAGTGCAGAACCCTTGGCGGACCCCGCCAGCGGTGCCTCGAAGCTCGACCGTCTGAGGAAAACAGGCGGTTACCGGCCCATCGAGAGGCGTGAAGTTGTTGCATGCCCCCACGTCCACGCGCGTGGGACTTTCGGTGGGACTTTCGGCCAACTGGTAGCGCACGCACCGGCCAGTCATGTCGCAGCTCGCCGCAGGGTCGTCGCAGGTGCCGCGGGGGGGCCCGGTGTAGTCGCACAACTGCACCGCCGGGTCGGGGTGGGAGGCAGTGAGCCGGAACGACGCGCTCTTCTGAAACAGCCGCCGCGGGCCTGTGTTCTTTTCCCACTTCTTGGTCCAGAACAAAACCCGCACCTTGAAGTGCGCCGCGTAGCTCACCTCGGAGTAAATGTTCACGTCCGCCGAGATGCTCGGCGGCAGGGTGTCGGTGTGCAAATCGGTAGCAAACTCGACCGCCGCCTTCACGCTCCCAGACAGTCCCGCCGAGGCCGAAGCGACGAAAATGTTGCAGCCGAAGCCGCCCCTGGCTTGGAGCGCGAACTCCAGGTTGCCGCGCTGGCTTACGCTCGTCGCCAGGCCGTCGAAACAGGCGCTGCGCCCACTGGCGTACGAGCCCGCGACGTAGGAGTGGACGCCGGCTTCGAGTCCACAGATGCCCGCCAGAAAGGAATAGTGCACGTTGTAGTCGAGGATCGTGTGGCTGAAGCGAAACTCCTTGGGCTCTGTCTCCACCAGCGGCCGCTCGCCGCTGCCTTGGGAAGAAAAGCCGGCCTGGCCGCGGCGGTTATTCAGATAGAACTGGGAAAAGCGCTGCAGGTCGTAGTTGGCCGAAAAGCCGTTTGCGCCCGGCACCCGGGACAACACGTTGCCGATGGTCTGGATGGCCTCGGGTTCGTATTGGTTCTGGAAGGACGAACCGGCTCCGAGGACGCCCTCCAAGGCTTTGTTCATCGCGACGTTGCTGTTCGCCGTGATCGCCGAGGCTCCCGGGGCGCCCGACTTGACCGCGGTCATGATCTCCATCTCGGCCGTGGTGAAGGCGTTCAAGTCCGCGGTCGGAAACAGCGCGAGCGGAGCTGCCGTCTCCGTCACCGCTTCTGGCGCGGTCACTTGCTCGTTCACAGCGTTTTGGTCGGAGGCACCCGACTTGGTGCGCCTGGGTTGCAGCGCGATCGACCACGGATTGCCGTCCCCGGGATCGTTGGTGGTGATCTTGAAGCCGGTTTCGTACCTGATGCGGACCTGCTCGGCGGAGCCGGTGACCCGCATGTCCTCGCTTTTCTCGTAGCCTTCGATCGTGAAGGTCTGACCGGCGACGACGAAGGTGAAGGTCCGGGAGCCTTCGATCAAAAGCGACGACCGATTGCGGCACCTCGTCTGACAGAGCCGTAGTCGCGTCAGACAGGTTCGCTCGATAGTCGAACCCGGATACTCAATCGGACAGTCCGAGTCGCATTCCATGCTTTCGTCGCACGGCGGCATGCGGCTGACGTTATCCACCGGCGCCACCTCGATTGGCGTCGCGCTGACGGCGTTGCTGATCGCCCAGTCGCCGCCGTTGTAATCGAGACTGAACCATTGGCCGCGGTAGTTGACTGCGGGGTGGCCGTTCGACTCGCCTACGGCGCAGAACTGGCCGAATAGGTCGGCCCCATAACCGCTACACCCCTCCACCGCTTCCGCGCTTTGCCCGAGCTGCTCGCCGGGACTATCCCCTGCCGAAGCGGAACACCCGGACAACAGCGCACCGAGCGCAAGGGTGAGGAAGATTCGAGATGCGGCCAGCGTGTTTCTGAGTGAAGCGCGTGTCATGGAATCGGCTCATTTCCTGGGCCGTTCGGCGACGGCCCATTGCTGGGCAGAATTGACGACAGACTTCGGTGCACGGGTCTCTTGGGGGCTTCTGGTCAACACGACTCGCTTGGACTCGCCAGCGGCGAGCGTGACGGTGACGGCGCCATGATCCGGGACCACTGCCGAAACGCGATAACTGCCTGCAGGCAGAGCGCGCAGACGGGCCTTGCCCGTGGCGTCGGTGACGGCGCTTTGGAAGTGCCGCCCTCCTTCCACTGCCTCGAGCACGACGATTTTCTCCGCAGCGCCCATCCCGAGTTCCACCTCGAGCTCGGCGCCGCGCGGCAAGTGAATCTTGACCGGAGCTGCTGCCGGGCCGATGTCGGCCGTGAGCTCGAACGGGGGCAGTCCCGCTTTGACCACGCGCACTTTGTGCGAGCCGACCTCGAGGCCGGTGATCTCGAACGAGCCGTCGCTTCGGCTGAGCACCGTGTTGCCCGTGAGATTGTCGGGAGCTCGGCCGGCGAGCGTGGCGGTCGCTTGGCTGCCGCCGCTCGCAAGAAACGCGTCCACGGTCGCACCCTCGACCGGAGCTCGCGCGTCATCGACGATTTTCCCCGTGAGCGAGAACGAACCGCGGAACTCCAGAGTAGCCTCGGCGATCGCGCCGGCCTTGATGGCAACGTCCCTCGTGCTCGCGTAGCCGTAACGTCGGTCCTGAACCGAGACGTCATAGACGCCGGGTTCGAGGCCCCGCATCTCGAAGACTCCAGCTAGACCCCCTGTCAGCCGTGCTCGATGCGGAGCGCCACCGCGACCGCTCGGCAGGATCGACACCGTGAGCTCGGTGGGAAATGTTCCCGTCTTGGTGCGGGCCAGAATACGAAGGCTGCCCCCACGCTCGAGCTCGGCGTCCTCGAGCGTCGTCGTTTCCCCGTCGCGCACCTTCGCCTCGCGGCTGATCGCGGCCGTCGGCGAGAACGCCATGCGCGCCGCCAGGCGATACTCGACTCGATAGTCTCCGGGATTGAGGTGGTCGATGACGAAGCGCCCCTCGGCGTCGGAATGGGTATCGGCGTACTCGTGAAGTCCGGTCACCGTTTGCCCCCTTTGCCCGCTGCCGGGAGTCGGTTCGCTGCGCGAGATGAGGTGGGCGTACACCTGGATGTCGGCGTAGGGGCGCCGATCGTTGTCGAGGACGCGACCGGCGAGCCTTCCGCCGGTTTTCATCAGCAGCCGAAGGCCGCGCGTGTGTGCCGCTACTTTTTCCGCGAAACTAGGGGCATAGTCGGGGTGGCGCGCTTCGAGCTCCCACGTCGTGTTCATCCGCAGCCCGCGCAATTGAAAGCTCCCATCCGTGCCGCTGACGACTTCGCGCGGCGCTCCCAGTGTTCGATCCGTCGGCACCGCCGAGACGACCGCGCCGGCGACCGCATCTCTTGCCACCACGCTGCCTTCGATGGCGCCCGCGGGCTCCACGACCACGCGCACCGACGGCTCATCTCCGGCTGCGAGCTTGTCGGCACTCCGCAGCGCGAGAGCATCCTGGCCATTGGCGAGCACCCAGTCCCCTTCGACGGTGAGCAGCACTTCCGAGGCATGCGGCGCGCCGCTGACCCGAAACCCGCCATCGCGACCGGATTGCGTGCGCATGACCCATGGTCCTTGGGCTTCCGCGACGCGCAGGGCGACCGCCTCGACGGGCCGCCCGTTGCCGTCGACCACGACGCCCGCGACGGTTTTTCCTGGGTCGAGGCGTGCGGTCACCGTGATGGGCTTGTCGGAAGCGGCCTTGTTCTCCACGCCGATCGCCCGCCCTGTGCCCACCGCCACTGCCGACCAGTGAATCTTCCCTGCCGAGACCGGCACCTTCTCTGCCACGAATCGTCCGCTCGCATCGCTCTGTCCCGTGAACATCACGATCGCGTTCGGATCGGCGGCAAGCGGCTCCATCGACACCACGACCTCGGCGCCGGCAACGGCCTGCCCGTCTCGGGTGACCACTCGCACCGTGACCGACGTGTTCCCGTGCACGAGCACGAAGTCCTGACGGCTTGCTTTCGGCTCCACCTGCCGCCCCGCCTGGCCGAAGCCCTCTGCCTCCACAGCCACGAGCAAAATCCCACGCTCGAGCGGCGGCGTGACGGACAACCTGTAGGAGCCATCGGCCTTGCTGCGGGTGCTCGCGATCTCGCGCGGGAGCTTGTCGCCGGCAATCCAGCGGGCCCTGACGAACGCGCCGGCAATCGCGCGCTGGGACGTATCGCGAACATGTCCGTAAAACGCGTTCGCGGCGCTTGGCGCCGGCGCCGTTTGATTGCCGGATCTGCCGGACCGGAGCATCAGCACGAAGAGACCGACGCCGAGCGCGGCGACGACCATCAGCGCCGCGAGGCCCAGTCGCTTGCGACTCGACGCGCGGCCGCGCGAAAGCGCAGCTTTCCGCATGGCTCCCTCGGTGGTGATCTCGAAGCTCCAGGAGTGGAGCCGAAACCGGCGGGCACCATAGCCGGCGCATCCGCGCCGCGGGAGCTATCCGGGTTAATTTCTCTTCGCGATCAGCGTGCTGCTCGAATCCGTTCGAACAGAGCGAGCAGCTGCCAGCGCGAATGGACGTCGAACTTCTCGTAGAGCTCGTGGAGATAAACCTTCACCGTGCCCGGCGTGAGACCGAGCCTGTTCGCAATCTCTGCGTTGCTGCTCCCCTTCCGGAGCAGAGCGACGAGGCGCCGGTCACGCGGAGACAGATTGAAATCGTCACGAAGCGCGCAAAACAGATCTTCGTCCGCGAAGCTGTCCTCTTGGAGTCGCACCACCACGGCCAGAGGCACCTCCTCGGGTAGTCGATGCTCGATGCGCGTGCTCGCGACGAGAATGGCTCGCAACCCGTTTGGAGTTTGGACCCGAATTGGAGCGACCCGCGCCGAACCCGACATGCCTTCCACTCGAACGAGATAGGTCGTGGCCGCGTCCGAGACGACTCGGGGCAGATGGCCGTCCAACACCTTGTCGCCATCGAACTCGGACAGCAGACCACGCGCCTTCGACGACATGGCGAGCACGGACATCTGAAGGTCGCAGGCGACCACGCCAATTGCCATGTGCTCGCAGACGTGAATGCACGCAGCCGCCATCACGTCCTCGGTCACGCGAAGCGCGACCTCCCCCTGCGTCCAGCAAGCAATAATTGGCCGCCTGCCTTTCTACATTGACTGGCCTCGTGTAGAGACTCGGCGCTAACCGTTTCCGTGCGAGAGTTACCGGTTTAAAACTGGCTCGGCCGCGTCGCGTACGCACGCGCAGACTCGCGGTGACGGATCGAAGTGCGTGCCCGGCTCGCACGCTCGCGCCGTAATCTTGTCTCCGGGACAGGCGCACTGACCTCCGCAGTCCGCGCCGCCGTTGTCCGGATCGCAGTCGTCGGTCGGGTCATCGACACATTGCCCCGCACCCGGACAGGGAAAAGACGCGATGCCGCCGCAGAAAACACGCTCCACCGGGACGCAGTCTCCGTTTTCACACATGGCGCCCATTGGGCACAGGACGGTCGCACACCTGTCCGCGACGAGCTCGCACGTTGGGACCGGTGGATCGCCTACGAAGACACACTGGAATCCGGGCCCGCACAGAATCGGGCATTCCGCTGAGCGAATCTCCTCGCTCGTGGCGCCCTCGCCGTCGAGAGACGCGGGTTCCGCGGAATCGGCGGACGAGCAGCCCGCCACGTTGAATCCCGCGAATGCAAGACCAACGAATGAGAAACCCAACGAAACGGCAACGCCTAGCCGATTAGTCGTTCCTATGCGCGCGTTCTTCATGATCGACCTCCGTTCACGTGCTCGGGTACCGTCGCGGACACGGTTCACTCGCCCGAGCCCTCGCGAAAAGTACGGCTGAACGCCACGCGCGGATCGAAACTTGGGGTGAGACATCGAGGCGCTCAATGCAGCGAATTGCCACACGGTTTCCACCAAGTCCCCAGCCTCGTTGAACTGGCTTGATCGCGACTATTCCGATCGCCTCGATGCTCGGGAATAGTCGCAATGCCCGGACGCGAGGCTGAGATCCTTGGGGAAGCCATATTGTTCTTGGAGCGCTTGCTCCAGCGTGGCTCGACGCTGACCAATAGGCCCGCGACGCGGTATGCTCGGACCCATGAAAGTCGCCCTCGGCGCGGACGAGAACACTCACCTGGTCGGCGTGATCGCGGGCCACCTGGAGAAGCTGGGACACAGCGTACGGCGCTTCGGAGCTGCGGCGGGCGAAGTGGAGCCGTGGGGGGAAACCGGAGCGCGCGTGGGGGAGAGCGTGGCGCGCGGCGAGGTCGAAGTCGGCGTGGTGTGCTGCTGGACGGGCACCGGCGTGACGATCGCCGCCAACAAGGTGCCCGGAGTGCGGGCGGCGCTGTGTGGCGATGCGGAGACGGCCCGCGGAGCGCGCCGCTGGAACGACGCCAACGTGCTCGCGCTCAGCTTGCGCAGCACGTCGGAGCAGCTGGCGCGGGAGATCCTCGACGCGTGGTTCGCGGAGCCGTACGGCGAGAGTGAAAGCGCGAGTCTCGAAGCGATCGCGCGACGAGAGCCCAGCGACGGCTGAGGGCTACTTCTGGGGGCGCTCTCCGAGGTCTTCGGCGAGGTAGCTCAGGATCACTTCGTCGAGCGACTGCTCGCTGATCACGCTTTCGCCGAAAATCGACGGCGGCTTGTCGGCCGGAGTTTGATTGAAGATCGCGGCCGGGCGCGGCGGGGCGTAGCGACCGGGGGGCGTGGACGGAGGCACCGCGTTTGGACTGGCGGCGTTCGGCACCGTGCCGGCGGGAGGAGTCGGCCGGGGGATCGGGGGTGGCGCGCGGCGCGGCTCCGCGGGAACCGTGGTGCCCGTCGGGGTCAGCGCTCCGACTGCGAGATCGAACGCCGCTTCGAGCGGCGGCGGCGGGACGGGCGCGACGACGCGCCGGAGCGCGGGATTTTGGAGCGTGAGCGCTTGCGGGGCGCCGGCCGCGTCTACCGCGCCTTCGACCGAGACCGCCACTGCGACCGCGAGCGAGCCTTGCGCCGGCGTCGTGTGGACGACCGGCTGGGGAATCGGCTGCGGCGAAGCGTGCACCTGGCTCGGCGACGGCGCCTCGGCCACCATGCGTTCGGATGGAATCGATCCAGAGCTGGGGGAAGCTTTGGCTTCCTGCGGCAGCGGACCGCAAATCTGCTCGAGCAGCTGATCGAGCTCGCCGGCCCGCAAGGAGATGAACATCCCCTTGTGCTGCTCTTTCATCAGCTTGCGCACGACCTGGGCCATATCCTTCTGGCCCACGTGCTCGGCGTAGTCGGTGCGCGTGGTTTTCACGATCCGCCCACCGTCGGCAAACAGGTGGGTGACGATGCGCGGACTTTTGACGCCCGAGTCCTCGGTTTGAATGTGAAAAATCCGTCCGCGATGGCGAACGTTGTTGTTGAAACCGAGCAGGGGAGCAGGCGTCTTGGCCACGGCCACGCTCCTACAGAAGGTACGGGACGAGCACGCTTGGAACCATACAGATTAACATGGCGTGAACTTCCCCGCACTTTTCGCGGTCTCGTTGTCGGTTGGGGCCCCTTGTCTCGTTGTCGGTTGGGGCCCCGACCCCAACCGGAACCAACCGGAACCAACCGGAACCAAGCGGATACCTGGCTCTAACACTCACACCCGCCTCAGCGGCGGTCCTCGTCCAGGCGCCGCATTCCCTCGAGCAGGAGCGCTTCGGGACTCGCCTGGATCAGCTGCTGAGGGGCTCGAAAGTTCGGATCGAGCACGAATTCGCCCTGCGTCAGCGTGAGCGCAGCATACACCGCCTCCTCGCCGCGCAGCTTTCCCCACAGCGCGTTATAGATGTTGCCGGTCACGAAGTGGAGCTCGCCGGTGTCGGCGCCGGACCGGATCTTGAGCGACCCGCTCTTCCGGCCGTGCCAGAGGACCTGAATGATTTCAGGCAGGCCCATTTCCTGAAGCGAGCCGGAGACACCGCGGGCGCCGCCGCTGCTCGAGGTGTTTTCGCGCTCGAGGATCTGCTTCAGCTTGGCGACCAGGAGGTCGGGGCTTACCGGCTTGTTGACGAAGTCGGCGACCCCGAGCTCGTAGGCGCGCTGGGCCTCGGTGCGCCCGGCGCGGCCGGTCATGAATACCCAGGGGAGCTTGGCGCCCCAGGGTTGGCCGCGGGCCTGTGCGAGCAGGGCGAACCCGTCGAGCGGCTTGATGTCGAGCTCGCTGACGACGATCTCGATTTCGCCCTTCTCGAGGATCTTGAGCGCTTGCTCGCTGGTCTGCGCGAGCATGACCTCGAACCCCTGCTCGAGCAGGCGAAGCTCGAGCACGGTCGTCTCTTCGGGATCGGCGTCGATGACCAGGGCGCGGTGGCGATTCGCGAGCAGGCGCGCCTTGAGATCGTCGCCGGTGACGGTCAGCTTCAAGAGGTCGACCAGGTTCGGATCGAAAACCGTACCCTTGTGGCGCGCCATCGCTTCGCAGGCTTGCAGCGGACGCAGCGACTTGCGGAACGGGTTGCGCGGGTTCTGCGTGAGGTCTGCGTAAGTGTCGACGATCGAAAGCAGGCGCGCGCCGAGCGGTATCTCTTTGCCGGCGGCGCCCGTGGGAAAACCCTGGCCGTCGTAGCGCTCGTACATGTTGTCGACGGCTTCGGAAACCTCGTGCGGCAACTCGACCGACTCCATCAGACGCAGCGGCGTCTTGTAGAGCTTCTCCGCGGAGGTGCGGTGACCCTCGTACTCGGCCACGTTCAGCGCGGTCAGGTGGTACGCGCCCATCTTGCCGAGATCGTGCAGGTACGCCGCGATCGCCATCGCGTTGGTCTGCGACTCGGAGAGGCGAATGCGCTCGGAAACCTTCTTCATCAAGCGCGCGACGTGGGCGGAATGGCCGCGCAGATCGGGCCGCGGGTTCTCGATCAGCGTGACCAGCACGTTCAGGATCTCGACCAACGATTCACCCGCGCGCCCCGGCGCGGAAGAGGTCGCGCCCTTCTTGAGCTCCGACTCGGACAGCATGCGCTCGCGCGGCTCGCCCTCGTTGGCGAGCGAGACCACCATGCTTTCCTCGCTCACCAGGTTGCGCTCGTAGATGTCGAGCATCGAGCTGAACTGCTGGTGCGCCGAGCGATCGAGCACGGCGAACGCGTGGATGTCGCCGTTGTACGCCTTGTTGATCGCCGCCCGCACCGCACGCGGGCGCCCGACGAAGGCGCGTACTTCCCTGGCCGCGCTGGCGAGCTGCACGTCGTGCAAGGCCGGCGCGTTGTCCGGATCCGCGGTGACGACGCTGAGCACGTTGCTCTTGGCATCCCACAGCACGGGAAAAATTCCGTCCCGCTCCGCGAGTTTGCGCGGCACCTTCTCCAGTGTCAGCCGATCGATGTCCGCCTTGGAGAGCTTCTCGGTCGAGACGAAGCGCGTCTTGTAGAGGCCGGCGAGGTATTTGAGCAGCGTGACTTCGTCGAGCGCCTCGACCTCGAGCAGCGCTTCTTCGATGCGCTCGCCGGTGCGCTGCGCGTAGCCTACCGCCGCCTCTTGTTGCTCTGACGTGATGACGCCGTCGGCGGCCAGGCGCTCGGTGAGCCGACTCTTCGAGGTCGGTGCCGGGCCGGCGCCCCGGGGGGGCGGTCGCGTCAGAGTCATGAGGGAAGCTTCGAGTATACCGGGAGCCGGGGAAATCCCCTCCCCCGGCAAATTGCGGGCGGGAGACGGCCGGGTCTCGAAAAAGCCGGCTCGTTCGGGGCGTGTATGGGATGCCCGAGGCTGCCCGACGCTTGACGGAGGGGTGTCGAACGGCTAGTAAAGCCGCCCTTCAAAACCCCGGGACTCGACTATTTTCATGCAGACGAAAGCCCTGACGGCCGAGGCAGCGCACAGCGCCCGCAAGTGGTGGGTCGTCGACGCCAAAGACCAGCCGCTCGGCCGCGTGGCGAGCCGCGTGGCGGCGGTCCTGCGCGGCAAGCACAAGGCCACCTTCTCGCCCCACGTGGACGGCGGGGATTTCGTGATCGTGATCAACGCAGCGAAGATCAAGGTGACCGGCCACAAGGCGACGGACAAGATGTACTACCGCCACAGCCGTTATCCCGGCTCGCTGAAGGCGGAGAGCTTCGCCCAGGCGATCGAGCGTCACCCCGAGGTGCCGATCGAGAAGGCGGTGAAGGGCATGCTCCCGAAGAACGTGCTCGGCCGCCAGCTGATCACGAAGCTCAAGGTTTACCCCACCGCGGAACATCCTCACAAAGCGCAGAAGCCGCAGCCGCTCGCGCTCGGCAGTCGCTAGTAGCGCTAGAAGCAGCAGGAGCACCGTTTTTTCATGCCCGAGACCCAGACCTACGCCACCGGCAAGCGCAAGACGGCAACCGCCCGCGTCTGGCTCGCGCCGGGCACCGGCACCGTCACCGTGAATGGAGTGCCGGCGGACGACTACTTCGAGCGCATGACGACGCGCATGATCGCGCGCCAGTCGCTCGAGATTCTCGAGTTGCTCGACAAGTACGACGTCGAGGCGACCGTGGTCGGCGGCGGCCATAGCGCTCAGGCCGAGGCGCTCCGTCACGGCATCGCGCGCGCGCTCAGCGCCGAGGATCCGGAGCGGCGGCGAGCGCTCAAGCGCGCGGGTTACCTGACCCGCGACGATCGCAAGAAAGAGCGCAAGAAGTACGGCCAGCCCGGCGCCCGCAAGCGCTTCCAGTACTCGAAGCGCTGACGCTACTCGCTGCGTGCGCTATCGAGCCCGCAGCGCGCGACCGCCCGCTGCACGATCGCGGCACGGGCCTGATTCAAGCCCTCGGTGGGGTCGAAGCTATCGAGCACGCGGCGGGCGTCTTCGCAGCGGCCCGCGCGCACTTCCAGCATCACGAGCTGCGCGGCACGCTTCGGATCTTCGTCGCCGAGCTCGCGCGCGACCCGAAAGAGCAGACGCGCCTCATCGATGCGACCGGCGGCGCTTCTCAACGTGGCGAGCTCACCGACGTCGCCGCCGCGCCCGGCAATCGCGACGTTGAACAGCATGTGTGTTTCGGCACCGAAGTTCGCTAGCCGCGGCAGCCACAACACCCCAATCAGCACCAGCGTAGGCAGCACGTGCCCGGCACCTAGTCCTCCGAGAGCAAGCAGCATTCCCCGGAGTCGCGAGGGAGGGCTTGGTCGCGGGTATTGGGGCTGCACGCCGGCAGCAACCATACGATCGTAGAGCGACGGGTGAGTCTTCAGACCGAACAGCACCGCTGGGATCATGTTCAACTCGTGGAGCCGTTCGAGCGCGCGGGCGTAGTCGCCGCCTTCACCTTCGCCGTGCTTGGCGATAGCGTCGGCCCGGACTTCCATCCGCTGCAGCGCTGAGCCGACCAGCACTCGTACGGTCACCACTCCGAGGAACGCCACGAGCAGCGAGCGACTGTTGCCGTAGACCGCGAACACCGCGAGCGGCACGATCCACAGCATTCCGAGCGCAAAACGCAGCGCGAGCACCGACTTGGGCTCGCGGAGGTGCCCGATCTCGTGCGCTGCGATCGCCTCGAGGTCGGAATCGCTCAGTCTAGCGACAGCAGCCGACGTGAACGCGACGCGGTCCAGCAGCGGGAATGCCAGGGCATTCAGCATGCCCCACGGCAGAACAAAGCAAACGCGCGGCGTATGTCCGACGCGCTGTCCCGCGACGCGGACCGCCTTCGCGAGCCGCTCCGGTGCGTCTTTCACGATCCGCAGCCGGCGCAGCGCGAGCAGCGGCAAACCGCTCGAACAAGCCGCAAGCGTCACGACCGCACAGCCGAGCCATACCAACCGCGCCGATGGATCGTGAACCGACGCGCCGACGAAGATGAATCCGATCGCTGCCAGCGCCGAGGGCATCATGACGACGCCCGCGACGCCCCAACCCCCGAAACGAGCAGGATGGGTGACACGAACACGAACGCGTATTGCAGCGGAAATGCCGCGCGGGCGCGTTCCGTCCAGTGCGCATTTCCGAGCTTCCTGAATGGTCGCAGGGCGAGGTTTCGGACCGAGTTGGCAACGACCTGGCTCACGGCAACGATCACCACGAGGTAGACCACCGATCCCACCCAGGTGACCCAGCTCGGGACGAGCGGCCTCGCTGCCTCGATCGCCGTCGATGCCTCCCCGATCATTCCGAGCTACTCCTCCTCTGCCGCGAACGATAACGTTTGTGCTAGGGAAACGCGATGGCAAGCTCGCTGCGCGTCGGGATCGTCGGAGCCGGGGGATACACCGGAGCCGAGCTGATCCGACTCGTCCACGCCCATCCGCGCCTCGAGCTGGTCTGGGTCGCGGCCAAGGAGCGCGCTGGGCAGAAGCTCGCCGACGCGGTGCCGAGCACGCGCGGAATCGCGGGCCTCGGCGATCTGGTGCTCGAAGCCTTCGATCCCGCGAACGCCGCCGCGATCGCGCAGCGCATCGACGTCGCGTTCACCGCGCTGCCGCACGGCGCAAGCGTGAAGGCCGTCAGCGCGCTCTACGCCGCGGGCCTCTGCGTGGTGGATCTCTCGGCGGATTTCCGGCTCAAGAACCGCGACGCGTACGCGGCCTGGTACGGCGAGCACACCGCGCCCGATCTGCTCGGCCAAGCCGTGTACGGGCTCCCGGAGCTCCACCGCAATGAGCTTCGTGGCGCGCGGTTGATCGCGGCACCGGGTTGCTACCCGACGAGCGCGATCCTGCCGCTCACGCCGCTGCTCTCCGGCGGATTGGTAAACAAGCTCGGCCTGATCATCGACGCGAAGAGCGGGGTCAGCGGTGCCGGTCGCGAGGCGAAGGCGCACCTCATGTTCGGCGAGGTCAACGAGAGCGTGTCGGCCTACGGCCTCGGGGGCCATCGGCACGTGGCCGAGATCGAG
>Ga0111539_10005113_pt1 | contig 17011 bp, 13 predicted proteins | sample RhiMethybrSRZTD1_FD_79667 | JGI IMG/M metagenome (GOLD analysis project Ga0111539, IMG submission 79667) | Populus rhizosphere microbial communities from Tennessee, USA - Rhizosphere MetaG P. TD hybrid SRZTD1 (version 2) (version 2) | ecosystem: Host-associated > Plants > Roots > Rhizosphere >... | reverse complement strand
GCCTTCACCTGCCTCCCCGACACCGTGGACCCGCGCGGGCCGAAGGGGAAGTGAAGGACGCGCGTGACAGGGGAGCGAACCTCCTAGCCCTTCGGTCCAATGACGACCGATACTTACAATACACCGGCTTGCCGCTCGGCGGTGTGCCCAGCAGAGGCGTCGAAGCTGGCCGGGGGCGTATCGTAGGCAGCATTCGGGTCGGCGTCGTGGTGCTTTTGGAGAGGCAACTAGGCCGTCCCTCGCCGATATTTCGTGACCACCGTCGCCTTCATCACCTGCAGTGCTTCCTCCAGCGTGATGGTGCCGGAATCCACCGAACGGTAGAGGGTTGTCCGTTGGGCGAGATATTGGTCGACGAATTTCGCGTCGCCAAGCGCGGCCCGTAGCTCTCCCCCGACGATAAGCCGGCTGCATTCCGCATAGCTTTCGTAGGGGGTCTGGCTCGTTCGAGCAAGCTGCCAGCATTCCAGCTTGGCGCGCGACACCTCGACACTTCCATCAAGTGGGGGGGCGGGCGGTGTCTCCGCTGCAGCGCCGCCGGGAGGCACGATCGCGGTGCCGATCAGCCAGAAGGCCACTGCCACTGACGCTCGCGTCATCGAGGACCCCCTAAAGTTCGTTCATGATCCACGGGGAGGGTCGACCTGTCAAGAGGTCGCCTGCGTGATAGCTTCCGGAACGCAGCCGGGCACCGTTAAATCCGGCCGATTCGGGTGCGACCCGCGGGAGGAACCCGCGACGCTCGCCGTCGGCGCGTGGGGCCTCTACGGAACAATAGTTTCCGGAAGACGGAGGCGCGCACCCCTTGTCAATTTCGGCCTCCTCGTGTAAAAGATAGGGTCCCTAGATCAGCCTTTGACGCGCGAGGGACGAGCTATGAAGGTCGCCACGGTGTTCTCTGCTGCGCTTGCGATGACCGCCACGCTTCCAGCCCTCCACGATGCCGCCGCCCAGGAATCGGTAGCCGCGCAGATCGCCCGTGAGAACTTGCAGGCGGTCGTGACGCTCGTCGCGCTCGACGATCACGATCAGCCGCTCGCGCTGGGGAGCGGGTTCTTCATCACGCGCGACGGCGTGCTGGTCACCAACGCCCACGTCGTCGGCGGCGCCACCAGGATCAACGTGCGCTGGCGGGGTCGCACCGGGACCGCCGTCCGCATCCTGAACTTCGCCCGCAAGCACGATCTCGTGACCGTCCAGACCTCGTTCGACTCGACGCCCACCGTGTCTCTGGCCGATTCGGACAAGGTCGTCGTCGGGCAGGACGTCGTCGTCCTCGGTAGCCCCCAGGGCCTCGAGGGCACCGTCTCGACCGGCATCGTGGGCGGGCTTCGGACGCTGGGCGCCGCCCGGCTCCTGCAGATCACGGCTCCCATCAGCCCGGGCAGCAGCGGCGGGCCGGTCTTCGATTCCACGGGCCGCGTCATCGGCATCGCGACGGCGACCTCGTCGAAGGGTCAGAACCTGAACTTCGCGCTCCCGGTGAACCTCCTGCGCGAGCTCCCGCCCGCCGCGGTCAGCTTCACGGCGGCGAAGCCGGTCGCGCTCGAGCTGCGCGAGGGCGCCCGGCTGAAAGACCTGGTCTACTTCAACAACATCATCGAGCAGTTCGGGATCTTCGCCGAGGGCACCACGCTCTCGTCCCTCACCGCCTCGCTCCAGAACCGAACGACGGAGACCATCGCGGACGTCAAGGTCCTGGTCGTCGTCAGGAATCCGCGCGGCGAGGTGCTCGACTTCCATCTGCGCGACTTCAAGGGCACGACCATCCCGCCCGGCCTCGCCAAGCAGGTGTCCATTCCCATCTCGACGCGGGGCTTCAGGACGTCGGGCCTGGGGCCCGACTACCTCAACGGGACCTACGAGATCCGGCTGCTGGACTATCGGATCGTCGGCGCGGGCGGCGGGTCGATCGAGGACCCCTTCAAACGCCGCTAGGGCCCTTCCGGCGCCGCTCGGCTACTGGGGCCAGCCGCGCAACGCCATACAGGACTGCACGAGTAGCATCCGGATCCTCTGGTCGGCCTGGCTCACGGTTTTCAGCTGAGCGTCGGCGTCCATCTCGCACTCGCGCGCGTCCTTGAGGAAGGCGGTGCCCCGGGAATCTTCGGTCATCGCGCACGCGCCGAGCAGGAATGCGACGGCCACGAGCCACGGGCGCCGTCTCATGGCCAGGCCCGCGGGCGTGAGGTCAGCGGCGGAAGCGCGTCAGCCGCTCGAGTAATTCCATGTACGGGCGAAGAGCCGCCGGAACCGTGACGGTCCCGTCGGCTTCCTGGTAGTTCTCGAGCACGGCCATCACGGTACGACCCACCGCCAGGCCCGAGCCGTTCAGGGTAGCGCAGAACTCGGCGCGACCGCCGCTCTCGGGGCGATAGCGGATCTCGGCCCGCCGCCCGCCGAACGCGTCGTAGTTCGAGCACGACGAGATCTCGCGGTAGCGATTCTGGCCGGGCAGCCACGCCTCGATATCGTAGCCCTTGGCCGCGCTGAAACCTAAGTCTCCGACGCACCGCTCGACCACCCGATACGGGATCTCGAGTCGCTGCAACACCACCTCGGCGTTTCGCACGAGCGATTCGAGCTCGTCGTACGACTGAGCGGGCGTCGCGATCTTCACCAGCTCGACCTTCTCGAACTGGTGCTGGCGATAGAGGCCCTTCATGTCTTTGCCGTACGTGCCCGCTTCTCGCCGATAGCAGGGTGTGAGCGCCGTGTAGAGCCGGGGCAGGGTCGCCTCGGGCAGTGTCTCTTCGTTGTGGAGCCCGGTCAGCGAGACTTCCGCGGTCGGAATGAGATAGAGGGTGCGGTTGTCGTCGGGCTCGACGGTCTTGAAGAGGCCCTCCTCGAATTTCGGCAGCTGCCCGGTCTTCAGCATGGTCGTGCCGTTCACGAGGTTGGGCACCCAGACCTCGGTGTAGCCGTGCTCGCGGGTGTGCAGGTCGAGCATGAACTGGCCAATCGCGCGCTCGAGCCGCGCGGCGGGGCCCCACAGCACGTTGAAGCGCGCCTTGGCGATCTTGACCGCGCGCTCGGGGTCGAGGATGCCGAGCGCCTCGCCTACCTCGTCGTGCGTCTTCGGCGTGAACGGAAAGACCCGCGGCGTGCCCCAGCGGCGGACCTCGACGTTGTCGTCCTCGTTCCGGCCCTGCGGCACCGACGGGTGCGGCAGGTTCGGCAGCTGAGCCAGCAGGGCCTCGATCCGGCCGTCGACTTCCTTCACCTCGTCATCGAGCACCTTGATGCGCTCGCCGACCTCCCGCATCTGCGCTCGCTCGGCGGCGGCGTCCTCGCCGCGCTTGCGCGCCTGGCCGATCGCTTCCGAGGCGCGATTGCGGAGGGCCTTGAGGTCTTCGGCTTCCTTGATGAGCCGCCGGCGCGTCGCGTCGTGAGCGACGATGTCCTTGACGTACTCGGCGCCGCCCTTGCCGGCGAGCGCGCGCTCGACCGCCTCGGGCTGCTCGCGAACCTGCCGGAGCTCGAGCACGGGCCTAGGTGGCGTCGACGGGCGCGGCGCTCTCCGCCTCGACGCGGGCTACGGAGCCGACGCGATCGTCCGCCTCGAGGTCGATGATGCGCACGCCCCAGGTGTTGCGGCCCTGCGAGGAGACGTCCGCTGCGTGGAAGCGGATCATCTTGCCCTTGGTCGTGACCACCAGAATGTCGTCGCCGTCGTGCACCTGGAGCATGGCGACGACGTTGCCATTGCGGCCGCCAGTCTTGATGTCGATGATCCCCTTACCGGCCCTTCCCTGAAGACGGTACTCGTCGAGCGGCGTCCGCTTGCCGAACCCCCGCTCGGTGACGGTCAGGATCGTGACCCCTTCCTGCACGACGTCGGCGGCAATGACCTCGTCACCCTCGTCGAGCTCGATGCCCTTGACGCCGCCGGCGCTGCGCCCGGTCGAGCGCACTTCCTCCTCGGAGAAGCGGATGATCATGCCGAGCTTGGTGGCGATCATCACCTCGCGCCGGCCGTCGGTGCGGCGCGTGGTCATGACGCGATCGTCGTTGTCGAGGCCGATGGCCTGGATCCCGCCCGCGCGCGGATGGGAATAGGCCTCGAGCTCGGTCTTCTTGACCGTGCCCTGCTTGGTGGCGAACAGGACGTAGCCGCCGGCCGCGAAGTCGCGCACCGGCACGCACGTCGCGACCAGCTCGCCATCGCCGAGCGAGAGCAGGTTCACCATGGCCTTGCCCTTCGCCTGGCGCCCGCCCTCCGGGATCTCGTGCACTTTCAGCCAGTGCACCTTGCCGCGGTTCGTGAAGAAGAGCAGATACGAGTGCGTCGAGGCGACGAAGAGGTCCTCGACGATGTCTTCCTCTTTCGTCTCCATGCCGGTGACGCCCTTGCCACCCCGGCGCTGGCTCCGGTACGCCTCGACGTGCGTACGCTTGATATAACCGGCCTTCGAGATGGTCACCACCATCTCCTCGTCGGCCAGCAGATCCTCGATGGTCAGCTCCGTGGTCTCGGTGAGGATCTCCGTGCGCCGGGCGTCGCCGTACTCCTCCTTGATCGCCAGGAGCTCTTCCCGGATGATCGCCATCAGCTTCGTGTCCGAGGCGAGGATGCCCTTCAGCTCTTCGATCTGAGCCAGCGTCTGCTCGTGCTCCTCCACCACCTTGTGCCGCTCGAGCTGGGTCAGGCGCTGCAGCCGCATGTCCAGGATGGCGCGCGCCTGGATCTCGGACAGCTCGAGCTGCCTCATCAGGGCCTCGCGCGCGGCATCGGGGCTCTCGGCCTGCCGGATGAGGCGGATGACCAGATCGAGCTGCTCGACCGCCTTCCGGAGCCCGGCCAGGACGTGCGCCCGTTCCTCGGCCCGGGCCAGGTCGTAGCGCGTGCGACGCGTGACGATCTCGCGGCGGAAGCGTACGAACGCCTCCAGCATCTCCTTGAGGTTGACGATCTGCGGCCGCCGATCGACCAGCGCCAGCATGATGATGCCGAACGTGGTCTGCATCTGCGTGTGCTTGTAGAGCTGGTTCATCACGATCTGAGGAATCTCGCCGCGGCCCAGCTCCAGCACCACCCGGATGCCCTCGCGGTTCGACTCGTCGCGAATCTCCGAGATGCCGGCGATCCGCTTGTCGGTGGACAGCTCCGAGATCTTCTCGATGAGCGTCGCCTTGTTCACCTGGTACGGGAGCTCCGTGATGATGATCGCCTCGCGTCCGCCCCGCATCTTCTCGGCGTGCGCCTTCGCGCGCAGCGTGATGGTTCCGCGGCCGGTCGTGTACGCCTCGCGGATCCCGCCGGCGCCGTAGATGTAGCCGCGCGTCGGGAAGTCGGGCCCCTTGACGACCTTCAGGAGGTGCTCGATCGGCGTCTCCGCGTTGTCGACCAGCATCACCAGCCCGTCGATCACTTCCGTGAGGTTGTGGGGCGGGATGTTGGTGGCCATGCCGACCGCGATCCCCGCCGACCCGTTGATCAAGAGGTTCGGGATCCGCGTCGGGAGCACGACCGGCTCCTGCTCCGACTCGTCAAAGTTCGGGACGAAGTCGACGGTGTCCTTGTCGATGTCGGCCAGCATCTCGTGGGCGATCTTGGCCAGCCGCGCCTCGGTGTAGCGCATCGCCGCCGGCGGGTCGCCGTCGACCGACCCATAGTTCCCTTGCCCGTCGACCAGCGGATAGCGGAGCGAGAACTCTTGCACCATGCGCACGAGCGCCTCGTAGATCGGCGCGTCGCCGTGCGGGTGGTACTTGCCCATGCAGTCGCCGATGACCCGCGCGGCCTTCTTGTACGCCCGGTTCCAGTTGAGCCCGAGCCCCTGCATCGTGTAGAGGACGCGGCGGTGCACCGGCTTGAGCCCGTCGCGGATGTCCGGCAGCGCCCGGCCGACGATGACGGACATGGCGTAGTCCAGATAGGACTTCCGCATTTCCTCTTCGATGGGGACGGGAACCTGGCGCTCGTTGGGCATGTCACACCTGCCTATGGTCAAGGCGCGCGGAGCCCGTCGGGCGGGCCTCCCGGCGCCGTTCACTCACTCGAAACTTAGATATCGAGGTTCGCGACGTCCAGGGCGTACTTCTCGATGAACTCCCGGCGCGGCTCGACGGCGTCGCCCATCAGCACCGTGAACATCTGATCGGCGCCGACGGCGTCTTCCATCGTGACCTTGAGGAGCGTGCGCGAGTCGGCCTTCATAGTCGTGTCCGCGAGCTCCTCCGCGTTCATCTCGCCGAGACCCTTGTAGCGCTGGAAGGTCGCGCCGGCCTTCGCGTGCTCGAGGGCCACGCGGTGCAGCGCGGCCAGCGACGCCACCGGCGTCTCCCGCTCGTCCTCGATGACCGTCGTCGGGCCCTTCGCCGCCGGCGCCACTTTCTCCCACAGCTCGCCGAGGGTCGCGTAGTCCGGCGACTTGAAGAGATCGGTGCTGAACGAGAGCGGCGGCGTGCCGGCGATCGTCACGGTGTGGCCTTCGCTGCCCTCGCCGGCCTGCGCGCTGATGTTGTAGCCGTCGACCGCCGCCGCCGCTTGCACCACCGCCTCCACGATCTCGCCGTGGCCGATTCCGCGCTTGGTGCCCCGGAATTTCGTGCGCAGGAGCTCGAGTAGCAGCGGCTCCGGCACGCCGCGCTTCCGGAACTTCGTGATCAGAGTCTGGACCTCGGACACCGCGCGCAGGAGATCGCGGAGCGCCTCGCCGGTGACCGCCGCCTTGGTCCCCGGCACTTTCACGCCGGCATTGGCCACCCAGGTGTCGAGGAAGAAGTCCTCGAACTCCCGCTCGGACATGACGTACTTCTCGACCTTGCCCTTCTTCACCTTGAACAGCGGCGGCTGCGCGATGTAGAGGTACCCCGACTCGATCACCGAGACCATGTGCCGGAAGAAAAAGGTCAGCAGTAACGTCCGGATGTGCGCGCCGTCGACATCGGCGTCGGTCATGAGGATGATCTTGTGATACCGGAGCTTGGTGACGTCGAAGTCTTCGGGTCCGATCCCGGTGCCGAGCGCGGAGATGAGCAGCCGGATTTCGTTGTGGGACAGGACCTTGTCGTAGCGCGCCTTCTCCGCGTTGATGATCTTGCCCCGCAGCGGCAGCACCGCCTGCGTGCGACGGTCACGGCCTTCCTTCGCCGAGCCGCCGGCCGAGGCGCCCTCGACCAGGAACAGCTCACGGTACTGCGGATCGCGCTCCGAGCACTCGGCCAGCTTGGCGGCGAGGCCCTCGTCGTCGACGCCCTTCTTGCGCGTCAGCTCGCGCGCCTTGCGGGCCGCCTCGCGCGCCTGCGCTGCCCGCACGCACTTGTCGACGATCTTCCGGGCGGTGGTCGGGTCTTCCTCGAAGGCCTCCGCGAGCTTGTCGTTGACCACCTGCTGCACGAGCCCCTTGATGTCGCTGTTGCCGAGCTTGGCCTTGGTCTGCCCCTCGAACTGGGGCTCCGGCAGCCGCACCGAGACCACCGCCGTCAGCCCTTCGCGGACGTCGTCGCCGCTGATGCCGCCCTTGAAAGTCTTGAGGAAGCCGTTGGCCTGCGCGTAGTTCGACAGAGTGCTGGTCAGCGCCGCCCGGAAGCCGGTCAGGTGCGTGCCGCCCTCGCGCGTGTTGATGTTGTTCGCGAACGAGAACACGCTCTCCTGATAGCCGTCGTTGTACTGCAACGCGGCCTCGACCTCGATGTCGCCCTTTCTGCCTTCGAAGAACAGCACCTTCGGGTGGAGCGGCGTCTTGTTCTGGTTCAGGTGCTTGATGAACTCGATGATGCCGCCCTTGTAGAGGAACGTGTGCGCACGCCCGTCGCGCTCGTCCTCGATGACGATCTTCAGGCCCCGGTTCAGGAACGCCAGCTCGCGCAGGCGGTTGCTCAGCGTGTCGAACGAGAACGCGGTGTCCTCGAAGATCTTCGCGTCGGGCTTGAAGCGGACGATGGTGCCGGTCTTCTTGGTCGTCCCGGTCGCGGTCAGCGGCGCGGTCGGCACGCCGTGCTCGTAGCGCTGCGTCCACTCCTTGCCGCCGCGGCGAATCTCGACCTCGAGCCACTCGCTGAGCGCGTTCACCACGGAGATGCCGACCCCGTGCAGACCGCCGGAGACCTTGTACGCGGAGTGCTCGAACTTGCCGCCGGCGTGCAGCACGGTCAGCACGACCTCGGCCGCCGACTTGCCGCTCTCCTGGTGGATGTCGACCGGAATGCCGCGGCCGTTGTCGCCGACGGAGCAGGAGCCGTCGGTGTGCAGGATGACCTTGATGTGGTCGCAGAAGCCAGCCAGCGCCTCGTCGACGGAGTTGTCAACCGCCTCGTAAACGAGGTGGTGCAGCCCGTAGGTGCCCGTGTCGCCGATGTACATCGCCGGGCGCTTGCGGACGGCCTCGAGGCCCTCGAGGACCTTGATGTCGCTGGCGGTGTAGTTCTCGGCGCTCATGCCGGGGCGACGCTCCCGCCTGCGACGTGAAAGACCGCCGCGCCCTCGACCGCCGGCGTGTCGGGCGTCGTCAGGAATACCTGCTCGGCGGACTGTACCTCGCCGAGCACGTGGCCGCGCACCGTGGCGTCGAGCTCCGAGAGCGCATCGTCGAGCAGTAGAACCGGCGCAGTCCCCGCGGCCTCGGTGACCGGCATGACCTCGGCCAGGCGCAGCGCCAGCGCGACGAGCCGCTGCTGGCCGCGCGAGCCGAACGCGCGCGCGTCGACGCCGTCGATCTCGATCGCGAGGTCGTCACGGTGCGGGCCGACCAGCGTCAAGCGCCGGCGCATCTCCTCGCGCTGCCGGTGCTCGATCGCCGCCAGGAGCACGGCTGGCTCGGTCGCCTCGCCGAGAGACGTCCGGTACCGGATCTCCACCTTCGTCCGCGCGCCCGAGAGGGCCCCGTACACTCGCGCGAGCTCCGTCTGCAGCGACGCGATCGCTTTCCGGCGGCGTCCGATGAGCTCCATGCCGACTGTGGCGAGCTGCTCGTTCCACGGCTGGAGCCGCGCCGCGTGAGCGGCATCGTGAGTGCCCTGCTGAAGGAGCCGATTTCGCCGCGCGAGAATCTGCCGGAACCGGAGCAGCGTCGCGATGTGATTCGGGTAAAGCCGCCCGGCGAACCCGTCGATGAAGTTGCGCCGCGCCGCAGGGGCGCCGTTGACGATCTCGAGATCTTGCCAGCCGAACGCGATGACGCGCGCCCATTCCGGCGCCGCATCACCCGTGCTTTGCCAGGTCCCGTCCTCGAGCCGGTTCAGCGCCCGCCGAACCGTTCGCTGCGCCTCTCCCCGAACCAGGTCGCCCGCGAAGGTCGTCGCCTCGGTGCCCCAGCGTGGAATTTCGGCGAGCCGGGAGGTCCGGAACGACCGTCCCGTGACGATGAAACCGAGCGCCTCGAGGAGGTTAGTTTTGCCCTGAGCGTTGAGTCCGCTGACGACGTTCAGACGCGGCGCTGGACGCCACAAAAGGGTGCGGTAATTCCGGGCTTCCGACAACTGAACGCACCCTATCCACAAACCTATAAACTCCTGTTTTTAAAGGAGAAAACAACATCTAAATCCGCATTGGCATTATAACACAGCAGTAACCTTCGTCCTCGACGCTTTTAATCACTCCTGGGCTCTGCGCGTCCTTGATTTCAAACACGACTTTGTCCTTTTCCAGGGCGCCCATGGCCTCGAGCAGGTAGCGCGAATTGAAGCCGATCACGATCTCTTCGCCGGCGTACTCGACGTCCAGAACTTCCTCGGCCTCGCCCAGCTCCTGACTCGACGCGGTCACCTTCAGCGATGCCGGACTGATCGCCAGCTTCACCGGCTTGTTGCGTTCCTCGGCCATCACCGCCACGCGCCGCAGGGCGGCCGTGAGCGCGCTCTTCGCGGCGGCCAGTTTTCCCGGATGCGAGCGCGGGATGACGGCCTCGTAGTTCGGGAACTGTCCTTCGATGAGCCGCGCGGTCATCACAAAGTTCGGCATCTGGAGCACGAACTGGTTCTCGGTGATCGCAAGCTGGACTTCTTCGCCCGCGCCGAGCACGCGCATGATCTCGCTGACGGCCTTCCGGGGCACGATGCCCGTCGCGTTCGGGATGGCTTTGCCGAGGCTCCGCGTGGACATGGCCAGGCGATGTCCGTCCGTCGCCACCATCCGGACGTCTTTACCCTGGAACGCGAACAAGACGCCGTTGAGCGCGTAGCGCGTCTCGTCGTGCGACACCGCAAACGCCGTCTGCGTCAGCATGTCGCGCAGCACCTTCGCCTCGATCGTCACCCATGACTGCGGCGCGGCCGGAACGACCGGCGGAAAATCGTCCGGCGCCAGACCGACCAGCCGGTACGTCGCGCCGCCACACCGGAGGCGCACCGTCACGTTCTCCGTCACCTTCAGCTCGACCGCGGATGCCGGCAGCTCTTTCACGATCTCCGCGAGCTTCCTCGCCGACACCGTGATCGATCCCTTCGCGCCCACCTTCGCCGGCACCGACACTCGCGCGCCGACCTCGAGATCGGTCGCGGTCATTCGGATCCCCTCGCCGTCCGCCTCGAGCAAGACGTTGGCCAGGATCGGGAGGGTCTGCCGCGGCTCCACGATGTTCTGCACCATCTGGAGGCCTTTGAGGAACGCATCACGGTCGAGCACTACTTCCATAAGGTTCTCCAGTGTCTTTGTAGAAGAAAGAAAGACAAGATCGTAGCCGAAGTAGCCGCTAGGCGGTGTGGACAGGAAGACTCAGCAAGAAAGCACTGCGGCGACACGACTTGGCTTGACCCAGGAGCGGGGACAAGCGTGTGGAGATCTCGGCGGGACGCGTGGATCACAAGTTGATGCTCTGGATAAGGCTGTCGATCGTCTTGCGCAACTTGGGGTCTTCCTGCAGGAGCGTCTGGATCTTGTCCACGGCGTGGAGGACCGTCGTGTGATCCTTGCCGCCGAAGGCACGGCCGATCTCGGACAAGGACGAGTGCGTCATCTGGCGGGCGAGGTACATGGCCACCTGCCGGGGAAAGGCGATGGCCTTCGTGCGGTTCTTGGCCTTGAGATCGGAGATCTTCAGGCCGAAGAAGTCGCAGGCGCGGCGCTGGATCTGCTCGATGGTGATGATCTTCTCTTCTTCGCCCCACAGCTCGCCGAGCACTTCTTGCACGAGGTCGACGCCCATCTCGCGACTGGTCAGCGCGCAGAACGCGATCATGCGCGTGAGCGAGCCCTCGAGCTCGCGGATGTTCGACTTGATCCGGCTCGCGATGAGATAAGCGACGTCGTCGGCGAGGCGCACACGCTCCAGGGCAGCCTTCTTCTTGATGATCGCCACGCGCGTCTCGAAGTCGGGCGGCTGGATGTCCGCGATCAACCCCCACTCGAACCGCGAGCGCAGCCGCTCCTCGATCTCCGGGATGTCCTTGGGCGAGGAGTCGCTCGACACGATGATCTGCTTGCGCGACTCGTAGAGGTCGTTGAAGGTGTGGAAGAACTCTTCCTGGGTCCGCTCCTTGCCCGAGATGAACTGGATGTCGTCGATGAGCAGGAGATCGATCGTCCGGTAGCGGGCGCGGAACTCCGCGGTGCGGTCGTAGCGAATCGCGTTGATGAGCTCGTTCGTGAACCGCTCCGAGGACAGGTAGGCGACGGACATTCCCGGGAAGAGGCGCGCGCTCTGGTGCCCGACCGCGTGCAACAGGTGTGTCTTGCCGAGGCCGACCCCGCCGTAGATGAAGAGCGGATTGTAGGCGCGTGAGGGCAGTTCGGCGACCGCCTGGCACGCCGCCTGCGCGAATTGATTCGACGAGCCGACAACGAACGAGTCGAACGTGTAGCGCGGATTCAAGCCCTCGACCGAACCGTTCCCGACCGGCCGCTCCAGTCGTGGCGGCGCAACGTCAGCCGGGATTTCCGCGTCGACGATGACGAGCGTGATGCGCGGGTGGCCGCCCAGACACTCGCGGGCGGCCAGGTGGAGCGCGTCCAGGTAATTCTGCGCGAGCCAGTCGCGGGAAAACTTGTTCGGCGCGCCGATTCGCAGGTGGTCACCCTCGACCCCTATGAGGCGGCACGGTCGAACCCAGTTGTCGAGGACCGGAGCAGGGAGCGTGCGAGCCAAAACATCGAGGAGGCGGGCCCAAAGTTCATCCAGCACGGGAGTCACCCTCACTTACGCACAGAGTTATCCACATGTGTGGATAGCCCGGGACATCTAGCTCGATTGGAGTATCGCGCCGCCACGCGCGCACCTCAGGAAAAACTCCTCACGCCGGTACGTCGCACGATGGATGGCGGACTCTAGCATGGGCTCAAACCGGGTCGCAAGCGTCTTCGCAAACGAACGGTGAGTTGACTCGCTTGTGGTCGATGTCTACACTGTCGGTTCGACGATCATCGAGGGGGAATCCAGTTCATGAAGCGGACGTTTCAGCCCAATGTGCGCCGGCGGAAGAAAACGCACGGCTTTCGTGAGCGAATGAAGACGAAGGGCGGGCGAAAAGTATTGAAGCGGCGGCGCGCGAAGGGCCGGAAACGGCTCACTGTCTGACGGGCCGGCTCCCGCGGCGAGACCGGCTGACCACCAGCACTGATTTTCAAGCCCTCTTCCAGCGTGGCAAGCGCATCGACCGGCCTTCGATGATCGTGCTGTGGCGCGAGACGACCGAGCCGCGGCGTGCGGGCTTCGCGGTGAGCCGGCAGATCCGAGGCGCGGTCCGCCGTAACCGGGCTCGTCGCCGGCTACGCGAGGCGTATCGCGCGACCTGCGAGACGGCCCCCACGCACACTGCGCTCGTGATCATCGGGCGGCCGGCTGCGCTCCGCGAGCCGTTCTCGGCCCTCGCCGCCGAACTGCGCGGCGCGCTCGCGGCCATTCCGGGCCCTCGGCCGTGACGGCCGGCGCGCGGATCGCTCTCGGCGCGGTCGTGACCTACCAGCGGCTGGTCTCGCCGCTCCTGCCGGGTGCCTGCCGGTTCGCGCCGACCTGTTCGGAGTACGCCCGGCTCGCCATCCAGGAGCAGGGCTTACTGCGGGGCGTAGGCCTGGCGGCGTGGCGCCTGCTTCGCTGCCACCCGTTCCATCCCGGCGGTGACGATCCGCCGCCGACCCCAGCGCGGCGACGGTCATGACGATGGAAAAGCGGGTCATCCTCGCAGTCGTCCTGTGGGCGGCGGTGTTCATCGTCTACCAGGTCCTCTACCCGCCGGAGGCCCCGCAGCAGAAGCCGCCCGCGCAGACGGCGCAGACCGAGCCCGCTCGTGCCCCCGAACCAGCGCCGCCCGCGCCCGCGGCTCCGGCTGTGGCGCCGAAAGCCGCGCCCCCGGTCAGTGCTCCAGCGGCTCCCCGTCCGCCGCAGCGCCTGACGACGGTGAATGCCCCGCTCTACCGGGCGGTGGTCAGCAGCGAGGGCGGCAAGCTGCAGGAGCTGACGCTCGAGTATCGAGGCGAGCGGCCTATAGTCCTCCTCGGTGACCTCGGGCCGGCGGGGCTCCTCGTCTCGCCCGACGCGAGCGCGGCGCCGGCGCCGGTACCGATGGCCGTGAGCGCCGAGAAGGTAGCTGTCGAGCCCGGTCACCCAGAGACTTTGGCGCTCGCCGGCGAGACCGGCGGCCTGCGCGTCCGCCAGTCGCTGCGCTTCGATCCGGCCACCTATGCGATCGGGGTCAGCATCCGCGTCGAGAACCCCACGTCGGCGCCGCGCAAGGTGACCGTCGAGCTTCCGTGGTCGTCACGCATCTCCTGGGCCGGGGTGACGGAGAAGTTTCCGGGGCAGCACCCAATCGAGGTCGTCTGGTCCGTTCACGGCTCCGTCGATCGGTCGCCCCACTGGATGAGCCCCACGCTCGAGGGCCTGGTAGACCACCAGCCGAAGCTCGGCCGCGAGGGCGACTGGATCGCCATCGGCAGCGTCTGGTATCTTGCGGCGCTCCTGCCGAAGACGGGCGGGTTCCAGCTCGTCACGTCGGTCGACAAGCCGGAGGAAGCGAAGGACGGCCGGAAGGCGTCGCCCGGCCGCGTCGCCATCGGCGTGCGCGCGACACCGGAGATCGCCCCGGGCAAGGCCTGGGAGGGCGAAGTCACGATGTTCGCAGGGCCCAAGGAGTACCGCCTGCTCGAGGCCCTCAAACTCGAGGAGACGCTCAACTTCGGCGGCTTCCCGATTCCCTGGTACTACGGCGGGCTCCCGATGCGCTGGATCGGCGTGCCGATCCTGCTGCTGATGAACTGGACGTACAAGCACGTGGGCAACTACGGCGTCGCGATCATCCTGCTCACGGTGATCTCGAAGATCCTGTTCTATCCGCTGACCGTCAAGGGCATGCGCTCGATGAAGGCGATGCAGGCGCTCGCCCCGCAGGTGAACGCGCTGCGCAGCCGCTACCAGAAGGACCCGCAGGCGCTCCAGCGCGAGACGATGGCCCTCTACCGGAAGAACAAGGTGAATCCGATGGGCGGCTGCCTGCCGATGGTCGCCCAGGTGCCGATCTTCTACGCGCTCTACCTCGCCCTGTCGGTGTCGGTCGAGCTGCAGAACGCGAAGTTCCTGTGCTTCGGGAAGCTCTTCGGCGTCGACCTCTGGATCTGCGACCTGGCCGCGCACGATCCGACCTACGTGCTGCCGATCCTGATGGGCATCACCATGTTCGTGCAGCAGAAGCTAACACCAACTATGGGTGATCCTCGCCAGGCGAAGATGATGCTGTTCATGCCGGTGGTTTTCACCTTTATGTTCTTGAACCTCCCGTCAGGCCTCGTCCTGTACTGGACGGTCTCGAACGTCCTCCAGATCGCGCAGCAGAAGCTCATGGACCGACCGGCGCGCAGCCGCGCGACGCGCGAGGCCAAGGACGCCAGCCGGGCCTGAGCGCCCGCGCTCGGACGACACGATCGCCGCCGTCGCGACCGCGATGGGCGAGAGCGCGGTCGGGATCATCCGTGTGAGCGGCGCCGACGCGGTCGCGATCGTCGCTCCCCTGCTCGACGCCGCGTCGCCGCTCGCGGCGTTTCCGTCGCACGCGCTGCGGCGGGTCGGCGTCGTCGATCCCGAGAGTGGCGCGCGCGTCGACACGGCGCTCTGCGCGGTCATGCGCGCGCCGCGCTCCTACACCGGCGAGGACGTCGTCGAGCTGTCGTGTCACGGCTCGCCGGCGCTTCTGCGCATGATCCTGCTCTGGCTGGTCGCCGGCGGCGCGCGTCTGGCCGCACCCGGCGAATTCACCCGTCGCGCATTCCTCAACGGCCGGCTCGACCTCGCGCAGGCCGAGGCCGTGGCGCTCATGATCGGCGCGCGGACGGATCGCGCCGTGGCGCTAGCCGCACGGGCGCTGGCGGGTGGGCTCTCTGACCAGGTCCGGAGCCTCCAGGGCCGCCTTGTCGAGGTCATTGCCGGCCTCGAGGTGACGCTCGACTTCCCTGAAGAAGGCGTGGGCCACGACGTCGGCGAGGCGCGGATTGCGGTCGGCGAACTCCGGAAGGAAGCCGAGAGATGGCTCGAAGGCGCACGTCAGGGCCGCGTGGTCCACGGTGGCCTCACGGTGGCCCTCGTCGGCCCACCAAACGCGGGCAAGTCGAGCCTCCTGAATGCGCTGGTCGGCCAGGACCGCGCGATCGTCTCCGACGTGCCGGGGACTACACGCGACGTCGTCGAGGGAGCCATCGTGCTCGCCGGCGTACCCGTCCGACTGCTTGACACCGCGGGCATCGAAACGCCTCGAGACGTGATCGAGGCGGAGGGAATCAGGCGTAGCCGCCGTGCGATGGACGAGAGCGAGATTCTCCTCGTGGTCCTCGACCGGAGCGTCGAGCCTGACCGGCGGGTGCTCATCGAGACCAAGGGCCGGGCGCGCGTGCTCATCCTGGCGAAGAGCGATCTCTCGGCTCACCGCGCCGCGGCGGCCTTGACCGGGACTCAGGTCGTCTCGGTGATCACGGGCGAAGGCATGGAGGCGCTCCGCGAATGCCTCACTCGTGAGGTCGAGCGTCGGGCTGGAGCGTCGGGCGACGAGGATGGGATCGTAGCGTCGGTCAGGCAGATCGAGCTGCTGGAGTCGCTCCGAGCGCAGCTGGTCGCGGCCGAAACCGGGCTGGCCGAGGCACCCCTGGAAGCCGCGCTCGTCGATCTGAACGGTGCGCTGGCTTCCGCTGGGCGGATCCTTGGCGTCGACGTCTCTGACGCTGTGCTCGATCGGATCTTTTCCTCCTTTTGCCTCGGCAAGTGAGGCCGCCTCGAGAGGCTCTGGCTCAGGGAGCCTCTTCGGTTCTTGGGAGGCCTCTGACCTCGCACGAGCTCGATCTGTTCTCTCGCTATCTCGCGCTCCTGCTGAAGTGGCAACGGAGCCACCGTCTCATCGGCTCGTCGGACGAAATGTGGATCGTGGAACATCTCTTCCTCGACAGCCTGCTGTTCCTTCGCCTGCTCCCCTCGACCACGAGGACGCTGGTCGACATCGGATCTGGGGCGGGCATGCCCGGAGTGCCCATCAAGATCGTTCGGACCGACGTTGAGGTCACCCTGGTCGAGTCGCGGCGCCGGCGGGCGTCGTTTCTCTCTGCCGTCGTGAGGGAGCTCGCCCTGAGCCAGGTGCGGGTCGTGGCCGACCGGATCCAGAGTCGACTCCCGGAGATGGAGGGGCGCTTCGACGCGGTCGTCATGCGATGTGCTGGCGACATCGGCGAGTTGATGCCCGTGGCGGGGAGGCTGCTGGCGCCTCAGGGCCTGGTCATCGCTTCCGGTCCCCCCGAGCCGCGGCCGCTGAGTCAGGGCGAGTGGGTGGTTGTCCGGGGGCTTCGATCCTCCTCCACCCGGCGATTCGCGGTCTATCGGGCCAGAGACGCCGGAGGTTGAAGCCCGGCAGTCATCGCTTCCAGAAAATGTTGACCTGGAAGGGTCCAATGTGGAAAGTGTTGCACGTGGAACACGACCGTGGTCCTCAACATGAGTAGAGTATAGAGTGTTGCTCGTGGAACACTTCGAAGAGCGATCCGAAGCGAGCTAGTGGGCAAGGTCATCGCGGTCGTCAACCAGAAGGGCGGGGTCGGCAAGACCACGACAGCCGTCAACCTCGCTGCCGGACTGTCTCTCGCCGAGCGCCCTACCCTGCTCAT
>Ga0111539_10005111_pt1 | contig 17016 bp, 13 predicted proteins | sample RhiMethybrSRZTD1_FD_79667 | JGI IMG/M metagenome (GOLD analysis project Ga0111539, IMG submission 79667) | Populus rhizosphere microbial communities from Tennessee, USA - Rhizosphere MetaG P. TD hybrid SRZTD1 (version 2) (version 2) | ecosystem: Host-associated > Plants > Roots > Rhizosphere >... | reverse complement strand
TACTTTGGGCTCCTTGCAAACCCTGGCGCGATCGATCCCCTCCAAGACGTGGCGCTTGGCCTCGTCGGCGTCGCCCCAGCCGAGCTTTTTGACCCACTTGCCCGGCTCGAGATCTTTGTAATGCTCGAAGAAGTGCTCGATCTGCTGCACGGTGATGGCCGGCAGATCGGTGTAGTTCAACACGTGCTCGTAACGCCGTGTGAGTCGCGGCAAGGGGACGGCAATGATTTTTTCGTCGATGCCCGCTTCGTCCTGCATGCGCAAAACGCCGATGGGGCGCACGGCCATGACGGCGCCGGGAACGACGCCGCGCTGATTGGCGACGAGCACGTCGACCGGGTCGCCGTCGCCGGAAAGCGTGTGCGGAATGAAGCCGTAGTTTCCGGGGTAGCGCATCGAAGTGTAGAGGAACCGATCGACGAAGAGCGTCCCCGCTTCCTTGTCCATCTCGTATTTGATCGGCTCGCCCCCCACGGGAACTTCGACGATGACGTTGATTTCGTGAGGCGGGTTCTTGCCGATGGGAATGGCGTCGATGCGCATGGCGGAGCTTTACGACCGCCGGGCGAATCGGGCAAGTCCGTCTACTCCGCGTCGTATGCCACGACTTCCACCTTGGCGAGCCCCGGCACGGCCGTCGCCACCGCTTCGCCGATCTCGGCGTGGGTTCCCACGACCGAGACGACCAAGTCGTCGCTCGAGATGCGACGGCGCGTTGCTTCGTTCGCTTCGTCGAGCGTTACGGCTTGCACGTGGTCGACGTACTTGTCGTGATAGTCCGCCGGCAAGTCGAAGAGGTCGATGTCGAGCCGCTGGTGCACCCTCTTTTGCGGCGTATCGATGTCGAACGCGTGGGAGCGCACGAGGTAGCGCTTGGCAAAGGCGAGCTCGCGCGCGCTGATCCCCTTTTCGCGCCAAGCCTGCAGCAACTCGAGCTCGAGGGCGATGCACGCCGCGGCGTCTTTCGCCGCGGGGAACGTCCACATGCTGAACGCATCGCGCTGCTTGTCGTAGGGGAGGCGCGCATAGGCGCCGTACGACCAGCCGCGATCGGAGCGAATGGCGCGCATCATGCGCGAGGTGAAAGTTCCGCCGAAGATGGTCGTCGCCAGGTGGAGCGCGATGTGATCGGCGTCGCGCGGGTGACTTCCCACTTCGCCCAGCAGGATCTGCGTTTGCGTGCGCTCGGGCTTGTCGACGAAGACGAGGCGCCGCTTGCCCTGACGCTCGGGGGAGTCGATCTCCGAGGGCGTGGGCCGACGATTGGGGAGAGCGGCCACGAGGCGCTGGGCAAGCTCGGCGGCGCGCGCTTCGCGCACGTCGCCTGCAAAGGCGATGGCGATGTTTCCGCGCTGGAAATGATGGGCATGACAGGCCCGCACATCGGCTTGCGTCAAGCCGAGCACGCTGGGGATGGTGCCCCCGATGCGCCGCCCGTAGGCGTGACCCTCGAAGACCAAACGGCGAAAGTGGCGTGTGGCGAGCGATCGATCGTTATCGCGCGCCTCGACGATCTCGCCCTGCGTTTCGCGCAGCAGCTTGCCGAGCTCGACTTCGTCGAAAGTGGGTTCGGCCATCATCTTGGCCATGAGGTCGACCACGCGATCGAGCGATCGCGAGATGACGTCGGCGTGCAGCGTGATGACGGACGAAGATACGTCGGCCGAGATCTCCGCGCCGAGGGCGTCGACCGTTTCTTCGAACTCGTGCGAGGTCATGCCGCGGCAGCCGCGCCGGAGCATGCGCACCATCACGCGGGTGAGCCCGTCCTTGGCGACGGGGTCCGAGGCCGCGCCGGAGCGCAGCGCGACGGCGATGCTGACCAGAGGAAGGGCGCGGCTGTCCTCGACGAAGATCCGGGGCTCACCGTTGGCGGGCCCGTGATTCGCCTTCGCCTCTTCGACGTGGCTCGGGGCGTGGCTCACGTCATCCTCGCTCATCGCTGCTCGCTTCCGGATGTACCTCGATGATCGTACGTCGCTCGTTCGTGAGATAGCGCCGCGCCACGCGTAAGAGGTCGGATCGCGTCGTGCGGCGATACGCATCGAGACGCGAGAATGCGCCGCCGGGATCGCCGAGGACGGTGTGATAGAAACCGATCTGCTCGGCCTTGCCGCCGGCCGTTTCCAAGCTCTGGACGAGGGCGAGCTCGACTTTGGCCTTCACCTTGTCGAGCTCGGCCAGAGTGACGGGCTCGGCGATGACCTTGGCGATCTCGCGATCGAGCGCAACGAGCAGCTCGGCCGACGTCTTTCCGGGGCGGGCGGTGGCGTAGATCTCGAAGAGCCCGGGATCGCGGAACGTGCTCACCCAGCCGCGCAGCTCGGTGGCGATCTCCTCGTCTTGCACGAGCGCACGGTGGGCGCGTGACGATCGTCCGGAAAAGAGCACCTCGCAGAGCATCGTGAGGGGGACATGATCGACGTCGCCGAACGCCGGTCCGTGGTAGGCGATGGCAATCTTGTCGGTGGCCGTGGGCTTCTTCACGCGGAGGCGGCGCGCTTCGGCCTGCGGCGGTTCGGGTTTCACGTCTTCGACGGGAATTTCGGCGCTCTCCAGGCGGCCGTACGCCTTCTGGATCTTGGCGAGCAGGTCCTTCTCTTTGAAGTCCCCGACGACGACGACGGTAGCGTTGTTGGGCGCGTAATACGTGCGATAGAAGAGCGCGCAATCCTCGGTGGTGAAGCCTTCGATGTCCGCCATCCAGCCGATCGTCGGCCAGCTGTAGGCGTGCGCCGTGTACGCGGTCTTGTAGAGCAGCTCGCTCACCGCGCCTTCGACGTCGTCGTCGACGCGGTAGCGCCGCTCGTTGGCCACCACTTCTTTTTCGCTCGTCACCTGCGGCTCGCGCAGCACGAGCTTGGCCATGCGCTCGGCTTCGAGCTCGATCACGAGCCCGACCCGGTCCTTGGGGATGCTCTCGTGATAGAAGGTCCAATCGACCCAGGTCGCGGCGTTGCTTTCGGCGCCCGCCTCCTCGAGCGTGCGATCGAAACTGCCGGCGGGGTGATTCTCCGTCTCGTTGAACATGAGATGTTCGAAGAGATGGGCGAGCCCCGTCTTGCCGAGTTTCTCGTGCCGCGAGCCCACGGCGAACCACGTGTGGTAGCTGACGACGGGGGCGCTCGCGTCGATGCTCGTCAACAAGGTGAGCCCGTTGCCGAGACGGTAGCGCTGCACCAGCATCGCCGGTCCGAGCGGGATGCTCCCCTCGTGCTCGAGGCGCGCCCCCGGGGGCTGGTTCGCGTTGAGCTGGCCAAGAAGCTCGGCGCGCTTCTGACTCGCGCGATCGTTTTCTTTGGTTGTCGGTACTGTTTGCGTCAATCGACTCTCCGCAGGCCAGATCCGCCTCGAGGCGAGGCGCCCGGCTCACCCGTCTTGCCCGGAGGGAGGGCGCGGGTCAATTGGCGTCCGTCCCCCCGGCTTTCGTCGGCCCAAATCTTAGCTTGAGACCCTGGACCGGGGCTGATCAATCGGCTCGTCGCCGCGAAGAACGGCGGCGAGCGCGAAGCAGCGCCATCCCCACGAGGCCCGCGCTCAGCAGCGCGCCCGAGGACGTCGACCCGCCTGCCAAGTGGCAGCCGCACCCCTTCGAGCCGCCGGGGGGCACTTTGGCCGCCGCCGTGGGATCGGGCGTCTCTTCAGCGGATGGGCTCGCCGAGGAAGCGGGGTCGGGTGTCGATTCGGAAGCCGCGGCGGGTGTGGCCTCGGCAGCCGGCGCGCTCTCGCCCCCGGCCGGTGCCGCGGTCGCAGCAGTCGCCGGCTTGTCGTCCTTCTTCTTGCTGCTGTCGACGAAGGAGATCGCGCGGCGATCGATGACGGGGTTGTCCCCTTCCAAGATCAGCTTCGTTTTGGTGCCGAGCTGCGCGCCGTCGCCGCGGTGGACGACGACGTCGTATTCACCCGCCTCGAAGTTGTGCGAGCGGCTGATGGTGAAGTCGAACCTCGTTCGGTCGAAGATTTTGCCGCGCGTGTCGGCGAAATCGACGTCGACGCTCTCGTTGATGGGAAGCTGTCCGCTCATCGGAATCGTCCGCTTCTGCGGCTTGTCGCCGTGCTTGTCGTCGAGGTAGCTCTCGAAATAAGCGGTCCGGGTGAAGCTGAACCTCATCGGGACGTGCGCCATCGCAGGCTTGCCGCCGTAGACGATGGTCATCTGCAGGTGCCAGCCACCTCCGGTTTCCTGGATGTGCGTTTTGGACCAGGTGAGCTGTCCGGCCGCCGAAGCAGTCCCCGCGGCGAGCACGAAGACCCCGAAAAAAGCCCATAGACAAACGAGGAACTTTGCGCAGGCGAGTTTCATGGGCGGGCACGTTACCACCGATTTCGCGCCGACAAATGGGTGAACGCGCCGTCCAGCACACCACCAAGCGCGGTCCGGCCCAGCTTGGAGACGGCCAGGGCGCGCGCTGGGCGAGGGGGATTGAACAGGGAGATCAGGAGATCAGGAGGAAGAAGGGAGAAGAGAGTGGTTTTCCAACAAAAATTCTCCCTCAGTCCTCCTGATCTCCTGATCTCCCTGTGAATTCTCCTTCTCCAGGCCCCTCCAGGTCAGCGATGCGAGCGTGGGGTCCCGATATCGAGGCTAAATCCCGCGCAGCGCCGTCGCTTTGGCGACGCGAGAAATACCGAGGGCGAACGCCGCGGTGCGCAGATCGCAGCGAAGGCGCTGGGCTGTGGCTTTGAGGTGTGCGTAGGCGCTGCGCATCACTTGGCGGAGCTCGTCGTTCACGCGCTGCTCGTCCCAGTAGAACTGCTGCCCATTTTGGACCCATTCGAAGTAGCTGACGGTCACGCCTCCGGCGTTGGCATAAATATCCGGCAGCACCACGATCCCCTTCTTGCCGAAGACCTCGTCGGCGTCGGGATCCGTGGGATGGTTCGCCCCTTCGACGACGTAGCGAGCGCGCACTTCGTTCGCATTGGCGCGCGTGAGAACGCCCCCCAGAGCGGCGGGCACGAGCACGTCGCACGGCTCGGCCAGCAGTGCGTCGGCGGGGAACGCGTCGCCCCCCGGAAAGCCGGCCACCTTCTTGTGTTGCGCGACGTAGTCCGCGAGGGCGGCCACGTCGAGGCCGGCCGGGTTGCGGACCGCGCCCGTCACGTCGCTCACCGCGACGATCTTTCCCCCTTCGCCGGCGATGAGCTTGGCCGCCCATGATCCGACATTGCCCATGCCCTGAATAGCGTAGGTGAAGTCCGCCACGCGGCGCCCGGCGTCCTCGAAGAGGCATTGCATCGCGAAGAGGAGCCCGCGGCCCGTAGCCGCGTCGCGCCCGAGCGATCCGCCGAGCTCGATGGGCTTGCCCGTCACGACACCCGGGGCCCAGCCGTGAAACTTGGCGTACTCGTCGACGATCCAGCCCATGGTCTGCGGGCCCGTCCCCATGTCCGGCGCGGGGATGTCTACTTGCGGGCCGATGACGTCGTGGATCTTCTGGACGAAGGCGCGCGTCAGGCGCTGCAGCTCCGCTTCGCTGAGCTTCGTGGGATCGCAAGCGATGCCCCCTTTGGCGCCGCCGTAAGGCAGGTTCACCACCGACGTCTTCCACGTCATGAGCGCAGCGAGCGCGTTCACCTCGTCGGGATCGACTTCATGGTGGTAGCGAATGCCCCCCTTCATCGGTCCTCGCGCGTTGTCGTGCTGGACGCGAAAACCGGTGAACGTCGCGATCGAGCCGTCGTCGCGGCGCAGCGTACATTCCACCTTGATCTCGCGGCACGGCGTCGCAAGCTGCACCATCACGTGCTCGTCGAGCCCGAGCAGCTTCGCTGCCCGGCGAAAATTGAGATTCGTCGCCTCGGACCCTTTCATGCAAATAAGGCTAACCGCGAGGCGCGAGGCGGGGCCACGGTTTTCCGTGCGCACACCGTCTCACGGTCGGCGCAAAACACCGACGTCTTGATGCGCGACTCAGTCGAGATAGCCGTACTTCGCGAGCTCGGCCTTCAGGCGCGGATGATCTTTGATGTCGGGTTTGGCCACCTGGGCGCGCAGGCTGGTGATGGTGTTGTGCGGCCAGCGCTTTTGAAAGAGGTTGACGATCCAGTGCGCGACCGATCCCTTGGGATCGGCGTGGATCTCCGCGATCACGAAGGTGCGCGTTCCGTGATCGGTCGACGTCAGCGCGAACGAGCTATGAATGAGCTCGCCGCGCACGTAGCTGGTCTTAGGGGCCAGGGGATCGTTCACGGCGTGGATCTTGAGGGTGATGTTCTTGCGCGGCGGGTCGAACTCGAGCTTGCAGTCGCTGACGAAGTCGCGATCCTTGAGCACGAACGGCGTGCCGATGTGATCGTAGTGCACGGTCTCCGTTTCGCTGACCTGTCGGATGATTTTCGATTCGGTGAGACTGTCGACCCATTCCGGCGCGCGGTCGGAGTCGACGAGCACGCTCGCCACGCGGATGATCGAGGCATTGATGTAACCCTCGCCCTTGAACGCAATGAGCGGACTGCCCGCCACTTCGCGTCGATAAACGCCAATGCCGTCGCTGTCGCCAATCTTCTCCCACGCGACCGGCGCGGCGGTAGGCCTGGGAGCCGCAGCCGATGCGGCGACCGGAGCCGCCGCAGGTTCATCGGCACGAGCCGGTAGGTCCGCGAAGAGGCAGAAAGCGACAGCCAGCGCGAGCGATGAAGCGGCTGTTCGAATCGAAACGCGTGCCATGAAAACCTCCGAGCTTTTGCCAGCTCACTTTTCCCGACGGCGCCCCGTGATGTCAAACGACGAATCGAACAAAAATGCCTTATTTTTGGCTTCGTTCCGTTAACGCGACAGGGTCGCCGCGTTCCGTGTCGCGAATCTGCCCACTCGCGGGCACCCGGACGTGACCCACGGTCGGCACATGACCGAGCGGCGCATCACGCGCGGCGACGCGACGCCCACATCGGAGCCATTGCCGTTGACATGAAATGCGACGCAGTACGCCGGGAGGTGGTACACGATCTTGAAGGATGACCCGACGATCGCGAGCCGAAACGGCATCTGGATTCACAGTCCTGCTCGTCGACGACAACGCCGATTACCTGCAGGCAACGCGCCTCTTGCTCGAGCGCGAAGGGCACAACGTGCTCACCGCTACCAATGGCGTCGAAGCGCTCGGCATCTTGCCCAAGCAACAGGTCGATCTCCTCTTACTCGACTACTTCATGCCTGGAATGACCGGCGAACAAGTGGTCGCCGAGCTCCGCAAGTTCGATCCGCTCGTGCAGGTCATCCTGCAGACGGGGTACGCCAGCGAGAGACCGCCGCGCGAGCTTTTGCAACGTCTCAACATCCAGGGCTATTACGACAAGACGGAAGGCCCCGAGCAGCTTCTTCTGTGGACGACGGTGGGGCTCAAAGCGGCGCAGACCATTCAACAGCTGGTGAAGAGCCGCCAAGCCGTCGAGTACATCCTCGAAAAGACCCCCGATCTGCATCGCATTCAATCGACCAACGATCTCTCGCGCGAGATCGTCCAGCAGGTGACGAGGCTCTTGGCGCAATTCGGCGGTTCGGCCGACGCGACTGGAGCGCTCGCCACGCTCGACGCGGACGCCGAGCTCTACGTGCGCACCAAGATCGGCGATCACGAAGGGGGGGGCAAAGCGCGGGCGCTCCTCGACGCCGCCAAGCTCGAAACCATCAGCCGCGCGCTGCAAGAAGCGCAGGTGAAGGCCGGCCCCGATGGCACCATCGTCCCCTTGCGCGTGGGGCCGCTTACGGCGGGTGTCGTCTGGATCGACGAGGCACAGGCCGCCACCCAGACTTTGGAATTCGTGCGCATGCTGGCCAACCAGGCCGCGGTGGCGCTGCAGAACGCGCAGCTTTATGAGCTTGCCACCATCGACGCGCTCACCGGCGCGCACGTGCGTAGCTTCTTCGAGCAAACGCTGGTGCGCGAGCTGGCGGCCAGCCTGCGCGGACGCCAGGCGGTTGCGCTCGTGCTCATCGACGTCGACGGCATGAAGTCGATCAACGAAAAGGCCGGGCACATCGCGGGCGATCAGGCGCTGCGCGCGCTCGGCAAGGCGCTGCGCGAAGCGACGCGCGCGGGCGACGTGGTGGGACGGTACGAGGGGGACGCCTTCGGCGTGGTGCTCCGCGACCCGAATAAGGAAGGGCCGTCGCGTCTCGGCGCGCGCGTTCACGAGCTCTTGAAGGATCAGAAGATCGCCACCTCGAGCGGCGACGTTCCCCTGCGGGCCAGCATCGGTTTCGCGCTTCTCGAGCCGCCCCCCGTGCGTGACGGCGAACGCAAGCCGATCGGTATCTCCTATTTCCAATTGGTGGCCGACCTTTTGAAGGGCGCGGCGCTCTTGGCACTCGACGACGCCCGTCGCTCGGGCGGAAACCTGGTGCGCGGCACCGAGCCCGTCGCTTGGCCCAATGACTGAACGCCTCTTTTCTCCGCTTCTCCGCTCCTACCTGTGACTCTCCATCACAAGTGCGTGAGCACGTGGCCGCTCGCCTTGGCGAGGGCCTCGGCCTTCGCCGGCCCCTGGCCGCCTTGCGCGTAGATCTCCGGCTCTTGCCGCCCCTTCTCCCAAGCTCCGAGGATCGGCGTCACGAACTTCCACGCTTCTTCCACCTCGTCGCGGCGCGCGAAGAGCGTCGCGTCCCCGCGCATGCAATCGAGCAAGAGGCGCTCGTAGGCGTCGGACAGCTTTTTCCCGAACGCGTGGGCGTAGCTCATGTTCATCTGCACGCTGCCGAGGGACATGTGGTCGCCGGGAACCTTGGCCACGAAGCAGAGCGAGGTGCCCTCGTGAGGCTGGATACGGATACGCAGCACGTTGGGGGCGACGGTCTGGCAACCATCGACACCCGTGAACAGGTAGCGCGGCACCGATTGAAAGTGAACGGCGATCTCCGTCAGCTGCGAAGCGAGCCTCTTGCCGGCGCGCAGATAGAAAGGGACGCCGTGCCAGCGCCAATTGTCGATCCGGACCTTCATGGCCACCGCGGTGGGGGTGCGCGAGTCGGGGGCGACCCCTTTTTCGCGCCGGTACCCGTCGTACTGACCAAAGACGACGTCGCGGGATAGGTCCCCCTCGGTCAGGCGGCGCAGCGAGCGCAGCACCTGGACCTTTTCGCTGCGCACGTCGTCGGCGCGGAACGACACCGGGGCTTCCATGGCCGAAAGCGCTAGCACCTGGAGAAGGTGGTTTTGCACGATGTCGCGAACCACCCCGGTCTTGTCGTAAAAAGAGCCGCGCTGCTCGATGCCCAGCGTCTCGGCGGCCGTGATCTCGACGTAGTCGATGTACTTGCGGTTCCAGATAGGCTCGAAGATGGAATTCGCGTAGCGAAAGACGAGGATGTTCTGCACCGTCTCTTTGCCGAGATAATGGTCGATGCGAAAGGCTTGGCTCTCGTCGAGCGACTCGGCGAGAAGTTGGTTGAGCGCGACGGCGGAGGCGTAGTCGCGCCCGAACGGCTTCTCGATGATGACGCGCGAAAACGGCTCGTCGGCCGCGCTGCGGGCGCGGTAAATCAAGCCGGCGCGGCGCAAGTGGTCGACGGCGCCGGAAAAGACCTCGGGCGGTGTGGCGAGATAGAAAATGCGGTTTTGCCGCGTCCCTTTGGTGCGGTCGATCGCCTCGAGCTGTTCTTTCAGGCGGGCATACGTGGCGGCGTCTTCCGTCGAGCCCCGGCAGAACTCGATGTTGGCTGCGAATTTTTCCCATGTAGCGGCGTCGGGAAACCGCCGCCCACCGAGCTCCATCGTCGAACGCCGCAGGTGCTCGCGAAGCTCGGCGGTGCTGAAATCGCCGCGGCTCACCCCCACCACGGCAAATTGCTCGGGCAGCGCGCCGTCGGCCATCAGGTTGTAGAGCGCGGGGAGAAGCTTGCGCTTGGCGAGATCCCCCGTGACGCCGAAGATCACGATCGCGCAGGGCTCGGGTGTGACCTCTTGAAAAACCGGTTTGCCCGGGATTTCAAGGACGGCAATGCCGTCCGGCGCCACGGCGGGGGCCATGGTCAGGCCTCGGTCCGGTGGTGTTGGATGAGCTTCGCCGATGCGTCGCGGTCGGCGAACCAGATCACCTCGCCGGTGAGCGGGTGGATGAGCTGCGCCGGACAACGCCGCGGATCGCGCGGCCCTTGCAGCACGTCGGCGACCACGTCGGCTTTGGCGGAGCCGGTGACCATGAAGATGATGAAATGCGCCGAGTTGATGAGCGGGGGCGTCATCGTGATGCGCTTGACGCCGAGAGACGGAACATCGACGGGGATGACCCATCGCTCCGTTTCCTCGAGGGCGTCGGTGTCGGGGAAGATCGACGCGGTGTGCCCGTCCGGCCCCATGCCCAGCAGAAACAAATTGAAATGCGGGGGGCGCCGTCCAACCCCCGCCACCTTGCCGAGCACCCGCTCGATCTCTTCTTCGTATGCGTTCGCCGCGGCCATGAGATCGGGCTGCTCGGCGCGGATGCGATGAATGTGCGCGGCGGGGATCTTCAGCTTGTCCAGCATGGCCTCGCGCGCCATGCGAAAGTTCGAGCTCGGGTCGTCGGGCGACACGACGCGCTCGTCGCCCCAGAAGAACTCCACCTTGTTCCAATCGAGGCTCTTCGAAAAGGGGGGCGCCGCGAGAAGCTCGTAGAGCGGACGCGGCGTGGTTCCACCCGAGAGCACGAGCGAAAAGCGCCCTGTGGTCTCGATGGCCAGCTGTCCAATGCGGCACACCTGCTCCGCGGCCGCGACGTACAGCGCCTTGATGTCGGTCATCTGTCTAATCACTGGGGTTCTCCTGGCTCGACGTGTCCACCGAATTGGTTGCGCATAGCCGAGAGGACCTTCTCGGCGAAGGTGTGATCCCGCCGCGAACGAAATCGGGCAAAAAGTGAAGCGGCGAGCACGTCGGCCGGCACGGCTTCTTCGATCGCGGCTTGTACCGTCCAGCGGCCTTCGCCCGAGTCTGCGACGAACCCGGTGAACTCGGAAAGAGACGCGTCACGGGCGAGCGCGCTCGCGGTGAGATCGAGGAGCCAGGAACCAACGACGCTTCCGCGCCGCCATAGCTCGGCGATGTCCGCAATGGGGAGCTCGTAACGCAGATCAGCGGGCAGCGTCGCTGCACGGGCGTTTTGCAGGATGTCGAACCCTTCCGCATAGGCCTGCATCAAGCCGTACTCGATCCCGTTGTGCACCATCTTGACGAAGTGGCCGGCGCCGCTCGGTCCACAATACAGGTACCCCTCCTCGGCCGTGCCTTGCATGGGGCCTCGGCCCGGTGTGCGGGGGACCTCGCCGCGTCCGGGCGCGAGCGTCCTCCAGATGGGAACGAGATCGTCGAAGGCGCCCTTATCGCCTCCGATCATGAGGCAGTACCCGCGCTCGAGACCCCACACGCCGCCGCTCGTTCCGGCGTCCAAATAGCGAATTTTCTTGGCAGCGAGCAGACGCGCACGGCGGACGTCGTCCTTGTAGTACGAGTTGCCACCGTCGATCACGGTGTCGCCAGGCGCGAGGCGACTGCCCAAGGCCATCACCGTTTCTTCGGTGGGGGACCCGGCGGGGACCATGACCCACGCCGCGCGCGGCGGCGAAAGCTTGGCTGCGAACTCGTCGAGGGATGCGGCCCCCACGGCGCCCTCTTGCACCAGCGCCGCGACGTGCGCCGGTTCGCGGTCGTAAACGACGCAGGTGTGTCCGCCGCGCTGCAGGCGCCGAACCATGTTGGCCCCCATGCGACCGAGTCCGATCATTCCGAGCTGCATGGGAGGCCTCCTTGCCGATAGGGCGACACCCGTTCGCATCCTGCGCCCGATTCGCGCGGCGCGATACCCGGCTTATTCCCTGGTCGATTCTTGGTGCAATACGGCCTCCGTCGGTTTCGACAAGGCGAAGAGAATCGCGCCGCACGTCACGGCGATGTCGGCCACGTTGAAGGCGGGCCAGTCGAAGGCGCCGCGGTGCACGTGCAAAAAATCGGTGACGGTCCCGTTGTGCGCACGGTCGATGAGGTTGCCGAGCGCGCCGCCGGCAATCAGTCCAATGGCCACCGTGGCCGAACGTCGCAACGGGCGCGTCGCCACCACGTAAAGGCCCACGGAAATGGCCAAAAGCGCCGCCGTTCCGAGGACGATGGTGCGAATGGTCGGGGGCCAGCTTCGCATGAGACTGAAGGCCATCCCCGGGTTTTCCCAGTGCACCAGGTCGAGCGCGCCCGGAATGACGGAGCGCGGGCCCGCTGCCGTGGAAAGGATTGCCCAATGCTTGCTGGAGAGGTCGCAGCCGCTCGTGCAAAGAGCGATGAATACGGCGGTAAGGAGAGGCTTATGCTTCATCGCGGCGGTTAGTACTACTGCGTTAGTCGGGTGGAGGCGAGGGCGACTCTGAGCGACTCTGAGATAGCCCTCCCGCGATCATTCTGCTAGGGTCACACACCGATGACGACCAAGCTCGAGAAAGAACTGAAGCGCGAAATCGACGTCGACGGCAAGCACTACACCGTTACGATTTCGCCCGCTGGCTTGAAGATTGCGGAGAAGGGGCACCGCAAGGGGCACGAGCTCACGTGGAAACAGGTTCTGAGCAGCGATCAAGAGCTGACGCAGAACTTGAACAAATCACTCGAGAGCCCGCCCAGCCAAGGTTCGACCGGCAACTCGACGCACTGACGCGCCCGCGGGCGGTGCTCAGCGCTCGTCGCTGGCGCCGTGGATCGCGCGAAAGCGCGAGGTCCTAGGAACGCGCAGGCCGAAGGTTTGTTCGAGCACCGCGAAGAACTCGTCGTCCGTGGTCAGCGTCCGTCGCTCGACGACATCGCCGCGGCGCGTGCCGAAGTCTCGATTGTGGAGGGAATAGCGGCAATCGCTCCCCGGCCTTGCGGCGACCAGCGTCTGTACGAAGCGCGACCCCGGGTGCGTCGACGTGAAGTAGTTGGCTAGCTCGTAGTCGACGGGGAAATGCTCCTCCAGCGTGAACACGTAGAGGGGGAGGAAGGCCCCCTCGCGCTCGACCTCGAGGCGTTGCTGCGCCCCCTCGCGCACCACACGAAAGGTGTCGAGCCGCTGCACCTGTTCTTCGTTTTCGACGAAGCGAATCGGCGCCGTGGGCCCGTCACCTCCGAAGCCGACGTCGGCGAGGAAGGGACCTTCCGCGACCTCGACGCGAAGAAGCATGTGCGTGCGAGGTGTGGGGCCCGTGGCGTGGTAGCGAACCCGGGCCGCCAGGGTCGTGACCGCGAAGCCCAAGCGGCGCAGCACCGCGGCGAAGAGCGCGTTTTGCTCGAAGCAATAGCCCCCCCTCTCGCGATCCACGATTTTGGCCTGGAGGCTCTCGAGATCGAGCCTTATCGGAAGACCCATCTGGACGTCGAGGTTCTCGAAGGGCACCCGCGCAACGTGCGCTTGGTGCAACGCCGTGAGCGTCGCCAGCGAGGCGTCGAGTGGACCGTCGTAGCCGATTCGCGCGAGGTAGCCGTCGAGATGGAGCGCGGGTTCTGTCATGACGCCCCGCTCATGCTCGCGCGGGCTGTTTGACATCGCCCTGCTCGAGCTCGAGGAGCGGCGCGCGCCGCGCGGGGGCGCGCAAGACGAGCTGCAGGATGCCCGGCAGGAGGAACATGGTGAGCAGCGTGGAGAGGGCGATGCCGCTGATGACCACCGTCGCGAGGGGCCGCTGTACTTCGGCGCCGGCGCCGGTGGCGATGGCCATGGGCAGGAATCCGAACGCCGCGACCGCGCCGGTCGTCAAGACGGCGCGCATGGTGTGGGTCGCGCCGACGGCGACTGCTTCGCCGAGCGGCCATCCCCCCTCCATTCGTTCTTTGACGGCATTGCACAAGACCACGCCGTTGAGCACCGATACGCCTGCCAGCGCGATGAAGCCGACTGCGGCAGGGATGGAGAAGGCGAGACCGCGCAAGGACAGCCCCATGATGCCCCCCACGAGAGCAAAGGGCACCACGGCGAAGACGGCGAAGGTCGCGCGCACATCGCCGAACATCCAAAAGAGCATCCCGAAGATGATGAGGAGCGCCATCGGCACCACGAAGACGAGGCGCTTCTTGGCTCGTTCGAAATTCTCGAACTGCCCGCCCCAGGTGATCTCGTAGCTCGTCGGCAGCTTGACCTGCTGATTGACCTTTTGGCGCGCCTCGTTCACCCACGAGACGAGGTCGCGCCCGCGCAAGTTGACTTCGACGCGCACGGTGCGCGTGAGGTTTTCACGTCTGATCTGCGCGGGGCCCTCCGCTTCCTCGATGCTGGCGACTTCCGAGAGAGGGACGTTGCCGCCGCCCGATGCTTCGACGAACAGCTCACCGAGCGCCTTGCCGCTCGGCGAGCCAGGGGGCATCACGACGCGCAGCTCGAACTTGCGCTGCCCTTCGTAGATGTAGCCGACGGGGATGCCGATGCGCGCCGCGCGCACGACCTCGAGCGCGTCTTCCACTTTGATCCCGTAGCGAGCGAGGCGCTGCCGATCGGGGCGGATGGTGAGCTCGGGGGCACCGAGCAGCCGCTCGATGCGCACGTCGGCCGAGCCAGGCACCGTGCGCACGATGCGCCCTACTTCGTCGCTCAGCCGTTTCAGCTGGTCGAGGCTCTCGCCGAAGATGGCGATCTGCACGTCGGCGCGCGAACCGCTGATCAGCTCGTTGGTCTTGTCCTCGATGGGCTGGGAGACCGAGACGAACGTGCCCGGGACTTCGCGCTCAATCGTCCTTTTGACGATTTCGGAGAGCGTGTCGAGATCGTGCGCGCTCGTCCATTCGCTGCGCGGCCTGAGGTGCACGAAGATGTCGGTGTTGTCGTTGCCGACGGGGTCGATCGCGACTTCCGCGCGCCCCGTCATGCCGACCGACGTGATGACTTCGGGGAACCGTTTGAGAACGCGCTCCGCGGCGAGATCGAGATCGCGCGCCTCGGCGAGCCCGATGGACGGCGCGCGCCGGATGGTCACCACGATGTCCCCCTCTTCGATACGCGGCACGAAATCGGCGCCCCCTTCGGCGATGACGACGAGACTCCCCGCGAGAGCCAGTGCCGCCGCACCGAGGAGCGGCCAACGGTGCCGAATGGCCCACGGCAGCACATCGGCATAGATGCGGCCGAGCGCGCCGATCCAGTGCGGCCCGTGCCCCGTCGCGGGAGGGACGAAGCTTGCGAGCAGGGCGGGGAAGAAGACGACCGAATAGAGCAGCGCGCCGAAGAGCGCGCAGGCCATGGTGATGGCCATGGGGCGGAACATCTTGCCCTCGATCCCCTGCAGCGTGAGCAGCGGCAGGTAGACGAGCATGATGATCGCGACCGAAAAGGCGACGGGGCGCACCACCGTGATCGCCACCTCGGCATAGGCGCCGTCGCGCGCGTTCTTCACCAGCTTCTTGCCGGCCAGCGTCGCGATCACCGCTTCCAAGACGACGATCGGGCCATCGACGAGAAATCCGAAATCGATCGCCCCGAGGCTCATCAAATCGCCGGTCACGCCGAACGCGTGCATGCCGGCCAGGGCGACGACCATCGACGCGGGGATGCCGAGCACGACGACGAGCGCCCCGCGCAGGCTGCCGAGGAAAAGCGCGAGCACGATCGTGACGACGAGCGCCCCCTCGACGAGGTTCTTCATCACCGTCTCCAGCGTCCGGCCGAGGAAGTCGGATCGGTCGTAGATCGGCTCGATGAAGACGCCCGGCGGGAGCAGCCCCTGAATCTCGGTCACCTTCTGCTGAACGCGCTGGATGACGTCGCGGCTGTTGGCCCCGATGAGCATCATCGTGATGCCGGTCACCGCTTCCCCCTCGCCGTCGCGCGTGATGACGCCGAAGCGCATCGCCGCGCCGACGCGCACGCTGCCGATGTTCTTCACGAGCGCCGAGGTGCCGTCGTCGTTGGTGCGCAAGACGACGTTGGCAATCTCTTCCTCGCTGCGCAGAAGGCCTACGCCGCGCAAGGTGAGGGATTCGCCTTTGCGCTCGATGTAGCCGCCCCCCACGTTGACGTTGGCGTGCGAGAGGGCATCCACGAGGTGCCCGAGGTTCATCTTGTGGGCGTGCAGGCGCGTCGGATCGACGACGATCTGGTACTCCTTGAGATCGCCGCCCATCGTGTTCACTTCGACGATGCCCGGCACCTGCCGGAGCTTGGGCGCCACCTCCCAGTCGAGCAGCGTGCGCAGCTGCGTGGGGGAGTGGCTCTCCGAGCGGACGACGAACTGATAGATCTCGCCGAGCCCGCCGGACACGGGTGACAGCTGCGGTTTGCCCGCGACGACGGGGAGATCGGCCTCTGCGGCGCGCACGCGCTCGAGCACCATCTGCCGCGCGAGCCAGATGTCGGTGCCGTCTTTGAAAATGGCGGTGACGGCCGAGAGCCCCGAACGCGAGACCGAGCGCAGCTCGACCAGGTTGGGCATCCCGTTGAGGCCCATCTCGACGGGAAAGGTGACCGTTCGCTCGACTTCTACCGGCGACAAGCCGGGGGCGTCGGTGAGGACCGACACTTGAATGGTCGAGACGTCGGGTACGGCGTCGATGGGCAGCTCGCGGGCGGCGAAAAAGCCGCCCACCAGCAGCAACGCGAGAAGAACGATGACGAGCCTTTTGCCCCGGATCGATAACTCGACCAGGCGCTCCAGCATCAGCGAAAGATCTCGGATTTCAGCGCGAACACTCCAGAGGTCACGACCCTATCGTTTTCTTCCAAACCCGACAAGACTTCGACGCGGTCACCGTCCTGGCCGCCGAGCTGAACCGCACGCGGCTCGACCGAGAGCGCGTCGTGGGCGACGAACACCGTCGGTTTGCCGTCGACGCTGGTGACGGCGCCGCGGGGCACGACGATCGCTGTCGGGACCGGTGACGACGTGTGAATCTTGGCGAGCACCGACTGACCTGGCCGAAGGGGGATTTCGGGGTGCTCGACCTCGACGCGCACGGGAGCGGTGCGCGTCTCGAGATCGATGACGTCACCCACGTACGAAACGTTGCCCGTCACTTTGCGATCGCCGTCGCCCTGAGGAAAAAGGTCGACGGTGTCCCCCTGGTGAATCGCGGGGAGCTGCCGCTCGAAGACGGC